>Ga0209321_10000062_pt1 | contig 50491 bp, 40 predicted proteins | sample Rifsed16ft4_FD_184012 | JGI IMG/M metagenome (GOLD analysis project Ga0209321, IMG submission 184012) | Soil microbial communities from Rifle, Colorado, USA - sediment 16ft 4 - CSP-I_5_4 (version 2) | ecosystem: Environmental > Terrestrial > Deep subsurface > Rock core/Sediment | place: Rifle...
GGCGGCTGAGTCTTGCGCGCTCTTCCTGGTGGTTGGCACTTCCGCCGTGGTTTATCCGGCGGCCGAGCTTCCCATGCTGGCTAAACACCGGGGCGCAAAGCTCATCGAGATTAATTTCGAGCCGACCGCCCTGACGCCTCTCGCTGATTACAGTTTCGTCGGAAAAGCGGGCGAGATGTTGCCGCAACTGGTGAGTTGATTCGATGCGTATCGGCTACTTCGACTGTTCTTCGGGCGTGGCTGGCGACATGATCTTGGGTGCGCTGGTGGATGCCGGGGTTCTCCTGGCCGATCTGGAAAAATCGCTGCTGGCCTTGCCCGTTCGAGGTTGGCGGCTGTCTGCTGAACCTGTCCATCGTGGCGATCTCCGGGCAACCCTGGTTCGCGTCCAGGCGGAGGCCAGCCCGCCCCCGCGTTCGCTCGCTGCTATCGTGGAACTCATCAGCAAAGCAAGCCTTCCCGCTGCGGTCCAACGACAGGCGGAGTGCATTTTTCGCCGGCTCGGCGAAGCTGAAGCCAAAGTCCACGGTCTCCCAATCGAGAAAGTCCACTTTCACGAAGTCGGTGCCCTCGACGCCATCGTGGACGTGGTTGGCGCATGCATCGGGTTTTCGCTGCTCGGCATCGAGAAGTTTGCCGCGTCTCAGCTCAACTTGGGAGGTGGCCGGGCGGAAACCGCTCACGGAACTTTGCCCATTCCTGCGCCGGCGACGCTTGAGCTGCTTCGGGAAGCGCCCGTTTATTCAAGCGGCGAAGTCGGTGAGTTGGTCACCCCGACGGGCGCTGCCATTCTTTCGACGCTCTGCTCCCATTTCGGCGCCTTGCCGCCGATGAAGCTCTGGCGTGTCGGCCACGGCGCCGGCTCCCGAGAAATCATGGGGCAGCCAAACGTTCTCCGCCTGCTTCTTGGGGAGGCAACGACGCTCTCCATCGAACCACCCGTGCGCGTCATCGAGGCCACCGTGGATGACATGAGTCCCCAGATCTATGCCTATTTTGCTGAGCAGGCGATGAGCGCCGGCGCGCTCGACGTTTTCTCTGTCCCCGCACAGATGAAAAAAAATCGTCCCGGCCAACTCATTCAGGTTGTCGCCCGGCCTGAGGATGCCTCCCGGCTCTGCGAGTTGGTCTTCGCGCAGACGACAACCATCGGCGTGCGCATCTACGAAGCGCAACGCCAGACCTTGGAGCGTGAATGGGTTTCCGTGGAAACCCGCTGGGGTCCGGTGCGCATGAAATTGGCCCGACGGAATGGCCAATTGCTGAACGCCGCGCCCGAATATGAAGATTGCGAAAAGATTGCGCGCGAACGCGGCGTGCCCTTAAAGGAGATCCTCGCCGAAGCTAGCTTTGTGTTTCGCAGCCAGAAGAAGGAGTGACGGGCTTTGAGCCCGTCATGCATATCGGGCTGAAGCTCGATAGTCCTAAAGACCGGTCCTGAGTCATGGAAAAGTTCTACCTCACCACGCCCATCTACTACGTCAATGCACGGCCGCACCTCGGTCACACCTACACGACCGTCGTGGCCGATACGATTGCGCGCTACAAGCGCATGCGCGGCTACGACGTCGTGTTTCTCACCGGTACCGACGAGCACGGGCAGAAAGTGGAGCGGTCGGCCAGAGCGGCGGGCCTCGACCCGCAACGCTTTGCCGATCAGATTTCAGCCGAATACCGTCGCCTGTGGGAAGAGCTCGATCTGAAGCATGACCGCTTCATCCGCACCACCGAGCTGCGGCACGAGCGCGCTGTCCATCGGTTGCTGCATCTCGCGAAGGACAACGGATACATTTACAAAGGCAGCTACCAGGGCCAGTACTGTGTCTTTGACGAACTCTACGTGGACGACCCCACGCCCGACGCGCCCTGTCCGGAGTGCGGCCGGCCCACCGAACACATCCGCGAGGAGAACTACTTCTTCAAGCTCTCAGCGTTTCAAGATCGTCTGCTCGATCACTACGAGAAACATCCCGAGTTCGTCCAGCCCGAAACGCGGCGGAACGAGGTGATTGCCTTTGTCCGCGGCGGCCTCCGCGACCTCTCTGTCAGCCGCACCACGCTCAAGTGGGGGATCCCCTGGCCGGGCGACGAGAAGCACGTCTTTTACGTTTGGTACGACGCGCTCACCAGCTATATGAGCGGCATCGGTTATGGCGACGACGAGCTGCAGTGGGAGAAATACTGGCCCGCCGACCTGCACCTGATTGGCAAGGAGATCTTGCGTTTCCACGCCGTCTATTGGCCGGCATTCCTGATGGCTGCGGGCGAGCCCCTGCCGAAAACGATCTTCGCGCACGGTTGGTGGCTTTTCGAGCAGCAGAAGATGTCGAAGTCGCGCGGCAATATCCAATTGCCGCAGCCCATCGCCCGCGTGTTGGGCGTGGACGCGCTGCGGTACTTCCTCCTGCGCGAAATGGTCTTCGGCCAGGACGGCAACTTCAGCCGCGAGGCGCTCATCAATCGCTACAATAGCGACCTCGCCAATGGACTGGGCAATCTTGCTAGCCGTACCCTCACGATGATAGACCGATACTTCGCCGGAGAAGTGCCAGCGCCCACTGGCACGAAGACCCCTCGCGATGAGACGGTCGAGGCGAGAGCAGTCCGCGACATTGGAACTTGCTTGATTCAGTACGACCAGTTGGCCTTCTCACCGGCCCTGGTGACGGTCTGGGGATTGATCGCGGAGGTTGACAAATACCTCGTTCTTCAGCAGCCCTGGGCCTTGGCGGAAGACCCCTCCCAACGCGACCGGCTCGCCACCGTGCTTTACACCGCCGCGGAAGCGCTGCGGATTGTCACTCTGCTGGCACATCCGGTTATGCCCCACGCAACAGCGAAGATCTGGCAACAGCTTGGGCTTCAGGCAAGTCCGGCCGATGAGCAACTGACTTCTGGGGTAACGATGGAAAACTGGGGGAAGCTGCGCCCGGGGACGCGCATCGGCAAGCCTGAACCGATCTTCCCCCGGGTGAAGAAGGACGATGCTTTGGATCAAATTGAGCAGCTCGAACAGGAGTTGCTGAGACCACCGAGTGTCCGTGGCCCGGCCGCGCCGGGCAAGGAGGCGAAAAGCAACGTGATTACGATTGAAGATTTTGCCAAGGTGGAGATGCGTGTCGGCGAGGTGAAATCTGTCGAGCGCGTCGCTGGTGCCGACAAGCTTTTGAAGCTGTTGGTGGACATCGGCGAAGAAGTGCGTCAGGTGGTGGCTGGCATCGCCGAAGTGTACAAGCCCGAAGACCTACTGGGCCGCAAGGTGGTCGTGGTGACAAACCTCCAGCCACGCAAGCTCCGCGGCGTCGAGTCCAACGGCATGGTCCTGGCCGCCACGGTGGGCGAGCAGGGGAAGCCGGTCCTGGTCGGCTTTTTGGAGGACGTGCCCAACGGCGCTCGCTTGAAGTAGGGGACACTGGCATGCATCTTGTGGACTCCCATGCCCATTTGGACTTCCCGGAATTCGACGCCGATCGCGAGGCCGTGATCGCCCGGGCGCGAGACGCCGGCGTGGAACTCCTGCTCAGCATTGGAAGCGGTGCTGGACCGGATCGCCTCGATGCTGCCATCCCCTTTGCCCAACGTTATCCTTGGATTTACGCTTCCGTGGGCGTCCATCCTCATGACGCGGCCCGTATCTCTGCCGCGCACGACGATGCCTTGCGCAAGCTTGGCTCGGATTCGCGTGTGATCGCATGGGGCGAAATCGGTCTCGATTATCACTATCCGCAGCCGCCGCCGGAGGTTCAGCAGCGAGTTTTCCGCCGGCAACTCGACTTGGCTGCCGAAGCAAAGCTCCCCGTCATAATCCACTGCCGCCAGGCCTGGGGGGATTGCCTTCGTATCCTGGCCGAGCAGTGGGCCCCGACTAACCTCGGCGGCATTCTTCACTGCTTCAGCGGCACTCTGGACGATGCTCGCCGGGCTATCGGGTTTGGTTTTCTGGTATCATTTGCAGGCAACGTCACGTATCCGAAGGCTGCGGTGCTGCGTTCCGTTGCCGCGCAGTTGCCGCCCGATTGCTTGCTCGCGGAAACCGATTGCCCGTACTTGGCCCCCCAGCGCTTCCGGGGAAAGCGAAATGAGCCGGCTCACGTGGCTGAGGTGGTGCGAGCGCTGGCGGCGCTGCATCAAGCACCCGAGGACGCATTGGCCGCGGCCCTCCTTGAGAATTTCCGGAATCTCTTCCGCCTGCCTGTGGCGGCCTCCGGGGCGACGGGTAAGCTGGTAGAATCGTGACTGCTCAAGAAATTTTTGAACTGGTGCGCGACGACCTTCGCATGGTCGAGGGCGAATTCGCTGCCCAGAGCGATGCCGCCGTCGAACCGGTGGCTTCCATTGGTCGCTACCTGCTGGATGGCGGCGGAAAGCGGCTTCGTCCCGCCCTTCTGTTGCTGGCGGCCAAGTGCAGCGGCTATGAGGGACAATCCGCCATCAAGCTTGGCACCGTCGTCGAACTCATTCACACTGCCACCCTCATTCATGACGACGTCATCGATGGTGCTGATACCCGCCGCGGCCGCGCTTCTACCAACTCCCGGTGGGGAAATCATTTGAGCGTCCTTGCTGGCGACTGGCTCTACATGCAATCCTTCCAAATTGCCCTTGCCGAACGCAACTTTAAGATCCTGGACATCCTCATCGGCCTCACCCAAACCATGGTGGAAGGCGAGTTGCTTCAGCTCGCCCGCCTCGGCAAAATGGATTTGACCGAGGAGGACGCCCTCGACCTTGTCTACCGCAAAACCGCCTGTTTGTTTGGCGGCTGCGCCAAACTCGGAGCGGTCCTTGCCCGCCAGGAGAGTCTTGAGTTTCCCCTCTCCGAGTATGGGCGTCAGGCCGGGATGGCGTTTCAACTGGTGGACGATGTCTTGGACTTTACTTCTTCCGCTGCCAAGCTCGGTAAGCCCGTAGCCAGCGACCTCAAGGAAGGGAAGGTGACGCTGCCTCTCATCTACGCCCTGGAAACCGTCCATGGTAGCGGCCGCAAGAAGGTGGAAAGCGTCCTTCAGGACAAAGGCTTTCTCCGCGTGCACCCGGAGGAAATCGTGGCCCTCGTTCGTGAAACGGGCGCGCTCGAACGCACCCTTGCCCGCGCTCATCTCTACGCTGACAATGCTCGGCGGTGCCTGGAAGTGGCCCCGGATTCTATCTATCGCCAGGCGCTCGCTGCCGTGCCTCAGTTCATTTTGGAGCGCGAGTACTGATTCGCCTGCCGCTCGCAAGCCGATGCCCCGTGAAATCGAAATCAAGCTGCTCGTCCGTGACTTGGATGGGATACGCCTCAGCCTCCTTCGCGCTGGGTTTCGACCCTCCCATCGATCCTTTGAAGACAACCTTGTATTCGATACGCCGGATCGGAAACTTCGCCGAAAAGCACAGCTCTTGCGCCTGCGGGAATACCGCCGAAGGGCCGTTCTGACCTTCAAGAGCCGGTTGGCCGGGAGCCGTCGCTACAAGGTGCGCGCCGAGGAGGAATTACTGCTCTCCAGCCGCGAAACGATGCGGATTATCCTCGAGCGCTTGGGCTACCGCATCGCCTTCCGATATCAGAAATACCGAACCCCTTTTCGTTCCACCCGCGAACCGGATCTATGCCTCTATCTGGACGAAACTCCGATCGGAGTCTTCCTCGAGTTGGAGGGTCGCCCGGCGGCCATTGGGCGTGTAGCCCGTCGCCTGGGCTTTCGGCCCGCGGATTATGTCACCCTGACCTACGCTGACCTCTACGCTCAGGTCTGCCGGCGGGAAGGGAAGCGTCCCTCCCACATGCTTTTCGAGCCCGGCCCCTGACGCCATTTGCGAACCCCCCGCAAAAAACCGAACTCCTTTCTTGACAAAGCTGCGGCGCACAGCGTATCAGGGCAGCGGGGAAGCGAAGATGAATTTCCACCGATGGACCTGACCTGGAGGCAGCCATGATTCACGCCACCGAACTGTTGCGTGCCAAGGTTTACGATGCCCAGGGCAACTTTGTTGGCCGGGTGAACGAGCTTTTTGTCAACCCGAGCGAGCAGTCCGACCGCATCGCTCGTTTCGGTATTGACCGCGGCAAGTATCAGCGCTTGCTTGCCCGGTACGAGCAGGTCGCCTTCGCCGCTCCGGGAACCCTCCGCCTCAACGTTCCTGAATTGGCCTTGGAAACCTTTTCCCCGAATGAAGGCTGGCTCGCCGTTCGCAAGGATCTTCTCGATCAGCAGATCATTGACATCAACGGGCGGAAAGTGGTTCGCGTGAACGATGTCGTCTTGAGTGAGCAGAAGACGAATGGCAGCATCGAACTCCGCCTTACTCAGGTGGACGTTGGCCTCACCGGCGCGCTTGGCCGGCTGCTCCAGGGAATGCTTGCCCCATCAACCATCCGAAAGATCCAGGAGCGAATGCCCGTTCGCGTCATTCCCTGGGACTATGTCAACCTGATTGAGACTGATCCAAAACGTCGCGTAAAGCTCAAGATTTCCCACGCCCGGCTTGCCCAACTCCACCCGGCTGACATTGCTGACATCATCGAGGAGTTGGCGCCCGCTGACCGGGGAGCGGTGGTCGAGGCTCTCGATGAGGAGACCGCTGCCGAAGCCCTCTCTGAGGTTGAGCCCCGGGTTCAAGCCCGCATTTTGGAGACGCTCGACCGCCAAAAAGCAGGCGATATCCTCGAAGAAATGGAGGCCGACGAAGCCGCTGACATGTTGGCCGGGCTGCCGGCCGAAACCTCTAACATCCTGCTGAAAGAGCTTTCCCAAGAAGACGCTCAGGAAGTGCGCGAGCTTTTGCAGTTTGAGGAATCTTCTGCCGGCGGCTTGATGACAACCAGCTTTGTGGCTGTGCCGGAGGAGCTGACTGTTGCCGATGCCGTCGCGCGCATTCGGGAAAGCCAGGTGGAAACCGACGCCCTGGACACGCTCTTCCTCATCGATTCCACTCACCGTCTTTTTGGCGCTGTGCCGGTCGCTCGCATGCTCTTGGCGGCCCCGGAGACCGTGATGAGTTCTCTCCGGCAGGAGCAGCTCATCTTTGCCGAACCGCAAATGGATCGAAAAGAGGTCATCACGCTGTTCAATAAGTACAACCTGCACATGCTCCCCATCGTGGACGAGGCAGCCCGGCTCGTGGGTGTGGTGACGGTGGACGATGTGCTCAGCATGCTGATTCGAACGGGATGAAGTGGCCGTTTCCAAGCGCGCGTTGGAATGGCTGGGGGCGGGCGTGGACCACCCGTCGCCGCCAGCTTGCCGTTCTCTTTGCTGTCATCGGACCGGGCATGATTACCGCGAACGTGGACAACGACGCCGGCGGTATCTACACCTACTCCCTCGCTGGCGCGCAGTTCGGCTACAAGCTGCTTTGGCTGATGATTCCTATGACGCTCGCCCTCATCGTCGTCCAGGAGATGGCCGCTCGCATGGGAGCTGTGACCGGCAAAGGGCTCTCCGATCTCATCCGCGAAGAGTTTGGCTTCCGCGCTACCTTCCTCATGATGCTGGCCATGTTGGCCGCCAATTTGGGCAATATCTTGGCTGAATTCGCCGGCATCGCCTCCAGCCTCGAGATTTTCGGCGTCAGCAAATACTTTTCTGTACCGCTGTCAGCTATTCTGGTTTGGGTGCTGGTGGTGAAAGGCACTTACAAGTCGGTGGAGAAGGTTTTTCTCATTGCTTGCACGGTCTATTTTTCCTACATTGTTTCCGGTTTTCTTGCTCGTCCTGACTGGGGAACTGCGATCAAGGCTACCCTCGTTCCCCAGATTGAGTGGAATACCTCCTATCTCGTGATGACGATCGGCGTGGTCGGTACCACCATCGCACCCTGGATGCAGTTCTACCTCCAGTCTGCCGTGGTGGAGAAAACCATCCCCTTGAGAAGGTATCGCGCCCTCAAACTCGATGTCATCTTTGGCTGCGTCATCACGGATCTGGTGGCGTTCTTTATTGTGGTCTGTTGCGCAGCCACGCTGTTTGCTACTGGCCACCACCAGATCGCCGACGCGGCTGAAGCGGCCGTTGCCCTCAAACCCCTGGCAGGAAGATACGCTACCGTTCTTTTCGCTTTCGGTCTCTTCAATGCCTCCATCTTCGCTGCCTCCATCCTTCCTCTTTCCACCGCCTTCTTTGTCTGCGAAGGCCTGGGATTTGAGGCCGGCGTGGACAAGCGCTTCAATGAAGCTCCGGTGTTCTACTGGCTTTACACCGCGCTCATTGTCGTGGGTGCTGGCCTCATCTTGCTCCCGGGTGCCCCGTTGGTTCGTATTCTGGTGCTTTCGCAGGTCGCCAACGGTATCGTCCTGCCCTATTTGCTCATCTTCATGCTGCTCCTCGTTAACCGCAGCGATTTGATGGGAATCCACACAAACTCTCGCTCGTTTAACGTCGTTGCTTGGCTCACCTGCGTCTTGCTGATTGCCATGACGCTTGCTCTGGTCTATTTCACGTTGCGCCCGGGCGCCCCGTAAGCGGTTGCGGCCCGCTTTCCTTGTTATTCTTATAGGGATGTGCTAATTTTCATCGAGGTCGGAATGTACGCTCGTGAACTCCGCAACGGCACTCTTCAAACCGGGTAGCGCAGCAGCGCATCTCCTCAGCCGAATCAATCTCAATGCCCTGCCGAAGCACATCGCCATCATCATGGACGGCAATGGCCGCTGGGCGCGGCGGCGCGGTCTGCCGCGCGTCGCTGGCCACCGTGCCGGCATCCGCGCTACCCGTGAGGTGGTCGAGACTTGCAGCCGCTTGAACGTTTCCGTTCTCACTCTTTTTGCCTTTTCTATGGAAAACTGGAAACGCCCCAGGGCGGAAGTAAATTTCCTCATGCAGCTCTTGCGGACCTATATTCGCAAAGAGTTGCCCATGCTGGTGCAAAACAACGTCCGGCTCCAGTCCATTGGCCGCGCCCACCAGCTTCCTGGCCCGGTGCGCCAGGATCTTGAAAAAGCGATTCGGACCACCGAGCAAAACAGCGGCCTTTGTCTCAACGTTGCTCTCAATTATGGTGCCCGGGCCGAGCTCGTCGACGCCTTCCATTCCATTGTTCGTGCCATCAAGTGCAATGGCCTCGAAGAAAAATCCATTGATGAAGAGCTGATTTCGCGCCACCTTTACACCGCCGGAATGCCCGATCCTGACCTGCTCATCCGCACCAGCGGCGAACTGCGCGTCAGCAATTTCCTGCTTTGGCAAATTGCCTATTCCGAGATCTGGGTTACGCCAACCCTTTGGCCTGACTTCACCAAGCGAGAGTTGCTGGAAGCCATCCTTGACTACCAACGCCGCGATCGTCGTTACGGCGGCCTCTCTGACTCTGATTCGGCCGTCGGTCGTATTGCCTTGCATTCCGGCCTCTCCCGCGGTCGCCATTGAGCGAAAACGCCCTATAGCCATTCTGCCGGCTTCTATCGCCCCTCCCTTCGTGTTACCTTTCCTTCATGACTGGCCTCCGTATTGCCTCGGCTGCCGTCCTCATCCCGCTTGTTCTCGTCTTCGTGTTCCTGGTCCCCACGTGGCTTTTCGGGCTGGCCGTCGCGTTCGTCACTCTGCTGGCGTTGCGCGAATACTTCCAACTCGCTCGTCTCTCCGGTATGAGCACCCTGGACGGGCCCGGCTACTTCTTCGCATTGGTCTTGATCGCGTCGCAAGCCCTTCTGCCTTTTGGTACCGCCCTCTTCATTTCGGGCGCCGGAATGGCCCGGCAATCTCATGTTCGGCTGGAGACTGGCTTTTCTCCCGTCCTGGTCCTGTTAGCGTTTGTGGTCGGCGCCTCCGCGTGGGCGTTTGCCTTGCAAGTTCCGCTCGCGCAATTTCTCCCGGGCCTGGCGACCACTGGCCTTGGGCTTCTCTGGATTGGGCTGCCGCTATCCCTGCTAGTTTCTCTTCGAGCCGTCTCCCCGTATTTTGGGCCGCGGCTGCTCTTTTTTCTCTTGGCGGTGATTTGGGTGGGGGACTCCGCCGCCTATTTCGTGGGTCGAGCGGTGGGCCGCCATAAGCTCAGCCCGCGGATCAGCCCGGGCAAAACGGTCGAGGGAGCGGTCGCCAGTCTCCTCAGCTCGCTCCTCGTTGCCGCACTTCTTGCCCTTTGGCAGCATGCCATTCCCCTAGGCCTCTTGCTCGCTGCCGCCCTTCTGACAAACCTGGCAGCACAATTGTCCGATCTGATCGAATCTGCTTTCAAGCGAGGGGCTGGCGCCAAAGATTCCGGGCAGTTGATTCCGGGTCATGGCGGCGTTCTCGACCGCATAGACAGCCTTCTGCTGGCAATTCCGGTTCTGTGGTACTATTCGATGTTGGTCGTCAGTAAATATTTTTGATTATCCCGGTCCTCGATGAAGCGGCTCGCCATTCTCGGCTCTACCGGCTCGATTGGTCGGCAATGTCTTGAAGTGGTAGAGAGCATGCCCGGCCGGTTCGAGGTGGTAGGCCTTTCTGCTGGTGAGAACGTCGCTCTGATGAGCGAGCAGATTCGCCGGCACCGCCCGCGGTGCGTTGCTGTCGCCAGCGACCGGGCGGCCAATGCTCTTCGCGAGGGGCTCTTGGGAAATGGCAGCGGCACCTTGCCTGAGATTCTTTGCGGCGGAGAGGGCATCACTGCGGTTGCAACCTTGCCTGAAGTAGATTTGGTCGTTTCCTCAACCGTGGGCGTGGCCGCCTTGCCTGCCACCTACGAGGCGGTTCTTCGGGGCAAGAAGTTGGCCCTGGCTAACAAAGAAGTTCTGGTGGCTGCCGGCAAGCTCGTTACCAAAGCGGCTGTCCGGGCAGGAGCAGAAATTCTGCCGATCGATAGCGAACACAATGCTATTCACCAGTGCTTGCGGGCCGGCCAATCCTCCGAAGTCCGGCGGCTTGTCCTGACTGCTTCGGGTGGCCCCTTTCGGAAGGCTTCCCTCAGCCAGCTACAACACGCCACCCCGGAGCAAGCGCTCAATCATCCCAACTGGCGCATGGGACAGCGCATCACAATAGATTCTGCCACACTGATGAACAAGGGCCTGGAAATCATTGAAGCCCATTGGCTTTTCGGTTTCTCGCCGGATCAGATCGAGGTGGTCATTCACCCCCAGTCTAAGATTCATTCCATGGTGGAATTCGTGGATGGCTCGGTTGTGGCGCAGCTCGGCCCGGCGGACATGCGCTTGCCCATTCAATACGCCTTGACCTATCCCGAGCGCGTTCCGACCGCCGCCCTGCCCATCGATTGGGTGAAGGTGCGAAAGCTGGAATTCAGCCGCCCAAGCAACCGCAAGTTCCGCTGTTTGGGGCTGGCCCGAAAGGCCCTGGCGGCTGGGGGCATTCTCCCGGCTGCCATGAATGCAGCCGATGAAGTCGCCGTGCGCGCGTTTTTGGAGCGTCGGATTTCCTTTTTGGCGATTGCCGAGGTCATCGAGCGAGTGCTGGCCCGCATTCCTAACAGCGAGCCGGGCTCCGTGGATGACGTTCTTGTGGCGGATCGGGAGGCGCGTCGCCTGGCGAGCGAGGAAGTGGCTCGTTGCCAGGCCTAGGTGGTGCGATGGGAAATGTTTTGTCTTACGTAGCTGGGGTCTTCCTCGTTCTCGGGTTAATGATCCTGGTTCATGAGCTTGGCCACTTCCTCGCTGCTCGCATTTTCGGCGTTCGGGTGGATGTCTTCTCCTTTGGAATTGGCCCCCGGCTCTTTGGTTATCGCCGAGGGCCAACTGACTATCGCGTGAGTCTCCTGCCGCTCGGCGGCTACGTCAGGCTGGCCGGCTCGGACCCTTCCGAGGAACGCAGCGGCGCGCCGGAAGAGTACCTCTCGCGGCCGAGGTGGCGGCGAGCGATCATCGCCAGCGCTGGCCCTGTCATGAATGTCATGGCGGCGATTGTTCTCATGACCGGGGTATTTCACGCTGGTTTTCCCCGTCCGGCTTTTCTCGATCAGCCGGCCCGCATCGGGGCCGTAGACAAGGACTCCCCCGCAGCCAAGGCAGCTATCCAGCCGGGAGATTTGATCGTGCGCCTGGAGAATTGGCAGAACCCCCGATGGGAGAAGATAAACTTTGAGGTATTGAGCAGTGCTTGGCGACCACTCTCGATAACTGTCCGGCGTGGGGAGCAAGAGCTGCAAACCAGCATCCAACCCGTCTCCCAGGGCAGGGAACAGATCGGCTACGCGGGCTGGCTGCCTTCGGAACCAGCAATCATTGGCAGCGTGGAACCGGGCAAGCCTGCTGACCGCGCCGGTCTCCGCCCGGGTGACGAGATCATCGCCCTCGATGGCGATCGAGTCTGGTCGCGTGATCTCTTGTCCCGGTTGCAACAGATCGGCGACCGGGAAACCACGCTGACCGTCCTTCGCGCGGGTCAGAATCTCGATTCTCGCGTTCGTCCTGCCTTCATGGAGCGAGGCGGCCAGAAGGTTTGGGCGATCGGTGTCAGCCTGCCCCAGCCGATAACCTTGAGGTCTCTCCCGCTGCACTTGGCGTTTGTTGAATCGTTGGACTGGAACTATCGCAACTGCAGGATGATCTTCGACGTCGTCATTATGCTTTTTGAGCGGCGTTTGTCGCTCCGCGCACTGGGTGGCCCGATTGACATCACCCGCCAGTCGGGTGAAGCTGCCCAGCGTGGTTTGCTCGATCTCGTCTATTTCATGGCGCTCATCAGCTTGAATCTCGCCGTCCTGAATATCCTGCCGATCCCCATCCTCGACGGCGGCCACATCCTCGTGCTTGCCGTCGAGGGAACGATCCGCCGAGATTTGAGCCTTCGCTTGAAGGAGCGAATCGTGCAACTGGGTTTGGTCTTTCTCATCCTCATATTCGGCATCGTCATGTATAATGACATCCTCAAGCTCACACGCTAGGTTTGAAGGACTTTCATGAGGCATCCAGTACTCGCGCCCCGTCGCAAAACTCGTTCTGTCAAAGTGGGGAATTACGTTGTCGGCGGGGACGCCCCGGTGGTCGTTCAATCCATGACCAAGACGGACACCCGCGACGTCGAGGCTACTCTTCGTCAGATCGAACAGCTCGAACAGGTTGGCTGTGAGATCATCCGTCTGGCGGTGCCTGACGCCGAGGCCGCCGCCGCCCTCGCCGAGATTCGCAAGCGTACCAAGGCTACTTTGGTTGCCGACATCCATTTTCAATACCGTCTTGCCCTGGCCGCGCTCGACGCCGGCATTGACAAGCTTCGGTTGAATCCGGGCAACATCGGCGATGCCGAGAAAGTTCGCCAGGTGGTTCGCAAGGCTCAAACCTGCGGTGTGCCCATCCGCATCGGGGTGAACGCCGGTTCACTCGAGCGTCATCTCCTCGAAAAATACGGCTATCCCACGCCGGAAGCAATGGTGGAGAGCGCCCTCGAGCACGTTCGCATTCTCGAGGAGCTCGGCTTCCACGACACCATCATTTCCCTGAAAGCCTCCAGCGTGAATATGACCGTGGCTGCTTACCGGCTCTTGGCCGCGCAGGTGGATTACCCCTTCCACCTGGGCATCACCGAAGCCGGAACGGCCTTTTCCGGAACCATCAAGTCAGCCATCGGCCTGGGCATCCTCCTGGCCGAGGGCATTGGCGACACTATTCGCGTTTCGCTGGCTGCCGATTCCACGGAAGAAGTCCGCGTCGCCTATGACTTGCTCAAGGCCCTTGAAATCCGCGCCCGCGGCCCCATGATCATCGCTTGCCCCACCTGTGGCCGGCTGGAAGTTGACCTGTTTAAGATCGTCGGAGAGATCGAGCGCAGCGTGGCACACGTCAAAGAGCCCATCCAGGTTGCGGTGATGGGCTGCGCCGTGAACGGCCCGGGTGAAGCGCGCACCGCCCACCTGGGCGTTGCCTGCGGTCGTGGAAATGGCGTGATTTATCGCGACGGGAAAGCCATCCGGCGTGTGAGCGAAGAGGAAATCGTTCCCGAGTTGCTGAAGGAAATCGAGCGGTACGTCGCCGACTACGCCGCTGCCCTGGCCCCCGTAGCCGGGGACGACTAGAAGAGTAATCAAAGAGCCTCGCGGCAGACCCCATCCCGAGGCTTCGGGGTTCGTCGCTTAGTGGTGGTTTGGAGTACCTTCCCGCAGATTACCGCCGATGATCTCGCCGAAAAAAGCTCTCTGCCCGCTCGATATCCTTGAGGATTTGCGCCTTTAAGGCCTCAGGGGAAGGAAATTTTCTCTCATCGCGCAGCCGGGCATGGAAGCGGACCTCGATGTGGTCCACTCCAATCGTTTGCCTTTTTCCCAGCAGATGGGTTTCGATCTGCAATCCATCCCCGCCAAAGGTGGGCCGATAGCCGACATTGGTCAAAGAAGGTCTCGGCGAGCGCCGGCCAGCGAGCAACGTCTCCGTCACGTACACACCCCGCGCCGGCAGCAACTCCTGATCCGCAGTCAGGTTCAATGTGGGCACCGTAAGTTTGCGCCCGACTCCGTGACCGGGATTGACCGTGCCCGTTAGCGCAAAGGGCCGGCCGAGCAGCCGCGCCGCCGGTGCCACCTCGCCCGCCTGAATCAATCCTCGAATGCGCGTCGAGGAGACAATTTCGCCTCGCACTTCGACCGGGGACACCACTTCCAGTCGAAATCCAAAACGAGCTGACATCTCTTCTAACGTGGCGACACCCCCCGCTTGGCCATGGCCGAACCGGAAATTGGCTCCGACGTAGATCTCGCGGCTCGAAAGCGATCCGCACAGCACCCGGCGAACAAAATCCTCCGGGGAAAGCAAGGAAAGTTCCCGCGTAAAAGCCAGAACAATCAAAACACGAATTCCAGCTTCGGCCAGCAAAGCTTGCTTTTGGAAAGCAGTCAGAATCAGCCGCGGCGACTGTTCCGCCCGCAGGATGCGGCTGGGATGAGGATCAAAGGTAATCGCCACCGGCGTGCCCCGCAACCGCCGCGCCCGAGCAACCACCTCCCGGATAATCTTTTGGTGGCCGAGATGTACACCATCAAAATTGCCGATGGTGACCACCGGCGCCGGCCAGTTGCTGTCCCATTGCTCCAGGCTGTGGAGGACACGCAGGCCCGCCATCACGCTTCCGTCTCCAACTCGAGGGTATCAAACGCCATCCGTACGTGGCCCGGCAGCCGGGCGTTGGTGGCTTGGTGCGGCAGGTCATGGCAGATATGAGTGAAATACGCCCGCTTTGGCTGGATCTTGCTGACCAACCCCAGCGAGTTTTCCACGGTCGAGTGCGTTGGATGCGGCACGTCCCGCAGCGCATCCAAAATCAAAATATCCAGATCCTCCAAGAGGGAGAACGATTCTGCCGGAATCTCGCTGAAATCGGTCAGGTACGCCATCCTCCCGGCGCGAAACCCCAGCACCGCCATGTTTCCGTGCCACAGTGGCACCGGCTTGAATTCTACGCCGAAAAGGTTCAGCGGACCGCTGATTTCCCGCATCTGCACGCTCGGTAGCGTGCTCGCCGTCGGCTCGGGCGAGAGAACGTACGAGAAGACCCGGCGAAGAATGTCGAGCGTAGCTCGGTCGGCGTAGAGAGGAATTTCTTCGCCTTGCTTGATGTTGAATGGACGCACGTCATCCATCCCCAGAATATGGTCGGCATGGCCATGGGTGTAGAGCACGGCGTCCAGCCGATCCAGGCCGGCTCGCAACGCCTGAAACCGAAAGTCAGGGGAGGTGTCAATGACAACCGCGCGGCCGTCATAGCGCACCAGCAGAGAAGGCCGGGTGCGTTGATCCCGCGGATCCGCTGACTGGCAAACTCCACAGTGGCAACCGATCGTCGGTACGCCCATGGAGGTGCCGGAGCCCAGGATGGTGAGACGTAGGCGAGGCATGGCTAGTGCCGTTTCAACGATCTGAGCCCGAACTCAAGACGGTTCCGCATGCAACCTTGTTTCCCCCTCCAGCCGGCAGAATGTTTTGGAACGGCGCTAGCTTTGGGTCTTGCCTCGTTCTCTCACTGCCTGCGCGGTCGCCTGCGCCACATTCAGGTAGGCCAACTTCAATTCCGCTTTCACCTCCCCCAGCATCGTCGCCTCATTCTGGGTCAGGTTGCCGCTGGTCTTTTCCGCCAGCACTTCCAACAGGTCAATCACGTGCCGGGCTCCTTCAAGATCCACAATCGCGTGGCCGGTTTCCGGATCGGCAAAGGCCCCCAGGAGCGCCAGGGCTGAACGGTAGAAGGAACCGACCAGCGCAGAAAAATCTGCCGCTGAACTCGTCCCGGGCGGCGATTCGAACTCCAAGGATGCTTTTGGAGCAGTCCCCTTGGGAACCTCTTGCCGGGGCGGAGTTGACGCCGGCCTGGCCTCGGGTTTCGCTTCGCCAGTTGTTGACTCTGCTCCCCTGGCCGCTTCTTCTTCCAAGATGTCCTTGCGTCGTTCACCCTCCGAGGTGAAGTGGCGGCGGTCAACAACCTTGAACCTTTCCTCTTTCGGTTTGGGTTGGTCGGCCATCGCTAACCTACCTTTCCTGTCGCAGGCATCGCAGCCGAATTGCCGGTTGCCGCCCATTCCTGGTATATGGCAAGGTCCAGGTCGGCAAAGATGGAGTCTGTCGCCTCGATCTCAGCCAGCCGCTCGCTCGCTGCGCCCGAGAGCTGCTTGCACTCCCGGTATCCGGCAAGCATGTTGAAAATCTCCAGGAACCAATCGCGGTGTGTCCGGAAGCGCTTCTCGGCGTAGTCCCGGGCGCTGCCGGTCGAAATCAAGAATTGCCAGTCGGACGATTCCAGCAGCAAGAGCTCTCGGCAAAGCTGTTGCAGGAGGCGACGCTCCGTCGGATCAACTTTGCCCACCCCGGAACTGATCAATTCCAGCAGCGCTGCCTCGGCCGGATAGATATCTCGCCACGTCCATTCCGTGTCCGCGTTCCACCACATCTCATGCCCCCCGCCTCTGCCCCAGGAACCCTCTGGCAAGTCAATCCGCGCGTCAGGTGGATAGAGGTCGAAATAGCCCCCCAGCGAGATCGTCTCGATCTCGGATTGCAGCGCCAGTTCCTCCAGAACGTGTTCTAAGAACTCCGGTCCCTCAAACCACCAATGGCCGAACAGCTCGGCATCAAAGGCGGCCACCAAAATTCCCGGCCGGCCCGTGCGCGCCCACTCCGCTCGGAGGATATTTTGCGTTAGCGAGACAAAATGGCGGGCGTGATCCCTGGTTCTCTCCACCGCTCGTGTCCGCGAGTAGGGTTGTTTCCCGCCGAGGTCGATCTTGGGATGAGTCACCTGCCAGTAGCGCAGCCCCGTCGGCCAGCGTTTCTTGTGGAAGTCCAAATAGTTGGCGTCCCCGGGATAGCCGTGTTCGCCGCTCCATACCTGGACCCCCGTCTGCGGATCACGCACAAACGCTGCTACCTGGCCGGCAGCCCGCCGCGGCGGGCCGACAAAGTAGGGCCGGTAAGGGCTTCTTTCCGGCGGGCGATCAAAACGAGGCGGTTGCGCCAGCTTCTCGTAGGGGGAGAACTGGACCGTCCGATCCAGCAAGTGTGTATCGCAGACAAAATACTGGAGGCCGTTGGCGGCCAGGATCTCCTCCACACCGGCCCGCGCTCGTTTCAATAGGGGCGGCGCTTCCCCATGAGGCGGTTCCCACCTCCCCGCCGGCCGATAGCCGCATTCCGGCAGCCAAATACCGCGCGGCTTCCGCCCAAACATTTTTTGATGCGTCGCGACCGCCAACCGTACCTGGGCGTTGATGGATGCGTCGGTGCCGAGAAGCGGCACATAGCCATGCGTGGCGGCGCAGGTCATCAGCTCAAGCTGCCCGCCTTCGGCAAGACGGCTGAAAGCGGCCACCAGGTTCGAACCGAAGCCTTCGACGAACCGCCGCTCCACGTCCCGGTAGTGAAGCTCCCACTGACGTGCCTGCTCCAGGCATTCCCCTTCGCCGAGAGCGAGAAATTCGTTCTGATCGCGCCGCGCCGCAGCCGCTTTCACCTCCAGGTATTGCGGAAAGCTTTCGAGGAAGGTCGGGTGGAGAAGTTGTTCCAGCAGGACCGGCGTGAGGTTGATCGAAAAGCGCGCCTTGAGGCCCCGGCGATCGGCGGCCTCGATCATCCCCAGAAGGGGCACGTAGGTTTCCGCCGCTGCCTCGTGCAGCCAGTCCAGCCCGTGCGGCCATACTCCGTGGTGGATCAAATAGGGCAGGTGGGAGTGCAAAACAATACTGATGTAGCCCTTCGCCATCGCTGATTTTTGAGTCGCATCCACCAAACTTTTTTCAGTCTACCATCCCGCCGTAAATCAAACAAGCGAACCTCAACCCCGGGGAGAATTGGCGTATAATAAACGTTTTTGAAACCCTGCTCCTTGTTCCATGTTTGGCTGGACATGGCTTTGAGCCTGAGAGACGGCGCATGCCCGAGGTCGCAACCGAAATCGTTCCTCGCAACTTGGTTCTCGATCTTCACCGCAAGATGCTGACCGTGCACTATATCGAAGAGCGGCTGAAGATTTTCGCCAAGCACGGAAAGTGCTCCTTCCAGGCTTCGACCCGCGGCCACGAAAAGCTGCAGATTGGCATGACCCTCCTGCTCCGCCCTGGATATGATTGGTTCTTTACCTACTATCGCGAGAAAGCCATTGCGCTGGGCTTGGGAATGTCCATCGGCGATATCTTCCTCGCGATGTTGAGCCGCGAAGGCGATCCAAGCTCGAACGGCCGGAATATGCCGGAACATTTTTCTTCGCAAGCATTGCGTCTGGTTGCCCAGACGGCTTGCACCGGCACCCAATATCTGCCCGCGGTCGGCATGGCCAAGGCCGTCAAAAGAGACGGCTCCGACGCCGTTGTTTACGTCTCCTCCGGGGAAGGTGCCACCAGCGAAGGTGAGTTCTTTGAAGCTTTGAACTGGGCTGCCCGGGAAAAGTTGCCTGTGCTCTTTGTGGTGCAGAACAACGGCTATGCCATCAGCGTTCCCCAGGCCTGGCAGACGATTGCTGAGATTCATCGCATCGCCCGCGGTTTCGGCATGCCCACCTTTGACCTCGACGGCACCTGGTTTGAGCCCATGTACCAGACCCTGCCGCCGGTCATCGACCGCATTCGCGCCGGCCACGGCCCCGCTCTTTTGGAAGGCCAGGTGGTGCGTCTCGACCCGCATTCTTCCTCCGACGACCAGAAGAAATATCGCACCGAGCAAGAACTCTTGGGACTTCGCGAGCGCGACCCGATCTTCCAGACGGAAGCCTATCTCGTCAAGCGCAGGATTTTGACGCCGGAACAGATCGCCGAGATTCGGGAGCAAGTCGAAGCGGAAGTCAATCGCGCTGCCGGCGAGGCCGATGCCGCCCCGGCGCCGGACTCTTCGACTGTCTTGGCCCACATTTACTCAACTGACCCGCCCTTCTTCGATGAGCATCCCCCGGCCTATCTCTCCGACCGGCTCGTCACCATGGTGGACGCTTTGAACCATGGGTTGCAGGAAGAACTGGCCCGAGACCCGAAGATCGTCATGTGGGGCGAAGACATCGCCGACCCCAAAGGCGGCGTCTTTGGCGTCACCCGCGGATTGAGCACCGCTTTCCCCAACCATGTGGAAAACTCGCCCCTCGCCGAAGCCAGCATCGTCGGCGTGGCTCAGGGAATGGCCATGGGTGGCTATAAGCCGATTGTCGAAATCCAGTTCAGCGATTATTCTTGGCCTGCCTTCATGCAAATGCGCAATGAGATCGCCACCGTGCGCTGGCGCAGCCAGGGGGCCTGGTCCACTCCGATGGTCGTGCGCATGACCGTCGGCGGTTACATCAAGGGTGGTCCCTTTCACTCCACCACTGTCGAGGCCGCCTACTCTCATATTCCCGGCTGGTACGTTGTCTATCCCTCCTGTGCCGAGGACGCCAAGGGCCTCCTCAAGACCGCCGCTCGCTGCCAGGACCCCGTCATTTTTCTGGAACACAAGGGCCTCTATCGCCGCATTCAGGCCAAGACCCCAGAGCCGGACGCGAGCTACACCATTCCCTTTGGCAAAGGCAAGATCCGCCGTGAGGGTTCTGACCTCACCATCGTCACCTGGGGAAGTACCGTCTATCTTGCCCTCGATTTGGCTCGCCAGTTGGAAGCCGAGGGAAAATCCCTCGAGGTCATAGACCTGCGCACCCTTGTCCCCATGGATGATGACCTGGTCTTCTCCAGCATTCGCAAGACCAATCGCGTCCTGGTTGCCCACGAAGATTCTCTAACCATGGGGTTCGGCGCTGAGGTCGCCGCGCGCATTGCCGAGCACGCCTTCGCCGATCTGGATGCTCCGGTCATGCGGGTGGGCGCCAAAGATTCCTTCGTCCCCGCAGCCCCGAATCTCGAGGCGGCTGTGCTCCCTTCGCTCGATGATTTAAGATCGGCTGTTGAGAAACTTCTGGCTTACTGAAACGCCCCTCTCGCGCCGGAGGGTTCCTGAATCCCCGGGGAGGGCCCGCACTGCGATGGAACAACGAACTTTCGAAGACCTGGTCGCTCTTATGGCCCGGCTCCGTTCCCCCGACGGGTGCCCCTGGGACCGCGAGCAAACCTACGATTCTCTCAAGAGCTACGTCATCGAAGAGGCCTATGAGGTGGTGGACGCTGTCGAGGGCCGCGATTTTGACAAGCTGCCCCGGGAGCTCGGTGATCTCCTCCTTCAAGTCGTCTTCTACGCTCAGATGGCCAGCGAAGAAGGCAAGTTCGATGTCCACGATGTCATCCGCCATCTCTCGGACAAACTCATCCGCCGCCACCCCCACGTCTTCGGAGACCTTCGTGTGGCTGGCTCCGACGAAGTCCTGAAAAACTGGGAAAGGCTCAAAGCTGAAGAGCGAGGCTCGGCTCATGCCGAGGCCGCCCCGGAAGGAGCGCCGTCTTTGCTCCGGGACATTCCCAAGGCCCTTCCCGCATTGCTCGAAGCCTACCAGATGACTCGCCGGGCCAGCCGCGTCGGCTTCGATTGGAAGACCATTGACGAGTTGCTCGGCAAGCTCCGGGAGGAGGTCAAGGAATTGCGCGATGCCTTGGCCAAAAAGGAGCGCGCTAAGATCGAAGAGGAATCCGGCGACCTGCTTTTCGTCGCCGTCAACCTTGCCCGATTCCTGGAGCTCGATCCGGAAGTGGCCCTGCGACGCGCAAATCGCAAGTTCCGGGAACGCTTTGAAGCTGTCGAAAAGCGCCTCGCCGAACAAGGCAAGGTCCCCGACCCTGCTCACCGTGACGAGATGGAGCACTATTGGAACAAGGCCAAGGAGAAGGCGTCGGATTGAAAGGCATCGAGATGTCTTTCCTCACAATCTCGTTTGTCATCGTGAGCCCCGACTTTGTCGGGGCCAGGAATCTCAGTCGCCAAGGATTCCTGGCACCTTTCCCGACCCCTTATGCGGATTAACAGCCTCACCCTCCGTGAACTGCGCGTGCCTTTGCTCTCCTTTTTTGAGACCAGCTTTGGACGCACCACCCAACGCCGCATCTTCCTGGTAGAAGCCGATGTCAATGGCGTGCCTGGCTGGGCCGAGGTCACCGCCGGCGAGAATCCATTCTATAACCCGGAAACCATAGATACCTCCTGGCTGGTCATCGAACAATTCGCCTGGCCCGCCGTCAAGGGTAGGGAATTCTCCGCGGCTGCCGAAGTCGCCGCCTCCCTCGCGCACATTCGGGGACACCGCATGGCCCGCGCTGCCATCGAAAACGCTTGCTGGGACGCCGAGGCGAAAGGGAAGGGAATTCCCCTCTGGAAACTGATCGGTGGCACCCGCAGCGCTATCCCCTGCGGCGTCTCCATCGGCATTCAGGACACCATCGAGATCCTCCTTGCCAAGATCGAAGAAGAACTCTCCGCTGGTTATCAGCGCATGAAAATCAAGATCAAACCGGGCTGGGACGTCCAAACCGTTGCCCTGGTCCGTGAGCGCTTCCCCCACATCAAGCTGATGGTGGACGCTAACGCCGCCTACCAACTCTCCGACGCCGAACACATCAAGCGCTTGGATGATTACTTCCTGATGATGATCGAGCAGCCTCTCGCCTGGGACGACATTTACGACCACGCCCGGCTTCAGAAGCAGCTCCAGACCCCCATCTGCCTCGACGAATCCATTGAAAACGTCGGCCACGCTCGGGCGGCTATCGAGTTGGGCGCCTGTCAAATCATCAACATCAAACTGGGCCGCGTGGGCGGCTTCACTTCGGCGCGGGCCATCCACGATCTCTGTCAGGAGCGCGGCATTCCCGTCTGGTGTGGCGGCATGCTCGAATCGGGCATCGGCCGGGCCCATAACATCGCTCTGGCTACCCTGCCCAATTTTCGGCTCCCCGGCGACACCAGCGCCAGCAGACGCTATTGGGCCGAGGACGTGATCGATCCTGAGGTCGAGGTCACCCCGCAAGGCGTCATTCTCGTGCCCATCGGGCCGGGCATCGGCTTCCAGCCCCGGTTGGATCGCATCGAGAAACTTACGGTTCGGAAGGAAGTCCTGCGTTGACCACACCCGCCCGCCTCAGAATCCCCGCCTCCCGGACCAAACTCATTCTGCTTCTGGCGTTGATGGTGCTCATTTGGTCCGCCAACTTCATCATCGCCAAGGTCGCCCTTCGTCATTTCCCTCCATTTACCTTGGCCGTCTTCCGCACCACTTTGGCAACCGCCTTCGTCCTTCTCTTCTTCTTGCCGGTGGCCCGCCGCCAACCTCGCTTCCGCCGTTCGGATTGGCGCAAGTTCATTGAACTCGGGATCTATGGCGTCGTTTTCAACCAAACCTTCTTCGTCTTGGGCTTGAGCCATACCAGCGTCGCCCACTCTTCACTCATCATTTCGCTCTCGCCCGTCTTGGTCTTGATCATCGCCCGCCTCCGTGGCCTCGAGGAGTTCACTGGTGCCAAAGTGGTTGGCGTAGCCATGTCCTTTATTGGGGTGGCTATCCTCAGCTCGGAGCACGGCGTCTCTCTCCACAGCCCAACCCTCATGGGTGATCTACTCACTCTGAGCGGCTCGGCCGCCTTCGCCTATTACACCGTTGCCGGGAAAGAAGTCGCCGACCGATATAGCTCGCTGGCCATGAACACCTATTGCTACCTTGTTGCTGCCACCCTCATCCTGCCCTTTACCCTCTGGCAGGGGCTCCAACTCGACTGGGGTGCGGTCGGCACCACAGGCTGGCTCAGTCTTATCTATATGGCGCTGTTTTCTTCCGCAGTAGCCTATCTCATCTATTACTGGGCCTTGCGGCGGATCTCGGCGACCCGCGCCGCTACCCTTAGCTACCTCCAGCCCGTCTTGGCTACCTTGCTGGGGGTGCTTTTCCTTGCCGAGCACCTCGCCCCCCGGCTGCTCGTCGGAGGGGCGATCGTATTGGTGGGTGTGTACCTCGCCGAGCGCTGAAAATCATTAGCTATGCAAAAGATACTATATTATCTATAAGAAATGACGCCTGCACAACCGCCTGCGTTGACCCTCTGCCGGGCATGTGCTAGCTTCCGCATCTTGCTAAGGTGAGCAAGGTCCCGAATAAACAGTGAGAACGAGGGTCATTCCTTCAATCAACAGATGCTATGACCGGCGATCCTTCCAAGCGGCGCATTGCGGTTATCCCCGGAGACGGCATCGGCGTGGACGTCACGCGAGAAGCGGTCAAGGTTCTCGAAGCGGTGTCGCGTGTTGGCGGCAAGAAACTCGAGCTGGTTCATTTTGATTGGGGAGCGGAGCGTTATCTTCGCGACGGCGTCAGCCTCCCCACCGGCGCCCTTGAGACACTGCGCCGGGAATGTGATGCCATCCTTGTCGGCGCCCTCGGCGACCCGCGCATCCCTTCCATGAAGCACGCCGCTGATATCCTCCTCGGAATGCGTTTCCAGCTCGATCTCTACGTCAATTTTCGCCCGGTCAAACTCCTCGACAAACGCCTGACGCCCTTGGCTGGCCGCGACGAGAGCGACATTGACTTCGTTGTTTTCCGTGAAAACACCGAGGGGCTCTACGTGGGTATGGGCGGAAATTTCAAGAAGGGCACCGCCGATGAGGTGGCCATCCAGGAAGATGTCAATACCCGCAAGGGCGTCGAGCGCATCCTGCGCTACGCTTTTGAATACGCCCGGCGAAAGGGCAACCGGCGACTCTGCATGTCCGATAAGGCCAATGTCCTCACTTACGGGCATGATCTCTGGCAACGGATCTTTGCCCTGCTGCAAAAGGAATATCCCGACGTTCCTTCAAACCACCTCTATGTCGACGCGCTGACCATGCAGATCGTGCGCAATCCCGCTCAGTTTGATGTCATCGTCACTTGCAACATGTTCGGTGACATCATCACTGACCTCGGTGCCGCCATCGCCGGCGGCCTGGGCCTGGCCCCCTCCGGAAACATCAACCCCGAAGGCATTTCGATGTTTGAGCCTGTCCACGGCTCTGCGCCCAAATACGCTGGCTCGAATACCGCTGATCCGCTGGGTTCCATCCTTACTGCCGCTTTGATGCTCGACCACATCGGTTGGGCAGCGGAAGCGCGCGCCATAGAGAGCGCCGTTCAGGACTCAATCCGGCAAAACCAAACCACGCGCGATCTGGGCGGGAGTCTCGGTACCAGTGAGGTGGGCGACTGGATTTCGAACGCCATATCTCGTATGACCATCCGCGCCTAAGAAACGGCTCTGGACCGCTGAGGCACCAGCAGCCGGATCAGCAGCAACCCCGCCACGAAGCCACCTATGTGCGCCCACCATGCCGTTCCACCCGCCACCGGCACTGCCAGTGATGCCCAACCGCTCAGAAGTTGAATCACAAACCAGTAGCCGATCATGATCACCGCCGGCATTCGCACCGTCCATAGGAAGAAGAACGGCACCAAGGTGAGCACCCGCGACCCAGGGAAGAGAACAAAGTAGGCCCCCAAAATTCCTGCGATCGCTCCACTTGCTCCAACCGTGGGGACAGTGGATCGCAAGTTCAGGATCACATGCACCAGCGCCGCGGCAATCCCGCTCATCAAGTAAAACATTAAGTATCGCACCGATCCCAGCCGGTCCTCTACGTTGTCACCAAATATCCAGAGAAACCACATGTTGCCGATCAGGTGCATCCACCCGCCGTGCAAGAACATGCTCGTGAAAAGAGGAAGAATCGCCTCCGCAGCCGAAACCGTTGGATCGAATGGCGCCGCCACCATCCGCCACGGCACCACCCCAAACTCGAACGCCAGTCGCTGCAAACCCCGCGTTGGCAGACTCATCTCGTACAGAAAGACCACCAGGTTCGCCACAATCATCAATACCGTGACCACCGGGAAGCGGTACCGTGGCGCGCTGTCACTCAACGGAATCATTCCAGCTTCCTCATCCTAGTCCCTGCCCCCGCGGCCTCACCCCCGCTGCCTCAATAGCCAGTCCGGCCATTTTACGCCCCTCCATCGCCCTGCTCGCATCAGTTCTTCCACCGCCTCTTTGGATGCGATGCCGCCCCGAGCGCCTCGAGCGGTACAATTGAGAGCCGCCGCCGCTGAGGCAAACTCGACTGCCCTTTCTGCCGACCAGCCTTGCACCAGGGCATAGGCGAATCCCCCGTGAAATACGTCACCGGCGCCGGTCGTGTCGGCGCACTCGACTTCAAAAGCCGGGCAGTACCAGAAGCGCCGACCGTCGTAACCCACAGCGCCGTCCGCCCCGAGAGTGCATGCGGTAAAGCGTTGCTCATAGGTTTCCTGTATTTTGCGCAACGCCCCCAGCGGATCAGCAATCCCGGTCAGCCTGGAGGGGAAACTGGAAGAGCTGACCAGATAGTCGACGCGCTCCAGAAGCGCCTCCACTTTCGGATAAAGGTTGTCAACATCCGCCGTCACGGGGATTCCTTGTTCGCGCGCCCATCCCGCTGCCCGGGCCGCCGCCTCCGTGTCGTGGCCGTCCACGTGTACCAGCCGCCCGGAGCAAATTACTTCCCGCGAAAGCTCGTCGGGAGGAATCTGCAACCTCGGATCTCGCCGCCAGAGTATGGTTCGCTCACCCGATCTGCCGTCCACGACGATGTAGGCGCTTTGCGATGGGCAGCCCGGAACCACCCTGAGCTCGGAGATCTCAACGCCCGCTTCGAGCAGGCTCGCCCTTTGCAGCCGGCCTAACTCGTCGTCGCCAATGCGACCCACGTAGCGCGTCCTCAACCCCCACCGTTGGCAGGCAACCAAGGCGGTGGCCACTTGGCCCCCGGGAAAAACTTCGGCGCGTTCAAATTCGATCTTCGAGTTGAATGCGGGATAATGCGGCACCTCGATGATCACGTCCATGGCATTGAGCCCGATGCCGACAATGTCCCACGCGGTGGCTGCTCTCATCCCGCTGCACTCTAACGAAAAAGAACCCTTCTTGCCATACGAAAGGAGGAGCGGGGGGCGTCTGATAATTTTTCTCGCGCCCCTCGGACTGGTTAACATAATCTTGCTTAGGTTGCATTTGCTTCCTGAAAGTTCATGTGATAAGTAGAAACGTTGTGCTGGCGGCTGTCGCCCATGTCGACGCGCCGACTTCCTTCATGTCGCTCCAAGAAGCAGAGGTGATTGTGCTCCGAACCTACCCCCTCGGCGAGGCGGACCGCATTGCCGTGCTCTTCTCGCGTGGCTTCGGCAAGCTCCGCGGCGTGGCGCGCGGCGCCCGCCGCCCCAAGAGTCGCTTTGGTTCGACGCTCGAACCGCTCTCTCGTTCCCGTGTCTGGTTCTACGAGCGCGAGACGCGAGAGCTGGTGCGGCTGAGCCAGGCCGAGCTCATTGAATCCTTCGTCGAGCTACAAAACGACTACTCCCTGAACCTCGCCCTTTCCTACCTTGCCGAGGTCTCTGACGCTCTGCTCCCCGACCGCGAGGTGTCCGACCCTGAATACCGCTTGCTGTTGATGGTCCTTGCTGCCATGAAACAGACGCGCCAGCCTTGGTTGCCGCTCACCTACTTCCGCCTCTGGATGACACGCCTGGCCGGTTGGCTTCCCAACTTCGACCTGTGCGGCCGCTGTCGAGCCTCGCTTCGCTCTTCGCCAGCCTTTGCCCACCCCGTTCGGGGAAAGATCGCCTGCATCAGGTGCCGCGTGCCCGGAATGCGTTCCCTGCGGGCCCTCTCCCTTGATCGGGCGCGCGAGATGCTGGGCCATCCGCTGGCCAAGCTCGACTGGCGCGGTTGGACGCGCACCACTAGCTCCGACCTCGACGCTTTCCTCGACGATGTCATTGAACACCACATCGAGCGCAAGCTTCGCACCCGCGCCCTGATAAGTGCCTTGGAGAATTCTTGAGACCCACCCCCTCAAAGTCCGCCAGGCCTCGCACGAACCGTGCCCGCGTCTTGCCCCCCAAAAACTTTCAAGATCTCATTCTTGCTCTTTCTCGCTATTGGGCCGAGCGCAACTGCGTACTCCAGCAACCCTACGATGTCGAGGTGGGCGCGGGCACCATGCATCCGGAGACCTTCCTTCGCGTCCTTGGCCCCTGGCCGTATCGCGTTGCCTACGTCCAGCCCTCTCGTCGTCCGACCGACGGGCGCTACGGCGAGAATCCCCATCGCCTCTACAAGCACATGCAACTTCAAGTAATACTTAAACCTCCCCCGTCCGAGATTCAGGATGTCTATTTGGAAAGTCTCGCCTCCCTCGGCATCGATTTCCGCCAGCATGATCTCCGCTTCGAGGAAGACAACTGGGAATCGCCCACGCTCGGCGCTTGGGGAATCGGATGGCAGGTGATGCTGGACGGTTTGGAGATCACGCAATTCACCTACTTCCAGCAGTGCGGGGGAATGGATCTCAATCCCGTTTCGGTCGAATTGACTTACGGCCTCGAGCGCATTGCCGCTTTTTTCCAGGGTGTAGATAGCGTGTACGATTTGCGCTGGAGCGATCAAGTGTCCTACGGGGAGGTGCGCCAGGCCGAAGAGCTCCACTTTTCTCTCTACAGCTTCGAAGCGGCCGATACCGACGCCGCGCGGAAGATGTTTGAGCTGGCCGAGGGCGAGGCCAAACGGTTGCTCGAGGGGTTCCCGGCGGAGCCCGGCGCCCGGCAACGCTTCCCGCTGCTGGCCGCTTACGACCTTTGCCTCAAGTGCTCGCATCTCTTCAATCTGCTCGATGCCCGGCGTGCCATTTCCACTACCGAGCGCGCCGCGCTGATCGGCCGCGTTCGAGATATCGCCTGCCGGGTGGCCCGTTGTTACCTCGTGCAGCAAGCTGCTCAACAACCCGTCCAGCAACCGGTGCTGCCAAAAGAGCAGCCAAAGGTCGGCGCGCCGACAACCGCCCGCCCTTCTCCCGAGGTGGCCGGATGAAGCGACCAGCCCCTGCTTCCCGCCGCTATGGCGACTTTCTCCTCGAAATTGGTTGTGAGGAGATCCCCGCGCGCATGCTTCCCCGCGCCGTGGCGAGCTTCAGGGAACTCTTGCAAGAAGCCCTCTCTGCCCACGGTTTGCTCGATTCCGCGCCGGTCGAGTTCTTTGCCACGCCTCGCCGGCTCGCCGCCCGTTGCCGCCATCTCGCCCTTCGAGAGCCCGACCGCCGGGAAGAGCTCATCGGCCCGCCCCGCCATCTCGCCTTCGATGCCCGCGGCAAGCCAACCCGCGCGGCAGAAAGTTTCTCCGCCAAACATGGCTTCCCGGTCGCAAACCTGCAAGTGGTCGAGACCCCCAAGGGTGAGTACATCGCCGCCGTCCGCCTCGCTCCAGGCCAACCGGCGGCTCGCGTCCTTGCCGAAATCCTCCCTGCTTTGATTGCCAGAATTGACTTTCCCCGGTCGATGGTCTGGGCTGAGCAATCCGGTCCACGCTTCATTCGGCCCGTCCGCTGGCTCCTGGCGCTCCTCGATGGAAGACCCCTGCTCTTTTCTTTCGGCAATGTTCCTGCCGGTGCCGTTACCTTCGGCCATCGCTTCCTTGCCTCCTCGCCCATCCAGGTAAAGAGTTCGGATGAGTTCCTGACTCGGTTGCGCCGGAGCTTTGTCCTTATCGACCCCGGCGAACGACAAGCGCGCATCGAAGAGAGACTTCAAGGGTTACTTGAAGCTCGTGGTCTCCGGTTGCGCCCTGATGCCGCCTTGCTCGAAGAGATCCTCTACCTCAACGAGTTTCCTACGCCGATTCTCGGAAATTTTGACCCCAAGTTTCTTGCTTTACCGGAAGAGATCCTGATCACCGTGATGCGAGATCACCAAAAGTACTTTGCCGTGACCGATCGCCGTGGCCGCCTGGCCCCTCACTTCGTGGCTGTGATTAACCTCGACCGCGATCGCGGCCGGATCGCCAAAAATCACGAGCGTGTCCTGCGCGCGCGTTTTGACGACGCCGGCTTCTTCTGGCAATCGGACCAGCGGCCAACCCTGGCCGCGCGGGTGGCCATTCTTGACCACATGACATTCGAGTCGCGGCTTGGCAGCTATGGCGACAAGATGCATCGCATGCGGGGACTGGCGCGCTGGATGGGCCACACCCTGCTTGCCGCCGGACATCCCTCCGTCTCGCTTGAAGCTATCGATCGCGCTGCCTTGCTCGCCAAGTGTGACTTGACTACGCAAATGGTCGGGGAATTCCCTGAACTCCAAGGGCAGGTGGGAGGACTTTACGCCCGAGCGCAGGGCGAATCCGAAGAGGTCGCCTTGGCCATCGACGACCACTATCTACCCGCCAGTCCTGACGACCCTTGCCCTCGCACGCTGACCGGAGCAATCGTTTCCTTGGCCGACAAAATGGACACGGTGGTGGGCCTTTTCGGCGCCGGGCTGGAGCCGACGGGCTCAAGCGACCCATTTGCTCTCCGCCGCCAGGCGCAGGCGTCCTTGAGGGTGCTGCTCGACAAGAGGCTGCACCTCGCCCTGCCTGAGCTGAGCGCCTTTGCGTTGAGCCAACTGGAAGCGCAGGGATCGCTCCCTCGCCCGCAAGAAGAAGCCCTCGTGGCCGTCCTCAAGTTCTTCGAAGAACGGGCGCGCTACATCTTTCGCGACGTTCGTGGGTTCGCCTACGATGAAGTCAACGCCGTCCTCCGGGCTGGTCTCGCAGACGTGGTGGACGCCGATGCTCGTCTGGAGGCGTTGCGTGACATTCGCCCGACCGAAGACTTTGAGCCCCTGGCGGTCGCCTTCAAACGCATCCGGAACATCCTGGACAAGGCAGAGTCGGCCGAGAATTGGCAGTTGCAGGAGATCAACCGCGAGTGGCTCAGCGAGACGGCGGAGAGGGAACTCTATACAGCGTTTCTGAGACTGCGCGATCGGGTCGTGCCCCTCAAGCAGTCTAGGCGCTACCGCCAGGCGCTCGAACTGATCGCCAGCCTGCGGCCGGCGGTGGATCGCTTTTTTGACACGGTGCTTGTTATGTCGCCGGATGCAAATCTTCAAAAGAATCGGCTCACCCTGCTGGCTGCGCTGCTGCGCGAGTTTTCGACGATAGCCGATTTTTCCGAAATCGTTCCAGCCACCAAAGAGCCGGCGGCAACCAGATGAAGTTTTACTTTAAGTATTGAACGGGCCAGGAGGCCAGCATGGAAGGCTTCATCTATTTCTTCGCGGAAGGCAAAGCCGAAGGCAATGGCGAAATGAAGGACCTGTTGGGCGGCAAAGGCGCCGGCATCGCTGAGATGACCAACGCCGGCCTGCCCGTGCCGCCGGGCTTCACCATCGCTACGTCGGCGTGCCGACATTACATCGAACACGGCGCCCGGATCCCAAGCGGCCTCGAGCAAGAGATAGCGCAAGCCGTTGCCCGCCTGGAGCGTGTCCAGGGTCAGAAGTTGGGCGGCGCAGACAATCCGCTGCTTGTGTCCGTACGCTCGGGGGCCAAGTTTTCCATGCCCGGCATGATGGACACCATCCTCAACCTCGGTCTGAATGACGCGAGCGTCGAGGGCCTTGCCCGCCGCGCCTCCAATCGCCGCTTTGCCCTGGATTGTTATCGGCGCCTCATCCAAATGTTTGGCAATGTGGTGCTCGATATCGAGAAAAGTGCGTTTGTGGCGATCTTCGACCGCGTGAAGCGGAGGCGTCGCGCTAGAACCGACACGGAACTGTCCGCCGAAGGTCTCGAGCAGGTCATCGCTGCCTTCCGGAAATTGATCCGCACCAGGACGGGTCAGGACTTCCCTCAGAATGCTTTGAACCAGCTACGCATGGCTCGCGACGCCGTCTTCCGCTCCTGGAACAACGATCGCGCCGTGACCTACCGCCGGCTCTACAACATTCCTGACGGCCTCGGCACAGCGGTGAACGTTCAAGCAATGGTCTTCGGCAATTTGGGTGACCGCTCCGGCACGGGCGTCGGATTCACACGCAATCCCGCCACCGGCGCCAAAGAATTCTATGGCGAGTTCTTGCTCAATGCCCAGGGAGAAGACGTCGTCGCTGGCATTCGCACCCCCCTCCCCATCAGCGACCTCAAGAAAATCATGCCCGAAGTCTTCGACCAGCTCCACCGCATTACTTCCCGGCTGGAACAGCATTATCGCGACGTGCAGGATTTTGAGTTCACCATCCAGGATGGCAGGCTTTACATGCTTCAGACACGCACCGGTAAGCGCACCGGGCAGGCCGCTGTCAAGATTGCCGTAGATTTTGTCCACGAGGGCTTGCTTGAGCCCCAGGAAGCCCTTTTGCGGGTCGAACCCGATCAGTTGAACCAACTCCTCCATCCCGTCATTGATCTCTCGCAGAAACTCAATAGGCTCGCCAAGGGCCTGCCCGCCTCACCGGGGGCTGCCGTCGGCCAGATCGTCTTCACTGCTAACGAGGCGGCCGCTCGCGGAAAGCAAGCGCCCGTGATCCTGGTTCGGGCGGAGACCGTGCCGGATGACATCCACGGCATGGAGGCGGCGGTTGGCATCCTCACCGCTCGGGGTGGCATGACCTCCCACGCTGCGGTGGTGGCGCGTGGCATGGGCAAGCCCTGTGTAGCGGGCTGTGAGGCCCTCCACATTGACGAAAGGAATCGCCGGTTGACTTTAGCCGGCAGAAGCCTCGTTGGAGGCGACTGGATTTCGCTCGATGGCGGCACCGGGGAGGTATTCCTTGGCCGCGCCCGAACCATCGAGCCGGACGCCTCCAGCGGCGACTTCGCCGAGTTCATCAAGTGGGCCGATGCTGCGCGCCAGCTCCGCGTCCGAGCCAACGCTGATATCCCACGCGATGCCCTAGCGGCTCGCCGCTTTGGCGCCGAGGGCATCGGGCTCTGCCGGACCGAGCACATGTTCTTTGCCCAGCACCGCCTGCCTCACATGCAGGCCATGATTTTGGCCGATACGGATGAGGGACGCCGCCGCGCGCTCAAGCGATTGCTCCCCATGCAGAGGAAGGATTTTGTCGAACTCCTGCGTACCATGAGTCCCTACCCCGTCACTATCCGGCTCTTGGATCCTCCTCTCCACGAATTCCTGCCCAAGCGGGAAAACCTCATGGTGGAGATTGCGCAACTGGAAGCCAAGCGCAAGAAAAGCCCGAAGCTGCCTCGCCTTAAAAAGCTCCTTCGCCGCGTCGAGGAGTTGCACGAGTTCAACCCCATGCTTGGTTTGCGCGGCTGCCGGTTGGGCATTCTTTACCCGGAGATTTCGGCCATGCAGGCGCGTGCCATCTTCGAGGCAGCAGTCCTGCTGGCCAAACAAGGAGTTAAAGTAATACCTGAGGTAATGATTCCGCTCGTCGGCTACGCGAAGGAACTCCAACTTCAACGACAGATCGTGGTCAAGGTAGCGGAAGAGGTCTTCAGAGAGAAGGGAATGCGAGTTGACTATTTGGTCGGGACGATGATTGAGTTGCCTCGCGCCGCTCTTGCCGCCGCTGAGATTGCCCAAGTGGCCGAATTCTTTTCCTTCGGCACGAATGATCTCACTCAAATGACGTTGGGCCTCTCACGTGACGACAGCCCACGCATCATCCGCGAATATGTTCGCATGAACATCTACGAGAAAGATCCTTTTGCCACGCTCGATCAGAGTGGCGTCGGCCAACTGGTGGAGATGGGCACCAGGCAGGGCCGGGCGGCCCGCCCCAAGCTGAAGGTAGGTATCTGCGGTGAGCACGGTGGCGACCCGGCTTCAGTGGAATTTTGCCATCGGGTCGGCCTCGACTACGTGAGCTGCTCGCCCTACCGTGTGCCGATTGCCCGTTTGGCGGCCGCCCAAGCGGCCGTCAGAGATAAGTTCAAAGATCGCCAGCCATCCACCAGCACTGCTTAGCAGAAAGGCAGCCGCCTGTATCAATCTGCTCGCTGTGCTTCGGGAACAGGAAAGACCACTTGCCGGCCGGCTCCAACGTGACCTCACCGGGCGGCGCCGCGCGGCCTTCAAGCCCTAAGTTGGCATGCGCAGGAAGAGATAGAGACCGCCAAACAGAAAGATCAGGTCGGCGGACCAGGCGCCCAGCAACGCTGGTAACTGGCCCACAGCTCCCATCGCCTCAAACAACCCTGAAATAGACCAGTAGAAGATCGCCAGGAGCAATCCGAGAGCAACGCCGCCGAGGGCCCCCCGCCGTCCGGCGCTAAACGAGAAGGGAACCCCGAGGAGCACGATGATGACGGTGAGGATCGGAAAGGCAAACTTCTTGTGCCATTGCACCGTCAGCCTCGTTGTGTCAAACCCCGCTTGCTTCAAATCGTTGATGTAGTTCTCGAGTTGCCACCAATTCATCTGCGACGACTCCCGAACCTCTTTCTTGAAGTAGGCCGGTGGCTCGGCGAGTTCGCTGAAGGTGTCCCCCGAAAAATTTCGGTAGGAGCGAACCTCCGCGCCTTCGAAATCGCGCACCCAGCCGCGCTCCATGATCCAAGCCTCCATCCCTGCTTCCCAGTGGGCGCGGCTGGCATAGATTCTCCGCGCCAACTGAAACGTCCTTGGGTCCAGTTCGTATACATTGAGATCACCGAACAGATTTGCGTCCGGGTCAAACAGCCGGTAGTTGTAAATGCGGTTGCCTTGGCCGAAGATCCAGCGCCGTTCCGGCCGCAGATAGGTTTGCGGCGGACGACCTTTGATCAGGTTCCGAAGCGCATCTTGGCGCCGGTTGGCGTAGGGAAGGTAAGTGCTGTCCAGGGCGAAAAGGCCCGCAGCCAGCGCCCCGCAACACAACAAAATCGGGACCGACACGCGGTACAGGCTTATTCCGCTCGACCGCATCGCTGTTATCTCATTGCTTCGCGTCAGCCCGCCAAAACTTACCAGCATGGCTACCATCGCGCTCAAGGGGGTAGCGAGGTAAACCCATCGGGGTGTCAGATAAAGCAGGTAGCTGGCCACGACGACCCAGGAGATCTGGTGCTTGCCAATATCGTCGAGCAATTCGAAGAAAGTGAAGGTGTTGAAAAGAACTACAAACCCGAGGAGAAGAATCACAAAGGGGTAGAGAAACGACTGGACAATATAAAGGTCAATGAGCCACGGAAATCCCACTGCCGGTTGGTACGCGGCGAGCGAACTGCCTCCCGCGACCGCTAGGGCGCGCCTCCGCCGCAAACGGCGCAGAAACCGGCGTACGCTCAGCCATTTCTCCTCCAGCTCCTCCCACCAACTTTCCTCCCGCGGGACGCGCTCCATGCCTGCCAGCCCCAGCAATGCCACCAGCGTAAAAGCAGCGTTTGCCAACCACACTCCCCACGCCGGCGGAATCTGCCCCTGGCGTGCAGCCCCGACGCCCAGGATAAAGATCAGGTAATAGACCGAAATCAGCAACAGCGTAAGAACAAAACCAAGTGCTCGGCCTGCTTTGTGCGCGTGCGCCCCCAGCGGCAGCGCTACCAACGCGAACACCAGGCAGGCCCCCGGAAAGGCAAAGCGCCGGTAGAGTTCGACGCTCGCCGCACGCCACGCGGCTCCCCGCCGCTGGTGCCAAAGTTCCTGCAGTCCGAATTCGGGCAAGCGCCTGGCTCGCTGGCCGGCTGTTGTACCGCTGCCCACGCTGATGGCTAGGTCGCTGATGCTAAAGGTTGAGATCTGGTACCGTTCCGGTTCCCGGTCCGAATATTCGTGGCTAGCCCCGCCAGCGAGATGCAGTTGTAACCTCCCTGTTGTTGGTTCGTTGACAACCACCGCCTGTTCCGCTAACGTAATCCGCGAGGGGTCGCGAGCGGAAGTATCCGCCAAAAAAATTCCTTTCCAGTGTGTCCCGCCACGCTCGACATCCTGAAGGTAGAGAATGAAACTGGGGAAGCGCTCCTCGAAGACGCGGGGTTGAATCTCATAGCCTGCCTGGCTAGCCCGAAATTTCGCTTCCAGGTCGCTGAATCTCCGAGCTGCCGCCGGGCCAAGCCATATCGTCATGGCGAGCGTCAACAGCGCACCAGCCGTACCGAAAGCCATGACCGGGCTGAGCATCCGGCGAACGCTGGTACCCGTCGCCCGCAGGGCCACCAGTTCGCCGTCGCTCGACATTCGCCCGAGCGAGATCAAGATCCCCACCAGCACCGACATCGGAAGCGCAAAGGTCAGAACCCCGGGCAGGGTGCAGGCGACGAGCACGCCCATGTCTTCGAGCGGGGCCGACTGCCGCACCACCAGCTCCATCAACCGCACCAGTTGGGGAATGAGGAGGACAAACGTGAATACCATCAGCCCGATCACCCCGTGCGCTACCGCTTCACGCATGCTATGGCGAAAGAGAAGTCTCATGGGTTCTTGCCGCTGACAGCCAGATTCTACCAGAGCCCGGCAGCGCAACAAACGAAACAACCGGCCGGTTGCCTGCCCCGCGCTCCTCAACGGTGGTTGGAGCTTCGATGAAACCTATCTGGCTCGCCCTTCTCTGGCACATGCACCAACCCTCGTATCGCGATCCGGCCTCAGGTCGGTATTTGCTTCCCTGGGTCCGCCTCCACGCGCTCAAAGATTATCTGGGTATGGTCCTCAGTTTGGAACCTTTCCCGAACGTCCACGTCACGTTCAATTTAGTCCCCTCCCTCATCGAGCAGCTCGAACATTATGCTTCCGGTGATTTTATGGACGACTCCGATAAGCTCGCATTTGATGACCCGAGGGACATGACAGAAGAGGGGAAACAGCGGCTTCTCCTCTGGGCGTTTCAGGTCAACGAACGGCTTCTTCGGCGCTGGCCTCGCTATGGAGAGCTTTCACGTCGCGCTCGTGGCAAGCCGGAGAGGGTACGCACTGGCGGGGCTGCGCTTCCCCCGTTTTCCCAGGAAGATTGGACCGATCTGCAGGTTCTCTGGCAGTTGGCGTGGATGGACGAAATCTACCTGGAAAGCGATCCCCTGATCGCGCCTCTCTCTCGCCGGGGCCGGGACTTTACGGAAGCCGACAAGCAAACTCTGAAAATGAAGCAAGCTGAGATATTGCATCGTGTGCTGCCTGCTTACCGCGCCGCGGCAGAACGCAGCCAGGTGGAGATCTCCACCTCGCCCTTCTACCATCCCATCCTCCCCCTTCTGTGCGACTCAAATGCCGCCCGCGAGTCCAATCCCTCGTCTCCCCTGCCCGCTAGGCGCTTCCGTCACCCGGAAGACGCACAAGAGCAGCTACTACGTGCCCAGCGGCTCCACGAGCGGGTGTTCGGCCGCCGGCCCGCCGGCCTCTGGCCTTCGGAAGGCAGCGTCTCGGAAGAAACGCTCGCCATCATTGCCCAGACCGGCTTCGAGTGGGCAGCCAGCGACGAGGGTGTGCTAGGCCGCAGCTTGGCGCTCGACTTCCACCGGGACGCAGCCGGCGCGCCGGTCGAGCCCCAGAAGCTCTATTCACCCTACCGCTTTGCCCATGGAAAGCACACCTTGAATTTGGTCTTTCGCGATCACTATCTTTCGGACCTGGTCGGCTTCGTCTATAGCCGCATGGAGCCGAAAGCGGCTGCTCGCGACCTCCTCGAGCGAGTGCGCCGCGCCGGCCAGTCGGTGGGAGACCGCTCCGCCCTCGTTAGCATCATTCTCGATGGTGAAAATGCCTGGGAATACTATCCGCGCAACGGCCGGGAGTTTCTGGACGAGTTCTACCGCCTCCTTGAACATGACCGGCAAATTCGCGCTGTAACGGTTTCCGAGGCGCTGGCTCAATTCCCGGAAAAGCCGCTGCTCGATAGAATCGTCCCCGGTTCGTGGATCAACGCCAACTTCAACATCTGGATGGGCCACGCCGATGATATTCGTGCTTGGGACCTTTTGAACGACGCCCGCGACCTCTATTCGCGCGCCTCCCAGAAAGTCGGACTAGAGCCCGAACGGCAAAGAGCCGCCCAGGATGCCCTGCTCGCCGCCGAAGGCAGCGATTGGTGCTGGTGGTACGGCCCGGAACACGCCACCAGCCAGGCCAATATTTTTGATCAACTCTACCGTCAATCTCTGAGCGAGGTTTACCACCAGCTCGGGGAAGTAGTCCCCAAGGCCCTCGGCCAGCCGGTTTCGACCGCTCCCATCCGCGCCCTCCTGGTGCTCCCCTCGGCTTACATCTCGCCGAAGATAGATGGCCGCGTCACCAGCTACTTCGAATGGTTGGGGGCCGGTCTCTATAGCGCCGACCAGCGCTCGGCGGCGATGCATGGTCGGCGTTCTTGTCTTCAGACGCTTTATTACGGCTTCGACTCTACCCAGCTTTACTTGCGGCTGGATTTCTCTTCCCAAGGGGAGTGCCGGCTCGACGACTGCTCGCTTCGCCTCAGCATACAGGGCGCCCGAGAAACTGAAGTATTGCTCAACATCCGGATGCGCCGGATCGCCTCTGCCGGCCTTCGCCGTGAAACAGGATGCGTTTTCGAACCGGTCCAAGCAGACCAGCTCGAGGCTGCCCTGGACAAGGTGCTCGAAGTGGCGCTCAACCGTGAACTCGTTGGCAACCCTGCTGAAGGGATTCTTCGTATGGGCGTGTCACTCTGGCATTCCGGGCTGCCCCTGGACGCCCTCCCCGCCGCGGGCGCCATCGAAGTGTCGCTTGGCTCGGAAGCCTTTGCCTGGCCAAGCCTGTGAGAAGGTTTAGTTCGAAGACCTCAGCGCCGCTGCCCCGCCATCGCGCGGCTGAACGCGGAAAAGCCGCACCGCCACGTCTGCCGGTCCAAGCCCAACCGCAATCATCGTCATGAGCGAATTGCTTTTCGTCCGAATGAGGGCAAGATCGTTCGAGCCACGATCTACCACAAGCAGCACCCCTTCACCCGGTGCCAGTGCCATCGCCACCGGCTCCTCCCCCACCGGAATGCTGCTGATCCATTGCCGGTTGCCGACATCGAGGACGATCACCCGATTGGCGGCGGGGTCGGCAACGTAAAGCGTGTTCTTTGATCCCAGCAGGCCCCTCAGCGGTCGCGAACCCACCAGCATCTGATCCGCCACCTCGTTCGTCCAGGTATTGATCGCTGCCACGGTGTGAGAGCCGGCGTTCAGGACGTAGGCTTCCCCGCCATCGGCCTTGAGCACCAGATCAGCCGGTTCCTTGCCAACGCGAACGTGGGTCAAAAGGGCGCCGTGCACAAGGTCCACCACCGAAACTCGATTGTCCGCTTCGTTGGCCACAAATACTTTGCTTCCGTCATGCAGGATGGCTAGCGCGCCGGGCTTTTTCCCCACCCGGACAGCCCCCAACTTCTTGCCGGTTGCCGCCTCCACCCAGGCAATCCCGTCCTCGCCCGCCAAGCTCACCACCACAAGTTTTCCGTCGGCACTCACTCGCAGTTGCCGCGGCTCTTTCCCTATGGGAACCGTCCCCACCACTCGTCGTGATCGGGCATCGATACGTGTCAAAGAATCGGAGCTGCTGTTGGCGACAAAGGCGTGGTTGCCGTCAGGCGAAAATTCAAGCCAGGCGGGAACGCGTCCCACGCTGATGCGGGCGATTTCGCGCAGGCTCCCAATGTCGAGAATAGCAATTTGATCGGCCGCGGAACACAGTATCCACAACTCGTTTCGCTTGGGATGAAGGCGGAGCTGGGAGGGACCGCGCGGCGTCGGCAAATCCGCCCGCACCCGCAGCCATTGTAGGTCCACTACGGTCACACTGTTGCTGTCCCGGTTGGCCACGAAGGCATAGATCCGTTGGCTCGATTCCAGGATGAGGGGGGCTTTTTCCTGCAGTAACAGAATGGCTGTCCAGACCCCCAGCAGCAGAGTTAGAACGAGGAAGCGAGGATTCAGTTTCACTGGCCGTTGGCCGCCCGGCCGATGACCTTGGCAATCTGGCGGATCTCAACCATCAATTGTTCGAACTGCTCCGGCGGGAGGGACTGCATGCCATCGGACAGCGCCTTGTCGGGCTGGTGGTGGACTTCGATGAGAAGCCCGTCGGCGCCCACTGCCACTGCCGCCCGGGAGAGGGGAATGACCTTGTCGCGCCTCCCGGTGCCGTGGCTCGGATCCACCAGGATCGGCAGGTGGCTCAGTCGCTTCACCGCTGGCACCACCGAGAGATCGAGCGTGTTGCGGGTGTGGTCGGCAAAGGTCCGGACTCCGCGCTCGCAAAGGATGACGTGGTAGTTGCCCTCGGCCATCACGTATTCGGCCGCCATCAGAAACTCATCCAGTGTGGCCGACATGCCGCGCTTGAGCAGGACCGGCTTCCTCGCTTTGCCGGCTCGCTTCAAAAGCGAGAAGTTCTGCATGTTGCGCGCCCCAATCTGGATCACGTCGGCGTACTCTTCGACCAGGTCGAGCGACTCGTTATCCACTGCCTCGGTGACGATCCCCAACCCATGCGCCTGGCGCACCTCCGCCAAAATTTTCAACCCCTCCTCACCCAGCCCTTGGAAGCTGTACGGGGAAGTGCGAGGCTTGTAGGCGCCGCCTCGAAACAGCTTTACCCCGGCGGCTTTCACCGCCTTGGCAATGGCCATGGCCTGCTCCCGGCTTTCGATGGCACAAGGGCCGGCAATCACAGCAATGCCGGGGCCGCCAATCTGCGCCTCGCCGATTTCGATCACCGTGTTTTCCGCTTTGATCTCCCGGCTGACCAGCTTGTAGGGCTTGCTGACCGGGATGCACTCCACCACGCCGGGCATCGATTCGATGGCGCCCAGGTCCACGGCCCCGGGGTTGCCGGTGATCCCGATCGCCGTCCGGGTAGCGCCGGGGATCGGGTGTGCGTGGTAGCCCAGGTGCTCGATCGCCTCGCAGACCGCGCGCACCTCCGCCTCGCTGGCGTGGGCTTGCATGACGACTAACATGGCGTCGGCTTCACCTGTGCCCGCAGGTTCCGCTGCGGTGGTTTGAGTCTAGCCCAATCCACTTGGCGGAAGCAACCGGCTCTCCTTGACCGCTCGTTTCACCCTCTGTTAGCATAGCGATTTTGAACTTGTCCCTGGAAAACTTGCTGGGGGATACGCTCAACGAAGAGGAGTGAACAGTAAGGTCAAAATCGGAATCCACACTTCAATCGCTGGCAAGCTCGAAAACGCGATTGAAACCGCGCACCAACTCGGCTGTGACACCTTTCAGATTTTTTCTTCCAGTCCGCGGCTTTGGGACGCGCGCCAGCTCAACACCGTCGAAGCGCAAACCTTTCGCCATCGCCGCGCCGAGCGGGGACTCTCTCCCCTCGTTATCCATGACAATTATCTCATCAACCTTGCCTCCCCCAGCGCCCTTATCCGCTCCCGCTCCATCCACGCCTTCCACCATGAGCTGCGCCGGGCGCTGGCTCTCGGGGCAGACTATCTGGTCGCCCACCCGGGCAGTCCTCTGGGGGGCGACCGCAAACAGGCCATCCGCGACGTGGCCCAGTCGCTGCGGGAAGCGGTTCGCACCCTCGCCCTCAACGGCCTCCAAATTTTGATCGAAAACACCGCCGGCCAGGGCGACTCGCTGGGCGCGCGGCTCGAAGAGCTGCGAGATATTTTGGACGCGGCTGCCGATTTGCCCGTCGGCGTTTGTTGGGACACGGCCCACGCCTTCGCCAGCGGTTACGATATTCGCACCCCGGAAGGCGTGGAAACGACCCTCTGGGAAACCGAACGTCTGATTGGGCTGACTCGCGTTCCCGTCATCCACGCCAATGACTCCAAGGCGCCGCTCGGTTCCCGCGTTGACCGGCACCAACATATCGGCCGCGGCAAGATCGGTCTCGAAGCCTTCCGTCGCCTGTTGAACCACCCGGCTCTCGAAGGAAAAGCTTTTATTCTGGAAACACCGATTGACCGCAAGGGCGACGACCGCCGCAACGTTCGCGCGCTCAAAAAGCTGGCCGGACAGACATATAGGACACAATCACAGAGGAGCCGTACACGACGTGGCTGAGTATGATCCCCAGACCATCGAGTTGAAGTGGGAGAAAGCTTGGGAGGAACAACATCTTTTTGAAGCCAGGCCCGATCCTTCCCGACGGAAATACTACCTGCTGGAGATGCTGCCCTATCCCTCCGGTGTTCTGCATATGGGTCACGTGCGCAACTATTCGATTGGCGATGCGGTGGCGCGCTTCAAGCGCTCGAGCGGCTTCAACGTCCTCCACCCCATCGGGTGGGATTCCTTTGGTCTTCCGGCGGAAAACGCGGCCATCCAAAACAAGGTTCATCCTCGCGCTTGGACGGCCGCCAACATCAGCCACATGCGCAGCCAGTGCCAACGTTTTGGCTTCAGCTACGACTGGCAGCGGGAGATCTCCAGTTGCGAGCCCGAGTACTACCGTTGGAACCAATGGTTCTTCTTGCGCATGCTGGAGCGGGGTTTGGCCTATCGCAAACGCAGCCGCGTGAACTGGTGCCCTCAGTGCCATACTGTGCTCGCCAACGAGCAGGTGGTGGACGGCTGTTGCTGGCGTCATGAAGAGACCCCGGTCGAGCAAAAGGAGCTCGAGCAATGGTTCTTGAAGATCATGGCTTACGCTGATCAGTTGCTCGAGGATAGCAAGCAACTCGAGGGCGGCTGGCCTGAACGCGTCCTGACGATGCAGCGCCACTGGATTGGCAAATCGCACGGCGCGCGCGTTCACTTCAAAATCGCCAAGTCCGAAGACATCGTGGAGGTTTTCACCACCCGTATCGACACCATCTATGGCGCGAACGCCGTTGTGTTGGCACCCGAACACCCGATGGTCGAGAGACTCCTTGCTGGCGTCGCTGGCGCCGCCCGCATGATGCAACAAGTCGAGCGGATGCGCCAGCAAGCCGGTCGCGCCGCCATCACTGGCCACTTCGAGAAAGAAGGGCTGTTTACCGGAAAGTTTACCGCGAATCCCTTCTCCGGCGACCTCTTGCCCCTTTGGATAGGCAACTTTGTGCTGATGGAGTACGGCACCGGCGCAGTCATGTCCGTTCCCGGCCACGATCAGCGCGATTTCGAGTTCGCGAAAAAATATCATCTGCCGGTTCGTTTAGTCGTCCAGCCGATGGATGGCGTCTTGAACGCGGAAACCATGCAGCAAGCCTTTGAAGCTTATGGCCGCACCGTAAACTCCGGCCCGTACTCCGGCCTGCCCTCGGAGCGGGCGATTGCTCGCATGACAGCGGATGCGGTGGCGCGCGGCTTTGCCAAGGCGGAGACCATTTATCGCCTCAAGGATTGGGGCATTTCCCGCCAGCGTTACTGGGGAACTCCCATCCCGGTTATCTACTGCGGCGAATGTGGCGTGGTGCCCGTGCCCGACAAAGATTTGCCCGTCCTCCTGCCGGAAGTGGTTGAGATCACCGGCAGCGGGCACTCCCCCCTGGCCGAGTCGCAGGAATTTGTGAATGTTGCCTGCCCCAACTGCCGTCGGCCAGCCAAGCGCGAAACCGATACGATGGACACCTTCTTCGATTCCTCCTGGTATTTCTATCGTTACACCGACGCCAAAATCTCCACCGCGCCGGTCAATCGCGATGCCGTCAGTTACTGGTTTCCCATTGACCAGTACATCGGCGGCATCGAACACGCCATCCTTCACCTGATCTACGCCCGTTTTTTTACCAAAGTCATGCGTGACCTGGGGCTTATCCGGCTCGATGAGCCCGTCTCGCGCCTCTTTTCGCAGGGCATGGTTCTCCACAAGGGCGTCAAAATGTCAAAGTCGCGCGGCAACGTTGTCGACCCGGATGACATGGTCAAGCAGTACGGCGCCGACACAACCCGCCTCTACGTCCTCTTTGCTGCCCCCCCGGAAAAGGAATTCGAGTGGAGTGAGCAGGGAATCGAAGGCGCTCATCGCTTTCTTCACCGTCTTTTCCGGATCGTTGCCAAACACGCGCCGGCCTTGCGCCAGGTAACTGCTGACGACCCCTCCACCCTGGTCACCGAGCGCATCTCGGCCCGTGAGCGGAAACTGCTGCGCAAGGCCCACCAGACCATCCGCCGCATTTCTCGCGACTTTGAGGGCCGCTGGCACTTCAATACCTCGATTGCCGCCATCATGGAATTGGTAAACGAGCTTTACGCCGCCGAGCCGCTCGATCACGAAATAGCGCCGGGCATCTTGAAGCAGGTGATGGATATCACTGCCATCCTTATCTCTCCCTTTGCTCCACACCTGGGAGAAGAGTTGTGGGAAATGCTGGGGCATGCTGGCGGCCTGGCCGCCGTACCCTGGCCCAAACACGATGCCGAACTTGCTCAGGAGGAGCAATTCGAGATCGTGATTCAGATCAACGGCCGGCTCCGCGGAAAGATTCTGGTACCGGGCGACCTGGCAGAGGACGAGTTGATCGAGCGGGCCCTGAACGATCCGCGCATCTCCCGCCTTATGGAAGGCAGGCGACCGCTGAAAACGATTGTGGTTCCGAACAAGCTCGTGAATATGGTCCTCGCTTGACTGCTGCTATGCAGATGGGTTTTCTTGAGCTCGAGGTCTGGGAACAGAACTATCTGTCGGAAGCTTTGTCCGAACATCAACTTCGGTTCGACGGGCGGGCGTTAGGGCCTGACAATCTGGCTTCGTTTCAGGACTGCGATGTGCTCTCGGTGTTCATCTCGTCCCGCATCACCAACCAGGCGATGGCGCAAATGCCCCGGCTGAAGCTCATCTCCACCCGTTCCACCGGCGTCGACCACATAGACATCGCCGCGTGCCACCAGCGCGGTATCAGTGTCGCCAACGTGCCGGCATACGGCGAGTACACGGTGGCCGAGCATACCTTCGCCCTCATCCTGTCGCTGTCGCGTTTTGTTCACAAATCTTATCTTCACGCCCGGCAGGGCCGGTGGGATCTAGCCAAGCTCACCGGCTTTGATCTTCAGGGCAAGACCATCGGCGTGATCGGAGCGGGAAAAATCGGCTTGCACGTGATCAAGATAGCCCGAGGCTTTAGCATGCGGGTGCTTGCCTGCGACCTTCGCCAGGATCGCTTCCTTGCCGATCTTCTCGGTTTCCGCTATGCCGCGCTCGACGAGTTGCTTCGGGAGAGCGACATCGTTTCGCTGCACATACCCTACTCGCCGGAGAATCACCATCTCATCGACCGGGCCCGGCTCGCTCAGATGAAGCGAGGCGCGCTCCTCATCAACACCGCCCGCGGTAGCCTGGTGGACACCGCCGCTCTGGTCGAAGCTCTCGAATCAGGCCAACTTGGCGGTGCTGGGCTGGACGTCCTCGAAGGCGAAGATTTGATTCGCGAGGAGAAGCAGCTCCTGCACTCTGAGCAGAGCGTTGAAACCCTGCGCACCCTCCTTCGCCACCACGTCCTCGTCGGCCGCGATGATGTCGTCTATACCCCTCACAACGCCTTCAACAGCAGGGAGGCATTGCAGCGTATTCTGGTGACGACCGTGGAGAACATCCAAGCCTGGGCTCGTGGTGTATCCTTGAATCGGGTGGTGTAGCCATCATGGAGTCTCGGGACGCTTTCCGCAAAGGGTTCCGCGTCGCCTGGTCCGAGCGGCGCATCGTCGCTGTGGAAATCGCCTGGCGCTGGGGATTCTGGGCTGCGGTCAGCGTGCTTGCGTTGGCCACCCTTGCTCTCTGGCTTGACTCGGTCCCGCTCAGTTCTGCTGACATCCGCAATCTTCGGGCGGGTCCGCCCTGGCTGGTCGCCGCAACCCTGGTAAGCATTCTCTCAACCGCCGCTGCTCACGCCAAAACGGCCTTAGCCCTCAGCTTGCTGGGCTCTTTCCTGATGTGGTGGATTGTCGGTTCGGCCGTCAGGGCCCGCATCGGGACATGGCTTGTCGGCTATCTGGCAAGCACCGCCCGGCGGTCAACGGCAGGAGACTTCGGAGTGATGCTTGCCTATCACGCTGCCTGGTTTCTGGTGACTGGCCTGTGCCTTTTCATTGCCGACAGCATCCTTGGCCGGGCGGTTTTTCGTCCGGGAAGCCACCGCTTTTTTAGCCAGGCCTCATTTCTGAGCGGGGCGGTCGGCATCGCTGCTATTCTCCTTTTCTGGCAATTTTTTTCCTGGCTCTTGTCTCTCGGCCGCTCCTATGCCATTTGCGAGCAAACCGATCTCCTCGCCGGGCTCGGTCTCAGCCTGTCGCATCTTGGCGAATCGCTGGTCGCTTTTCTTGCCTTCGCCACCACCTTTTTCCTTCTGCGATGCGCAACCTTTCTCATCGGATCGCTCCTGGTAGTTCTCCTGAGCTTTCTGCCTGACTGGGACAGGGGCAGAGCGGTCTTGATGGCACTGCCGCTGGCAGCGCTGTTCATTTCGATCCCGTGTCGCTTTTTGGCTACTGCCCAGAGCGCGGGCTATCTGGCGCTGACAAGACAAGAACCGGCTCCGGCCGGGGCCGCGCCGGGGGAGCTGCCGTCATGAGCATCCCCGGCGGCATTGTCGTTCTCGATTTCGGTTCGCAGTACACACAATTGATCGCCCGCCGCATACGCGAGCAAGGCGTCTATTCCGTCATCCTGCCGTGCACCGTATCGCTCGAAGAGATTCGGGCCTTTGCGCCTTGCGGGCTTGTGTTGTCTGGCGGGCCGGGTTCGGTGTACGACCCCGGCGCTCCCGTTTGTGACCGCGGAATCTTCGGGTTGCGCCTCCCCATCCTCGGCATCTGCTACGGCTTGCAGTGGCTGGCCCACACTCTGGGCGGCAAAGTGGAGCGCGCGGAGCGGCGAGAATACGGCCCGGCACAGCTCGAGATTTGCGGTTCCTCTCTGCTCCTCGCCGGTCTCCCCAAAAGGCTCCGCATTTGGGCCAGCCATGGCGATCACGTCGCCAGTCTCCCGCCGGGATCCCGCGTTGTCGCCGCCACCGAGAGTGCCGTCGCCGTCATGGAAAATCCCGCCCAACAGATCTACGCTGTCCAGTTTCACCCCGAGGTCCAGCACACCGACCGCGGCGCGGACATCCTCCACAATTTTGTTTTTGCCATCTGTCATGCCAGCCCGACTTGGGACAGACGTTACTTTGTCCAGCACACTGTCGAAAGTGTTCGGCAGCGGGTGGGGAAGGGCAAAGCGATTTGCGGGCTGAGCGGAGGGGTAGATTCCACGGTCGCGGCCACGCTGGTTCACCGCGCCATCGGCAACCAGTTGACCTGCCTCTTTGTGGACAACGGCCTTCTCCGGGAGGGAGAGTTCGCCGCCATGCTTCCTCGCCTCGGGCGTCTGGGTTTGCAGGTGATTGGCGTGGACGCCTCCGCCCGATTTCTCGCGCGCCTCGCCGGGGTGGTGGAGCCTGAGGAAAAGCGCCTTCGCATCGGCCATGAGTTCATTGCGGTATTTGAAGAGGAGGCCGGCAAACTGGGCCAAGTGGATTTTTTGGTGCAGGGGACACTCTATCCAGATGTCATCGAATCGCAATCGGTTCGCGGCCCCTCCGCCACCATCAAGACGCACCACAATGTCGGCGGCCTGCCCGACGTGATGCAACTGGCGCTCATTGAGCCCTTGCGCGACCTCTTCAAGGACGAAGTCCGGGCCGTCGGCCGCGAACTGGGCCTTGATGCGGCTATTCTCGGCCGGCATCCTTTCCCCGGTCCCGGCTTGGCGGTCCGCATCCTGGGCGAGGTGACGCCGGAGCGGCTTCAGATCTTGCGGAAAGCCGATCAGATTTTTACCGATGAGATCCGGCAAGCTGGCTGGTACGAGAAATTGTGGCAAGCTTTTGCCGTCCTGTTGCCGGTGCGAAGTGTCGGCGTGATGGGTGACTCGCGCACCTACGCTTATACTCTGGCCCTTCGCGCCGTGCACTCCGAGGATGGCATGACGGCCGACTGGGCGAGGCTGCCGGGCGAGCTATTGGAGCGAATCTCCAGCCGGATCGTGAACGAAGTCCAGGGTGTGAACCGTGTTGTATTGGACATCAGTTCGAAGCCACCCAGTACCATCGAATGGGAATAAGAACCCCCTCCCTATGCCATTCCTGAGAAGTCGGAAAAAGGGGTTGCCGGTCGGCCGGAACCATGAAAAAGCTTTGAATCTTGAAACCGGAATCACCCAAGGCGCGTCGTACCAGTGACGAGGGAGGGGACTGGGTGAGTGAGCCTGTCGCTTCACCTCGCAGCGAGTCTCCGGATGCAGAAGCCGAACTGGTCCGACGCAGCCAGGCCGGGGAGTGGGAAGCATTCGGGCAACTGGTTCGCCGCCACCAGAGCCGAGTCTTTTCCATTGTGCGTCGCCTCTTGCGCCGGCGCGAAGATGTGGAAGACGTGGCCCAGCAGGCCTTCGCCAAGGCCTACTTCTCCCTGCGCCGTTTTGACTTCCGCTCGGCATTTGGCACCTGGCTGTATCGCATCGCTGTCAATGAATCCTATGACTGGCTGCGCAAGAAGCGAGTGCGGCGCCTCGTGTATGAAGCCGACCTTAACGATGACCAGCTCCGGCGGTTGGAGCAGATTGCCGAGGAAGAGCGCGGCGAGCCGGCTCCGTCGCGCCGGGCTGAGGCCTCCGACCTTGTGGCTCGGCTCCTGGATCGCATCTCCCCTCAGGACCGCCTGCTCTTGATCCTGAAGGAAGTGGAAGGTTTTTCGGTGGAAGAAATCGCCGAAATAACGGATATGAATCCGAACACGGTAAAGGTCCGAATGTTTCGCGCCCGCGAGCGACTGGCCAAGGCGCTCGAGCGCATGGGGCGCAGGAAGGGAGGGGCGTGAGCATGAAGTGTAGGGAGTTTCATCAGCATTTTGAGGATTGGCTCGAAGAGAAGGCTGGCGGCGAACTAGTGGCGCTCCTGGAGAACCACCGCGCGACTTGCCCGGCTTGCCGCGCTTTGGTCCATCGCGCCCGCAAGGCGTCGCGGATCCTGCGCCTTTTGGCTGTTGATTCGCCTGAGCCGGCCCCGGGCTTTTACACTCGCTTGCGCGCCCAAATCCGGGAACAGGAAGAACAGGAGCGACGTTGGGGCCCGATGGAAGCATGGGCGCGGCGGTTGGCGTGGGGATTGTCGGTTGCCATTTTGATCCTGGCAATCTATTTGAACACGACCGCGCCGAAGCCGGCTATCCCGCCACTCCAAACGCAGTGGATGGAAGCGGCTGCTGAAGGCCAGGATGTCCTGGCCGAACCGGGGAGCCTCGAAAATCTTGATCGCAACCAGGTGATGATCTCGCTGGTTGTGGAGAGGGGAAGGTAAGCTGTGAACCCGAATCGGAAACCGGTGTTGTGGCTGATGATTGTTTTTGCACTGGGACTGGTCTTGGGCGTGCTGGCCTCCGAGCTCGCCGGCGGTTGGGGAATCTTTGGCGGCCGCGGCCGTCGCGGCGATTGGCGACAGCATGCTGTCGAGCGTTTCACTCGCGAGCTGTCGCTTAGCGCGGAGCAACGCCAGCAACTGGAAACCATTCTCGACGAGACGAAAAAGAAATATCAGGGCATCAGCGAGACAACCCGGCCGCAATACGAGGCGGCGCGACAGGAGGGGCGCGAGAAAATTCGCGCAATTCTGACCCCGGAGCAGAAAGTAAAATTTGAGGAGTTGATCCGAGAGATTGACCGCGAACACGCAGAGCGGCGGCGCTAATGTCCTTCTAAGCTGTTGATAATATGGGACTTATATAGACGCGTGTGTGAGCGAGGCGGATGGCAAACGGCGCCAGCTCCGTACCAGCAAGCCGCTACGAGGGTGAGCGGTAGTTGAAATGAGCGCGAGAGGGAAAAGGCAGGTGGTAGGGAGCAGGTGGTAGGGAGTAGGTAGCAGGTTGTAGTTGACGGGGAATAGGGCCAAGTAGTTGGAACGGCAGTAGCCAGGTGTCTCACCAGGAGAAGAAGGCATGAAACCGGGCGAATGGATAAGCAAACTTCTGGCGTGGTATCGCAAACAATCTCGCAAGCGGCGCATTTTGGCGGCAGCGGTGCCAGCCGGCTTGATTCTTCTCCTAGTCATCCTCGGCTTTGGCCGCCGCAACAATGTGCAGTACTTCACCGCCAAGGTCGAGCGGGGCGATATCCTTTCGGCGGTTGAGGCCACCGGGACGATCAACGCCGTTACCATGGTTCAGGTCGGTTCGCAGATTTCAGGCACGATCCTTCGGCTCTTCGCCGACTTCAACTCGAGGGTGAGAAGGGGACAGGTGATCGCCCAGATTGATCCGGCCACGTTCCGGGCGCGCGTCGAGCAGGCGCAGGCGGACCTGGAGACCGCCCAGGCAAACGTGAAGGGTATCGCCGCCTCGATTGAGACATCGAGAGCCGACGTGGCCAGCTCGAAAGCCAACGTGGACAAAGCCCGGGCTCAGCTCTCTCAGGCAAGGATTGACCGCGAGCGCACGACGGAGCTGTTTGAACAGAAGATTGTTGCCGCTGCCTTGCGCGATACAGCGCAGAGCAGCTATGACACTGCCGCAGCCAACCTGGCCGCCGTCGAAGCTCAACTGGAACAGTCCCAGGCGCGTTTGAAGTCGGCGAACGCCCAACTCGACCAGGCGAAGGCTCAGGTCAGCCAGCGCCGGGCAGCCCTCCTTTCGGCGCAGATTGACCTCAACCGGACAACCATTCAAGCCCCGATCGACGGCACGGTCATCGGTCGCAACGTGGACGTCGGGCAGACGGTGGCGGCCAGCCTGGCGGCGCCCACGCTCTTCACCATCGCGCAGGACCTCACCAAGATGCAGGTCTATGCCAAGACCGACGAAGCCGATGTGGGGAAGATCAAGGTGGGAGCCATCGCTAGCTTCAAAGTGGATTCTTTCCCCAGGGAAACATTTCGGGGGCGCGTCTCGCAGGTACGCATGAACGCCTATACCGTGCAGAACGTGGTGACCTACGACACGATCATTGATTTTGACAATCCCGAGCAAAAACTCTTTCCGGGGATGACGGCCTACGTGACCATTCCGGTGGCCTCCGCGCAGGATGTGGTCAAGGTGCCGAACGGGGCGGTGCGATACAAACCCGAGATGGCGGAGTCGAAACGCCGCGAGGTTCTGGCAAAGTTTGGGATTCAGGAAGGCGGCCGGCCTAGCGGGAGCACCGGCGGTTCCGCAAGGGCGGGACGGGCCGGGGAGGGAACCGGCACCCGTCCTTTCCTCGAGCGAAGGGCGGAAGCGGCTGGGCGCGCTGGTCAGGCTGGCGCGTCGCGCAGCGACGATTGGCAGATCGTTTGGAAGCTGACCAGGGGAAAGACGCTTGAGCCCGTCCGCATACGCACCGGCATCACGGACTACACTTTCACAGAACTTCTTGAGGGGGCTCTGAAAGCGGGCGACGAGCTGGTTATCGGCCAAGCAATGCAGCGGGCTCAAGGCATGGCACCGCCGCCGGGCGGGGGTTTTGGCGGCCGCCCGGGAGGCCCGCCGGGCCGACGCTGAGATATAGTGCCGGGTGCCGACGTAGAGGAAAAAGGCGAAAAACGAAAATCGAAACTCGAAATTCGCTCTCGCCTGGGAGATCCCCTCCTCTTGTAGCTTCTAGCCTCAA
>Ga0209321_10000069_pt1 | contig 49995 bp, 44 predicted proteins | sample Rifsed16ft4_FD_184012 | JGI IMG/M metagenome (GOLD analysis project Ga0209321, IMG submission 184012) | Soil microbial communities from Rifle, Colorado, USA - sediment 16ft 4 - CSP-I_5_4 (version 2) | ecosystem: Environmental > Terrestrial > Deep subsurface > Rock core/Sediment | place: Rifle...
GACGAGATCGCGCGCAAGGGCCTCTCCATCTCCGGCCTCGGCTTCTACCCCAACCCGCTCCATCCCGACCCGGCGCACCGCGAGCAGGTCATCGGCCACCTCAAGTACGTCATCACCGCGGCCGAGAAGATGGACGTCCCGTTGGTCAACACGTTCATGGGCGGCGACGCGGCCAAGACCCAGGACGAGAACTGGCATGTGGCGCTGGAGGTCTGGCCGGACATCGTGCGCTTCGCCCAGGATCACGGCCGCCGGCTGACCATCGAGAACTGCCCCATGATCTTCAGCCGTGACGAGTGGCCGGCCGGCCACAACATCGCCTGGTCGCCCTCCATCTGGCGACGGATCCTGGAGCAGTGGGGCGGCACGATCGGACTCAACTACGACCCCTCGCACCTGGTCTGGCTGATGATCGACCAGGAGCGCTTCATCCGCGAGTTCGGGCCGCACATCCTCCACTTCCAGGCCAAGGACCTGATGATCGACCGCGACGGCCTCTACGAGCGGGGCATCCTTTCGGCCGGCATCGGCTGGCAGGTGCCGCGCTTGCCTGGCTTGGGCGACGTGAACTGGGGCATCGTCTTCCGGGCCCTGTATCGCGTGGGCTACGGGGGCGACTGCATCATCGAGCACGAGGACCGCGATTTCGAGGGCACGGATGAGCTCGTCAAGCGCGGCTTCCTGCTGGCGCGCAGCACCCTGCGGCCGTACGTGGTCTGAGCGATGACGACCGAGACCTACGCCGGGCGCACCTACCGCGACGTCGCCAAGACGATCGACCACTCGCTCCTGCGCCCGGAGCTCGACGACGAGTTCGTCGCCGACGGATGCCGCCTGGCGGCCCGCTACGACGTGGCCTCCGTGTGCGTCAAGCCGGTCGACGTCGCCCGAGCCGCCGCCATCCTGGCTGGCACGGACGTCAAGGTCGGCACGGTCATCGGCTTCCCGCATGGCAGCTCGGTCACGGCGACCAAGGTCTTCGAGTCGCAACGCGCGCTCGCGGACGGTGCCGTCGAGCTGGACATGGTCATCGACATCGGCGCCCTGCGCTCCGGCCGGGACGCCGACGTCCGGGCCGACATCGCGGCGGTCGTCGAGGTCGCCCACGCGGCCGGTGCCATCGTCAAGGTCATCTTCGAGAACGCGTATCTGACCGATGATGAGAAGGTCCGCGCCTGCCACGCCAGCGAAGCGGCCGGGGCCGACTTCGTGAAGACTTCGACCGGTTTCGCGCCGACCGGCGCCACGCACGAGGACCTGGCACTCATGCGCCGGACGGTCTCGCCGCACGTCCAGGTCAAGGCGGCCGGCGGCCTGCGCACACTCGACGCCCTGCTGGCGGTCATGGACCTGGGCGTGACGCGCTGCGGGGCCACCGCCACGAGCACGATCCTGGACGACTTCCGGGCACGCGCCTCCGGCACAGTCCCGGAACCAGCCGCGGCCGGCACGACCGCCGAGGGCGGCTACTGACCGTGGCGATGACCCTGCCACTCACCTGGATGACCGCCGCGGCCGCGCTCCTCGAGCGCGTCGCGACGACCCAGGCCGAGGCGATCGAGCAGGCCAGCCAGTGGTGTGCCGATGCGATCGCGGCGGACGGGCTGGTCCACCTCTTCGGCACCGGCCACTCGCGGATCCCGGTGGAGGAGATGTTCCCGCGCTACGGCTCGTATCCCGGCTTCAACCCCATCGTCGAGCTCTCGATGACCTTCCACACCCAGGTCGTCGGTGCCAACGGCCAGCGCCAGGCCATGTTCATCGAACGCGTGCCGGGGCTCGCCGAAGTCATCCTCTCCAATTTCACGTTCGGGCCCGCCGATATGATGATCGTCTTCTCGGCCGGGGGGCTGTCGGCGGTGCCGGTCGAGATGGCAAGGGGCGCGAGGCGCCGTGGACTTCGAGTGATCGCCGTGACGTCCGTCGCACAATCTATGTCGGACGAGCCCAGTCCCCTGGTCGGCAGCCGGTTGCTCGATGAGGCCGACCTCGTCATCGACCTGTGCACCCCACACGCCGACGCGATGATCGACATCGACGGACTCGAGACACCCGTCGGACCCGGCTCGTCGTTGGCGGCTGTCGCGATCGTGAACTCCATCAAGGTGCGCACCGCCCAGCTGCTCGTGGAGCGCGGGGCGATGCCATCGGTCATCACGCGGGCCTCGGTCGTCGGCGCAGATCGCTCGCAAGAGCTGTTCGACGACGCCTATCGCGAACACGCGCGGCGGATCGCTCGTCGTACCATCACCGTGGAGGAGTGACTTCCATGGGCCTCACGCGGAGGAGGTGCGACCGGTAGATCGCATCGAACGGCTCCCCGTGACGGGGAACAGTGAGTGCGTCCCACGTGACCAGATCGGCACGTCGCTCGCAAGAGGAGGAGAACCAATGATCAAGGGATCGACTCGCAGACTGCTGGTCGGCCTGGCGGCCGTCGCAGTTCTCGCGTCCGCGTGCTCCACGGGTGCGACGACCGCCCCCGCCACGGCGGCCCCCGCCACGGCGGCCCCGGCCACGGCGGCCCCGGCCACGGTGGCTCCGCCGACCACCTACAAGATCGGGTACTCGAACGCCGGCGGCGTCGGCAACGGCTTCCGCGAGGAGCAGGTGTGCACGGCCAAGGCAGAGGCGCTGGCGTCCGGCCAGGTCTCCGAGCTGACCGTGATCCACCAGAACGGGACCGCGGCCGAGCAGCTCCAGCAGATCCGTGACCTGATCGCGAAGGGCGTGGACGCGATCGTCTTCAACCCGAACGACGCGGCCGCGCTCAATCCGGCACTCACCGAAGCGAAGACGGCCGGGATCGTGACGGTCTCGGTGGATGCGTACGTCACCGACCCGGACACGTACAACCTCTACAACAACCAGGTCGAGTACGCCAAGCTCGGCGCCAAGTGGCTGTTCGAGCAGATGGGCGGGACAGGCACGGTCTACTACATGCGCGGCTACGCCGGCCACCCGGCGGACAACGACCGCCACAAGGGCTTCCTGGAAGTCCTGGCCCAGTACCCGAACATCAAGGTCGTCCCGAACAACGATGGCGTCGCCACCCAATGGGACCCGGCGATCACCACCACGCTGATCAATGACTTCCTCTCCAGCGGCCAGTACGAAACCATCCAGGGCATCTGGACGTCCGGCATGGACTCGATCGTGGTCGATGCCATCAAGGCCGCCAACAAGCCCTTCGTGCCGATCGTCGGCGCGGACCTTGGCGCGTTCGTCAAGCAGCTCCTGGACCCGGTGGGTTACCCCGGCCTGGTGGGCGCTGCCGTCACCAACACCGCCGCCGTCGGTGGCGCGGGGGTCGGACTGGCGCTCAAGCTCCTGAATGGCGAAACCGTCACGACGGACCCGACCGCCAGCCAGCCGAACACCGTCCTCCTGAAGCCGGTCGTCGCCGAGAACGTCACCGACCAGGGCAAGGCTCTGCTCAAGTCCTGGCAGGTCGATGGTCTCGATCCGAACTGGCCGCTCGGCCTCCAGATCGAGGGGTACACCACGTACACCCCCGCGCAGGCCGTTGCCTGCAAGGGCCCGAACGACTAGACCGATCCGAGCCATCACGGAACCCCAGGGGAGACGCCGGCTCGTCCGGCGTCTCCCCTTACTCACCGAGGACCGATGACCCTCGCTGCCACCGATCTCCTGCTCGAGGCCACCGGCGTCTCCAAGACCTACGGCGCGGTCGTCGCGCTCAAGGCCGCGTCCCTGGCCGTGCGCCCGGGCGAGGTCCACGCGCTCATGGGCGCGAACGGCGCCGGCAAGAGCACCCTCGTCAAGATCCTGACTGGCGCGGTCCGGCCGGACAGCGGCACCATCGCGGTGCGCGGCAGGCCGCGGATCGTCCATTCGCCGGGCGAGGCGCGGCGTGGCGGCCTCGTCTCGGTGTACCAGGAGCCGGCGCTGATCCCCGACCTGGACATCCGGTCCAATCTGCGGCTCACGGAGACGCCCATCGAGCCGTTCCGCCACTGGCTCCGCGAGCTGGGCGTGGATGATCTCGATCTGTTGAGCACGGCGCGGCACGTGCCGCTGGCCTCGCTCCGGATCATCGATCTCGCCCGCGCCCTCGCGATCGAGCCCGACGTGCTCATGCTCGACGAGATGACCGCGGCCCTGCCCGCGAACCTCACCGAGCGGGTCCTCGAGGTCATCGGCCGGTTGCGGGGCGGCGACCGGTCGGTCATCTTCATCTCGCACCGCCTGATCGAGATCGGCGCCGTGTGCGACCGCGCGACGGTGCTTCGGGAGGGCGAGACGGTCGGCGTGGTCGACGTCGACGAGGGTTCCGAGGAGCGGATCGTCGAGCTGATGCTCGGCGATATCGTCAAGGGCCTGCCCGGGCGGGACGGACGCCGAGCAACCGGTGGCGCGCGGGCGACGGCTGCGAAGCCGCGCCTGACCGCCCGCAACCTGGCATCGGGCACCAAGCTCCAAGACGTGTCGTTCGACCTTGCCCCTGGAGAGGTGCTGGGGGTGGTGGCCCTCGAGGGCCAGGGCCAGGACGAGCTGTTCGACGTCCTCGCCGGCTCGGAGCGCGCAAGCTCCGGCGAGCTGCTCGTCGACGGGTCGCCGGTGTCGTTCCATCATCCTGCCGATGCCATCCGCGCCGGCCTCGTTTTCGTCGCCGCCGATCGCGCCGAGGCCCTGCTGATGCAGCGTTCCGTGCGCGAGAACATCGCCCTCCCCTACACGGCGAGGATCCGCAGCTGGGGCCCGATCGACCTGCGCGGGGAGGGCCGCACGGTCGACGCGGCGGTGGCCACGCTCCAGATCGATGCGCGGGCCGGGCGAGAGGTGCGCCGGCTCTCCGGCGGCAACCAGCAGAAGGTCACCATCGCGCGCTGGGTCGCCGGGGGCGTCAAGACGTTGCTGTGCTTCGACCCGACCCGCGGCATCGACATCCGCACCAAGCAGCAGATCTACGTGCTGCTCCGCGAGCTGGCGGAGGCGGGGGCGGCGGTCCTGCTGTACACCTCCGACCTCAAGGAGATACCGCTGGTGTGCGACCGCGCGATCGTCATCTTCGGCGGTCGCGTGGTGAGCGAGATCGACGCGGCGAGCGCCGACGAGACGGCGCTGCTCCGCGCCGCCTACAACCTTCGCTCGGACGCGCTGATGCCCGAGGATGTGGCCGCCGAGGCTGTCGCCGGGGCTGTCGGGGCGGAGGTCGCGGGGCCGCTGCCGGACGAGAGCCCCGCATCCGGCCAGCCGGCGTCCGAGCGATGACCGCCACGGCCGGCACGGTCGAGACCGCGGGCGCCCAGCCGACCGAGGCGCTCGCGCGGTGGGCGCGGCGCAACGCGTGGTCGCTCGGCCTGCTCGCGTTCTTCGCCGCGCTCCTCGTGTTCACGAAGTTCATCCAGCCGAGCTACGGCGTGACCGGCGTGCAGGGTCTCGCCATCTCGGTGCTGCCGCTGGCCCTGGCCGCCGTCGCCCAGGCGATCGTGGTCATCTCGGGCGGGATCGACCTCTCGATCGGATCGATGATGGCACTGACCAACGTCGTCGCGGCCTCCCTGATGCTGGGCCGGAGCGACGAGTTCGCGGTGGTCGTGGTGGTCGGCGTCCTTCTGCTCGGCCTCGTGCTCGGCGCCGTCAACGGAGCGCTGGTCGTCCTCACCCGCGTGCCGGACATCGTGGTCACGCTGGCGATGTCCTTCGTGTGGGCCGGTTGCGCGCTCCTCGTCCTGAAGACACCTGGCGGCGGCTCCGCCCAGTGGCTCAAGGACCTCGTGCTCGGACCGCTGGGCAACGAGTGGATCCCCAAGGCCGCCATCGTCCTCGTGCTGATCGTTGGCCTGATCTGGTGGGCTGTCCGGCGCTCGAGATTCGGCCTGTCGTTGTATGCGATCGGCAGCAACCAGCTCGCCGCGTTCCGGAGCGGCGTCTCGGTGGGTCGGGCGAAGGTGTTCGCCTACGCCCTCACGGGCCTGTTCGCGGCGTTCGCCGGACTGAGCCTGACGGCGAGCACCGGGATCGGGAACCCCCTCTCTGGTTCCTACACCCTCCAGAGCGTTGCCGCGGTCGTCCTCGGTGGGGTCAGCCTGGCGGGCGGCCGCGGTGGGGCCTTCGGTCCGATCGTGGCCGTGCTGATCCTGGCCCTGCTCCGGACGGACATGACCTTCCTCAACCTGAACCCGAACCTCGCGACGTCCGCACAGGGGATCATCCTCATCGGCGTGGTCATGGTCGGAACCCTGTTCCAGATCCGGAGAGGTCGGCCATGACCGAGACCGTGCGGACCGAGCGGGCCGGAGCGCGGTGGCTAACGGTGGCGGCGTGGCGGGGCCTCTTCCGCGACCGGCCGATCATCCCGTTGCTCGGACTGCTGGGCGTCCTGATGGTCGTCAGCGAGCTGGTCCGGCCCGGCATCGTCAGCACGCAATGGCTCGGCGCCATGGTCCGTGGCGCCGTGCCGCTGGCGATCCTCGCCGGGTGTCAGACGCTGGCCATGATCACCGGCGGCATCGACCTCTCCGTCGGCGCCGTTGCCTCGATGTCCGGGTTCGTGGTGGCGACGTTCGTCAGCAGCCCCGGCGGCTGGCCGGTCGGGCTCGCCGTGGCCCTCGTGGCAGCGATCCTGGCCGGGCTCGTCACCGGCATCGGCGTCGGTGTCTTCCGGGTCCACCCCCTGATCATGACGCTGGGCATGAGCTTCGTCGTGCTCGGCCTGGCGAACGTCTGGCAGCTGGTCAAGGTCCAGGCCGGGGGGGGCGTGCCCCCTGAACTGCGCTGGCTCGGTTCGGCGAGCGTCGCGGAGATCGTGCCCTACAGCCTGCTGGTGTTCGTGCCCGTGGCGGTGCTCATCCTGCTGATCCTGCGACGGACCGGCTATGGCCGGCTGCTGTACGCCATCGGCGACAACCCGATCGCCGCGCGCCTTTCCGGCGCGCGCGCGTGGCAGGTCCTAATCACGCTGTATGTCCTCTCGGCGGTGCTCGCGGCGATCGCCGGGTTCGTGCTTACCGGCCTCACGAACGTTGCCAGCGTGACACTCGCCGACAGCGCCGTCCTGCCGTCCGTGGCGGCGGCCGTCATCGGCGGGACCTCGATCATGGGTGGCCGGGGCGGCTACGGAGGGACCATGGTCGGGGCGCTCATCCTGACGGTCATCAGCTCACTGCTGAGCTCACTCGGCTACCCGGAGGCCGTCCGCCAGGTCCTGTTCGGAGCGATCATCGTCGCCGTCGCGGCCGCCTACACGCGAGTGACCGCGGAGGCCTGATGGTCGCGAGCGGCGGTCCGCCCACCAGCCGCCATCTTGGCCTCGACCTGGGGGGCACGAACATCAAGTGGGCGGTGGTCGAGCGCGATGGCGGCGATTGGCGCGTGCTAGACCGCGACCAGGTCTCGACGCCGACCGCGGATGGCCCAGACGTCGTCGTGCCACACCTCGCGGCCGTGGGTGCCGAGGCGATCGGCCGCTCCCCTGTAGTCACGTCGGTCGGGATCGGGGTACCCGGCCTGTACGACCCGGCCGACGGCACGACGCGGTTCCTCGTCAACTTCCCGGGGGCCTGGGCGGGAAGGCCGGTAGCGGGGCCGGTCGGCGCGGCACTGGGACTGCCGGCGTTCCTGATCAACGACGCGCGGGCCTTCGGCCTCGCCGAGCTGCGCATGGGCGCCGGACGGGGCGCCACTTCGATGATCGGGCTCACGCTCGGCACCGGCGTCGGCGGTGTCATCGCCATCGATGGCCGCGTCCACCAGGGGCATGACGGGACCGGCGGCGAGCTCGGCCACCAGACGCTCGAGCCCGATGGGCCGACCTGCGGCTGCGGCAATCGGGGCTGCCTGGAGGCCTTCGCGCGGGCCGACCGCATCGCCGCGGCCTGTGGCACCGGGACCGCTGAGGCGGCCATGGAGGCGGCACGCGCCGGCGACCCGAGGGCGGTCGCGGGACTCGCCCTGGTCGGGCGCTACCTGGGCATCGGCATCGCCAACATGATCGCGGTCATCAACCCGGACGTGGTGGTCATCGGCGGCGGCGTCTCGGCTGCATTCGACCTGCTGCGCGGGCCCATCGAGGCGGAGCTGCGCGAACGGGTTCACACGACTGCTCTCGACCGCGTGCGGCTCGTGCCGGCCGAGCTGGGGACCTGGGCCGGAGCCATCGGGGCCGCCATCCACGGCGCCGAGGCCTCAGGACGAGGCGATCCGGTCGCCGCCCGTCCGTCTGCAGGTGCACCGTGACCGAGACGCGCTACCAGCCCCACTACCGCCAGATCGAGCAGGCCCTGCGCGAGCGGATCTCCACCCTGTGGCCCGGCGAGCGGCTGCCATCCGACGCGGACCTGTGCGCCGAGTTCGGAGTCAGCCGGATGACGGCACGGAACGCCATGCAGCGGCTGGCCGCGGACGGTCTCATCAGGCGAGAGCCAGGGCGGGGCAGCTTCGTCACCAAGCCTCCGGCCCATCGGCACGCCAATCGCCTGATGAGCTTCAGCCAGGAGATGCGCCGGGCTGGACGCGTCTCCAGCTCTCGTACCCTGACCCGCGTCATCCGTCCATCCTCAGCGACCGAGGCTGCGAGCCTCGGCATCCCGACGCACCAGCCGGTCGTGCACCTGCGTCGCCTGCGTCAGGCGGACGGTGAGCCCATCGCCCTCGAATCGGCCATCCTGATCGGCGCCTGTGCCGACGCGGTCATGACCGCCGACCTCGACCACGGTTCGCTCCACGAAACGCTCGGCCGGGCCGGATTCGTGCTGCGCCGGGGAACGGGGACGATCTCCGCCGCCACTGCCACGGCCGAGGATGCCGAACTCCTGGCGATCCCGATCGGCGACCCCCTGCTCGTCGAGCGGCGGGTCATCGTGGACGGCCACGGCCGCCGCATCGAGGCGACCGAATCGCGCTATGCGGCCGACCGCTATGGGCTCGACGTGCAATTCGACGTCGAAGGTCCGGATCTCGACGCGGCCGAAGCGACCGACGGCAGGACCGTCGACGCCGACCGATGACGACCGGGGCTGCGAACACCATCAGCGGCCGGCTGGTCCTCGAGGATCGGGTGGCGGGTGGCCGGATCACGATCGAGGACGGGCGCATCGCCGCGATCGACCTTGATGACGAACCGGCGGCGAATGGGCCGTATCTCGCCCCGGGGTTCGTGGACGTCCATGTCCACGGCTGGGGCGGCCACGACGCGATGGGCGATCCAGACGCGCTCGACGGCATGGCTCGCCAGCTCCTGCGACATGGGGTGACCTCGTTCCTGCCGACCGCCTTGACCGCGCCGATCGGAGCGCTCGTGGCCTTCGCCGAACGCGTCCGGACCTGGCTGCCGGACGCCCCGGCCGACGGGGCCGAGCCGCTCGGGTTCAACCTGGAGGGACCGTTCCTCGCCGCGGCCCGACGCGGGGCTCACGACCCGACCCACCTCCAGGTCCCGGCCGGCGTTCCGCGCCGGACGCTCGAGCCGCTCATCGACGGACTCCGACTGCTCACCATCGCGCCCGAGCTGGCCGGCGCGACGGACCTCATCCGCTGGCTCCGTGACCGCGGCGTGGCGACCTCGATCGGTCACTCGGCGGCGACCATCGAGGAGGCGCAGGCCGGCTACGACGTCGGCGGGACGTCCACGACGCACCTCTTCAACGCGATGAGCGGCGTCGATCACCGTGCGCCTGGCGTCGCCGTGGCCGCCCTGCTCGACGACGCGGCCTACGTCGAGCTCATCGCCGACAAGATCCATGTTCATCCCGCGTTGTGGCCGCTCATCACGCGGCTGAAGCCGCCGGACCGGCTGCTGCTCGTCAGCGATGCCATCGCGCTCGCCGGGATGGGCGATGGACGCGGGTGGGTCGGCGGCCTCGAGGTGGAGGTCGTGGGACAGCGCGTCACCCTCGCCGGGACCTCCACGCTGGCCGGATCGGTCATCGCCCTCGACACTGCGGTGCGGAACGTCGCGGCATCCGGCGTGCCGCTGCCTGCCGCCGTCGCGGCCGCCAGCCGCAACCCGCTCGCCCTGCTCGGCATCTCGGACCGTGGCCGGATCGCGGCGGGCCAGCGTGCCGATCTCGTCGAACTCGACCCCGAGCTCAGGGTCCGCCGCGTCATGCGCGCCGGCACCTGGTTCGCGGCTGATCCCCCGGGCTGAGGGCGGTCGCCCCAACGGGTCGGGGCCGCGCGCCGTCAGCGGGGCGGCATCGCCTCGAACGTGCGCTCGATGTCATCGAGCACGCGAACCGTCGCCTCCGTGACGACCGAGAGGTAGCGCTCGCCGTATTCGGGCGTCGCCCCGCGCGCGTCGCCCCAGGTGCCCGAGTGCGTGGCGCGGTGGACGGAGCCCGGCGCGGAGAAGAAGAACGCGGTGTGCACGGGGGCCGAGTTTGTGACCTCCGGGAACGGCGGCATCTCGGCGTTGGCCCGGTCCATGTCGACGAGTAGCGGGTCGATCGCGAGCACGGCCGCCGTTTCGGCGCGATTCGCATGGAGCCCCGTCGTTGGGCCGAAGAACTCCCCCGCATCGTCTGCGGTCATGCCGTCCCAGTAGTTGACCGGGAAGGCGCGCACGCCCGCGGGCATCCGGCCGGCCGCGTTGGCACAGGCGTAGGCGATCGCGTAGGTGTTGTCGTAGTGGCCGTTCAGGAAGACGATCCGGGTGAAGCCGACGGTGGCGAGCGAGGCACACAGGTCCTCGACCAGGGCCATGAAGGTCGGGATCCGGAGCTGCACCAGCCCCGTGAACCCGGTGTGTGGATAGGACAGGCCGTAGTTGATCGGCGGCGCGACGAGAGCGCCGACCCGCGGCGCGACGCGGCGGGCCACCTCGTTCGGGACGAGGACGTCCGTCAGGAGCGGACCGTGTGGCCCATGCTGCTCGGTCGAGCCCGTCGGCACGATGACGGTCTCGTGGTCCTTCAGGAAGGCCTCGACCTCGGGACTGGTCATCTCGCCCAGGAACACGGTCGGCGGTTTCATCGCGATGTCCTCCTTGCCACGCCATCAGCCGATGGTGGTCGTCAGCCCCCCGATCCCCTCGACCCAGACCGTCACCACGTCGCCGACCTGGAGGCGACGCTCCGGGCCCAGCGGTCCGGCGAGGCGGGCCGGGGTGCCGGTCGCGATCAGGTCGCCCGGTCGCAATATCGCGTGGTGACTGAGATACGAGATCACCTCGGCGATCGAGAAGCGCATCTGCGCGGTGCTGCCGTCCTGGATGGCGACACCGTTGATGGCGCAGCCGAGCCGGAGGTCCTCGGGCGCCACCTCGTCGCGCGTCACCACCCACGGGCCCACCGGACAGAAGCCGGCCAGCGACTTGCCAAGCAGCCACTGGTCGCCGTCGAGCCACGGGTCGCGCGAGGTCATGTCGTTGATGCAGGTATACCCGAAGACGTGCCGCATGGCGTCCTCGGGCGCCACCGCCACGGCCGGCTCGCCGATGACCACGCCGAGCTCCGATTCGGCATCGACGTTGGCGGTCAGCGAGCGATCCCACGTCACCACCGACCCGTGCCCGCTCACCGCGGTCGGCAGCTTGGCGTAGACCATCGGCCGCTGCGGCCTGGCGCCGTGGGCCTCGCCGGGCGACGCGTAGTTCAGCCCGATGGTGTAGATGGCCCCCGGGTCCGGCACGGCCGGCCCGAGCTCGACGTCATCCATCGGCCGATGCGCCTCCTCCGGCTGACGTTCCACCCACTCACGAACGCGCTCCAACCCGTCGGCGCCGCTCGCCGCGATACCACGCAGCGAGCCGAGCCTCGGGTCCGGCACGGCGAGCGGCAGTAGGCGCCGGCCGCGAACCACCGCGACCGTTGCGCGCCCGTCCTCGACGATGGTGGCGAAGCGCATCGGTTCAGGCCTGGGCGGCGGCGTCGGCGAGCAGCGGCGCGACGGCGGCACGCATGACGTCCGCCATGCCGCCCACCCCGGTCCAACGCTCGAAGGCGACGACGGCCTGTTGGATCAGCATCTCCGACCCGTTCGCCGCTCGCATGCCTCGCGCCCGCGCCGCGCGCAGCAACGGCGTCTCGGGTGGCACGTAGACGAGGTCGAAGACCGTCGCCCACGCCGGCAGCTGCTCGACCGCGATCGTCGTCCCCGCCTCGAGCATGCCGACCGTCGTCGCGTTCACCGCGAGCTCCGCCGACCGCAGCGCGGCCGTGAAGGCGGGGTCATCCAGCGCCACGGCCGACACGGACCCCGCTCCGACGTCGGCAAAGCGCTCCGCGAGCTCCGCGGCGGACGAAAGGGTGCGGTTGCCGATCGTCACCCGGCGCGCGCCGGCGCGGAGGCAGGCGAAGACGACTGCGTGGGCCGCGCCGCCTGCCCCGGCGACGACGACCTCGACCCCCGCCAGGGACCGGCCCATGGCGAGCTCGACCCCGGCGCGGAAGCCGGGGGCATCGGTGTTGAAGCCCACGAGTTCGCCCGCCGCGGATCGCGCGACGCTGTTGACCGCTCCGATCGTCGCGGCGTCGGCCTCCACCTCGTCGCAGAGGCCGGCGACCAGCCGCTTGTACGGCGCGGTGACCTGGAGGCCGAGCCAATCGGGCCCGCGCGCCTCGTCCACGGCGCCCGCGACCGCATCGGCCTCGAGCTCGAGCAACTCGTAGCGCGCGTCGATCCCGGCTGCGGCAAACGCGGCATCATGCATGACCTGCGAATGGCGTCGCCTGAGCGGCTTGCCGATCAGGGCGACCCGCCGGGTCACCGCAGCGCGGGCGCCATGCGCCGCACCGGACCGGCCGTGGCGGGGAACGTCACGTTGGGGATGATCTCGTCGACCCAGTCCTGGAGCTGGGCCGGATCGGGCGTCATGGTGTGCAAGACGAAGGACTCCACGCCAGCGTCGATACGGGCCTGGAGGGAGCTGATCACCTCGTCGGGCGTGCCGAACAGGTAGACCGACTCGAGGTACTTTGGTCCGCGCTCGGCGCTCATCACCTTCAGGAAGGCGCGGTGCTGCTCCTCGCGCGCCTTCGCCGGGTCGTTCGTCATCACCAGGTGCAGGAAGTTCTCGTGCGCGACCACGCACTGGCCGGGATCGCGGCCGTGCTCGCGGTAGTACGCCTGCAGCTCGACCCAGTCGCGGGCGATCTCGTCCGGCGGGCAGGTAGGACGCGGGATCCAGCCGTCGGAGCGCAAGACACGCGCCTTCACCGAGTCCACGAAACGCGGCAGGTCGGGCGACTTGGGGTCGGCCAGCTGCGACCCGCCGCCGATCCAGATCTCGGGGCGCTGCGACGCCCGCGGCTCGATGAAGACGTCGTCGACCGAGTAGTAACGGCCGTGGTACGTGACCGTCTCGCCCTCGAGCAGCGGCACCATGATGTCCAGCATCTCGTCGGTGCGCTTCCCGCGCTCCGACTTGTGGACCCCCACCGCCTCGTACTCGGCGTCGTTCCAGCCGACGCCGGCGCCCAGGATCATGCGGTTCTCGGAGAGGAACTGGAGCGTGGCCAGCTCCTTGGCCAGCATCACCGGGTTGCGCAGCGGCATGATCAGGATCGAGGTGCCGAGACGGACGCGCTCCGTCACGCCGGCCACGACTGCCAGGGCCGAGACGGGCTCGAGCCATGAGACCGAGTAGAACCGTTTCGCCGCCAGCAGGTGGTCGGTGATGAAGAGCGAGTCGAAGCCGAGGTCCTCCACCCTCTGAGCGAACTCGCGTATGCCGCGCGACCTCTCCGGACCGTCGCCTTCCCAGATGTACGAAGGCAGAAAGACCCCGAACCGGCCGACCTCACTCATGTGGTTGCTTCCTCACTTCACGTCGACCTCATCGGCCCCGGTACTCGGGATCGCGCTTTCCGAAGAAGGCGTTCGCTCCCTCCAGCATGTCCTCGCTTGCGAAGATGCGCTCCGATGCGTCCAACTCGGCGGCCAGGCCCGCGTCCAGGTCCAGGTCCATGGCGGCATCGATCAGCCGCTTTGCCTCTCGCACGGCGAGTGGGCCGCGAGCGGCGATCTCATCCGCCATCGCCTCCGCCGCCTGCCGCGCCTCCCCGGCGGGCACGACCTGGTTGACCAGGCCGATCCGCTCCGCCTCGTCGGCGCTGATGATCCGGCCGGTCAGGATCAGTTCCTTGGCCCGTGCCGGCCCCACGACCCTGGGGAGCCGCTGCGTACCGCCACTGCCCGGCAGCACGGCCAGGCGCACCTCCGGCATGCCCAGCCGGGCGCGGGCCGATGCGATGCGCAGGTCGCAGCACAAAGCCAGCTCGAGTCCGCCGCCCAGGGCATCGCCCTCGATGGCGGCGATGGTCGGCATGGGCAGCTCCGCCAGCTGGCGGTAGACGAGCTTCTCGAGCAGCAGCTTGCCCTCCGCCACGCGGCCGCGGAGCCCTTCGAACTCGCCGATGTGGGAGCCCGCGCAGAAGGCGCGCTCCCCGCGCCCCGTTACGACCACGGCCCGAACGTCGTCTGCCGCGGCGAGGCGGGCCAGCGCCTCGCGCAGCTGCTCGGTGAGCTCGCGAGTGACGAGGTTGAGCGGCGGGTTGACGAGCTCGATGTGCGCCACGGGGCCCAGCCGGAGCGAGATGAGCTCGCTCACGGCGCCGCTCCGAAATCCGCCGCCAGGCCCATCGGTCCCGTCGCATACAGCCGGCGGTCCATGGCGCGCAGGTCATCGGCCACGCGCGGGCGGAACCCCATCCGCGACAGCACCTCGCGCTCGACGTCGATACCCGGGGCGACCTCGGTGAGCACGAGGCCGTCGTCCTCCAGCGCGAAGACCGCCCGCTCAGTGATGTAGCGCACCTGCTGCCCTCGCTCCCGCGCCAGGTGGCCGTTGAACGAGATCTGGCGCACCCGGGGCACGAATTTGCCCAGGCTGCCCTCGCGCGTCACGTGGATGCCGTCGCGGATCTCGACCTGCAGGCCGCGCGCGGTCAATGTGCCGACGAAGCAGATCTTCCGCGTCCGCGCGCTGATGTTCGGGAATCCTCCCGGGCCGCGGACACGCCCCTCGAAGGCGTGGACGTTCACGTTGCCCTCGGCGTCCACCTCCGCAAAGGAGAGGCTCGCCACGTCGAGCCCGCCGCCGTCGTAGAAGTCGAACATGTACGGCTGGTCGATCATGGCCTGGTAATTGAACCCGGCGCCGCCCTCGTTGCCCGCCACCGGCACGCCACCGAAGATGCCCTGCTCGACGGTCAGCACCAGCTGGTCGGTGATGCCCTCCTCCCAGGCCACCCGGCCGATGAGCTGGCTGATCCCGAAGCCCAGGTTGCAGATGGCACCGCGCGGGAACTCGAGCAGGGAGCGACGCGCGATGACCTTGCGCACGTCGAGCGGCAGCGGCGGCTCGGGCCTGACCGGCCTGCGCAGCGCGCCGGCGTAGTACGGCGAGTCCTCGGTGATGTACGTCTGCCACTGCTCCGGATCGACGTAGACGTGGTCGATCAACGCTGCCGGCACCTTCACGTCGCGCATGCGCAGGCTGCCTCGCGTCGCCAGCTGCCGGACCTGCGCGATGACGATGCCGCCACTGTTGCGCGCGGCCATGGCCATGGCCAGCATCTCGCCCTGTACGGCCTCGCCCTCCATCGTCAGGTTGCCGTCCTCGTCGGCGCTCGTGCCCCGGATGACGGCCACGTCGATCGGGAAGGCGTGGTAGAGCAGCCACTCGCGGCCGCGCAGCGTGACGACCTCGACCAGGTCCTCGGTCGTGGCCGCGTTCTGTTTGCCGCCGGTCTGCCGCGGATCGACGTACGTCCTCAGGCCGACCTGCGTGACGAGCCCCGGCCGTCCCGCGGCGATCTCGCGCATGAGTTGCGACATCACGCCCTGCGGGAACGAGTACGACTCGATCTCGTTCGCCTCGACGAGCGCGCCGAGGCGCGGCTCGTTTCCGATATTGCTGCCGATCGTGCGCCGCATGAGCCCGGGCAGGCCGAGCTGCGAGAAGCCACGGTCGGCGAAGTCGCCGATACCCACCACGCGGACCGTGGTCAGGTCGCGCGGCCGACCCTCCTCGCCGAAAACCGCCGCCAGCTCGTCGATGAAGCGTTGCGGGACCGCGTGCCCGGCGCCCGAGCCACCGATCAGCAGTGTGCTGCCGTCGCGCACGAGCCCCACCGCCTGGCGGACGTCGATGACCTTGGTCATGGCATATAGCCCCCGGCGTTCGGGTTGAGCGTCTGCCCCAGGAATAGCGCCGAGGCGTCGGAGAGGAGGAAGATGACCGCGTCCGCCACTTCCTCAGGCCGCCCAAAGCGTCCCAGCGGCATCTCGCGCAGCCGCCGGCGGCCCTCCTCGCTCTCGACCAGACCGGTGGTCATGCCGGTCTCGGTGACGCCCGGCGCGACGGCGTTGACGCGGATCCCGCGCGGTCCGAACTCCCGGGCCAGGGCCCGGGTCAGGCCGATGACCCCTGCCTTCGCCGCCGAGTACGCCGCCGTCTCCGCGACGCCGATCTGCGCCAGCCGCGAGGCGATGTTCACGATGTTGCCGCTGCCTCGCTCCACCATCGATGGCAGGACCGCTCGACAGGTGTGGAAGGCGGCCGTCAGGTCCAATTGGATGATGGCGGCCCAGTCGGCCGGCTCGATCTCGAGGAACGGCCCGACCTGCGTGAGCCCGGCGTTGTTGACGAGCGCGTCGACGCGGCCGAAGTGCGCGATGGCCTGCCGTACCAGCTGCTCGGCCTGCCGGCCGTCGACGAGATCGGCGCTGAAGGCGTGGCCATCCGAGCCGGCGTCACGGACGCGCTGCAGCGTCCGCTGGGCGCCCTCGGCCGAGGTGCGGTAGTGGATCGCCACGCGGGCGCCCGCCTCGGCCGCCTTGGCGGCCACTTCGGCGCCGATGCCGCGGCTGCTCCCGGTGACGAGGACCACCTGACCGGCCAGCGCACCGGTCATCAGAAGGGGAATGACGGCGGCTCGTCGCGCACCGTCACCCACTGCCACTCCGTGAAGGTGTCGAAGTTGGCCTCTCCACCGAACCGGCTGCCGTTGCCCGACGCACCCATCCCGCCGAACGGGATGATGGCCTCGTCGTTCAGCGTCCCATCGTTGACGTGGATCATGCCGGCCTTGATCCGGTTCGCCAGGGCAAGCCCGCGCGACGTCGAGCGCGTGTAGATGGCCGCGACGAGCCCGTACTCGCTCGCGTTCGCCAGGGCTATCGCCTCGTCGTCCGTCTCGAAGGTCGTGACCGGGGCGACGGGCCCGAAGATCTCGTCGGTCCAGGCGGGCGAGTCGGTCGTCACGTCGGCGAGCACGGTCGGCCGGTAGAACAATCCCTCGTAGGTGCCGCCCTCGACCAGCCTGGCCCCACCCGCGACAGACCGCTGGACGATGCCGTCGACGCGCGCGAGCTGCTTCGCGTTGACGATCGGCCCGAGCTGCACGTCCTCGCGATACGGATCGCCGAGCCGGAGACGCTTCGCCTTCGCCGTCAAGGCGTCGACGTAGGCGCCGGCGACCCTCCGGTGGACGATGTGCCGGCCGGCCGCGAAGCAGACCTGACCCTGGAACTGGAACGACGAGAAGGCACCCGCCGAGGCGGCCGCCTCGAGATCGGCGTCCTCGAGCACGACGAACGCGTTGTTCCCACCCAGCTCCAGCGAGACCTTCTTGAGCAGGCCACCCGCTAGCTGGCCGACCCGCCGGCCGGCGGCCGTGGATCCGGTGAACGCCACGAGCGAAACGTTGGGATCGGTGACGATCGCCTCGCCGACGTCGGCGCCCCCCACGACGATCTGCAGGAGGCCATACGGGAGGCCCGCCTCTGCAAACACGGCGGCGAAGATCGCGCCGCCCGCCACGGGCGTCTGCGGGTCGGGCTTCAGGACCACGGCGTTGCCGAGCGCGAGGGCCGGTGCGACCACCCGCATCCCGAGCACGGTAGGCGAGTTCCACGGGGTGATCGCGCCGACGACGCCCACCGGGACGCGGCGGACCATCGAAAGACGCCCCTTCTGCGCCGTCGGCATGAGCGAGCCGTATGGCTGGGAGGGCAGCGTCGCCGCGTTCAGCACCTCCTGATAGGCGAAGTTCTGCTCGTGATGCATCTTGCTGTGGACGGCGCCGGTCTCCCGCATCGTCCACGCGCCGAACTCCTCACGATGCGCGTCGTAGATGTCTGCCGCCCGGCGCAGGATGCGCGCCCGCTCCTGGTAGCTCGTCTCCGCCCACGCAGGTTGGGCTGCCGCAGCGGCCGCAGCAGCGCGCGCGACGTCGTCGGGCGTCGACGCCGGGATCGTCAGGAGATGGAGATCGGTGGCCGGCTCGCGATCCTCGAGCGGATCGCCGGTGCCCGGTCGCCAGCCCTCGAGGAAGGGGTCCAGCCATGTCGTCGATACGGGAGCGACCATCTCGTTCTCCTGTCGTTGCGCGAGCGTGGGGTTCAGGTCGGCTCGGCCCTGCGGCCCGTGGCAGGGTCACGCCAGATCGGCCCGCGCGCGAGCACCTGGTCGATGAGGCCTTCCTCCACGTAAGGCGGGACCTTCCAAACGACTACCGGCCTGGCCTCCTGGCCCGGGTAGGCGAGCCGCTCTCGGACGTCCGCGTCCGTGTAGTAGCCACCGACGACCACCAGCAGCAGCGCGGCATGGTGGTCCGGCTCTTCCCGTTCGAGGCGCGCGAGGCGCGCGGCCGGGTCGGTGCCGAGCTCATGGCGCAGCGCCGCTCGGAGCGGCTCGACCAGGTCGGGTCGGACGGCGAGCACGAACCGGAGCCGGGCGTCGCCGATGACATCGCCGGCCGACGGCATGCCGTGGGCCGCCGGGATGAGGTACGCGGCGATGGCGGTGAACGTGGCGCGGCGGTCAGGGTCGAGGGTGGGCAACGGGTCGGACGGCGTGGCCGAGGGCGTTGACTGGGCCGTCATGCCGGCACCTGCTGGTTGAACCGGCTCTCGACCATGTGATCCGCGGCACGCAGGGCGATGGCGCAGATCGACGACGTCGGATTCACGCCCGCCGAGGTCACGAAGCAGCTGCCATCGACGACGTAGAGGTTGGGGACGTCGTGCGCCCGATTCCAGCGGTCCAACACGGAGGTCGAGGGATCGTCACCCATGCGGGCCGTGCCGAGGAGGTGCCATCCCGAGTAGCGCATCAGCCGATCGACCTCGACCGTGTGCGCGCCTGCCTCGCGCAGCGATTCCGACGCCCGCTCGATGTGGAAGTCGAGCAACCGGCGCGAGTTCTCCGCCACCTTGTAGTGCACCTCTGGCGCGGGGATCCCGGAAGAGTCGGTGAGGGTCGGGGACAGGGTGATGTGGTTGGACTCGTCGGGCAGATCCTCACCGAACAGGCCCCAGTTCGCGCCCCGACCAAGGTGGGAGCGGACGTGCAGATGGTGGTCAGGACCCCAGACGCGCGTCCCGGCCCGGCTCGGCAGGGCGGCGTTGATGGGACCGAACGTGGGGGCCAGCCCCCATTTGGCGCCCCGGACGAAGCCCCGCCGTTCGTCGGTCTCGTAGAACTCGAACGACTCGATGGAGCACCCGAACTGGCCCTGCCAGCTCTCGAGGTCCTCGTCGAACAGCCCGCCCACGTTTGCGAAGGGATGCATCATCAGCCGCCGGCCGACGAGTCCCGAGGCGTTGGCGAGCCCATCGGGATGCGCCGGGGATGCCGACAGCAGCAGCAGCCTCGGCGTGCCGATGGCATTGGCGGCCAGGACCACCACCTTCGCTGGTTCGAAATGCTCGTGACCGTCGCGGTCGAGCCACGTGGCGCCGGTGACGAGGCCAGCGGCTTTCGTCTCCAGGCGGCGCACCCGGGCGCCGGTCACCAGCCTGGCCCCGCTGGCGATCGCCTTGGGCCAATGCGTCAGGTCCGTCGACGCCTTGGCGCCCTCACCACAGCCTTGCTGGCAGGTGCCTCGCTGCACGCAGGGATGGCGCCCGTCATACGGGACGGACAGGATCGAATTCGGCTCCGGCCACCAGTGCCAGCCCAGCCGTGCATGGGCCCGGGCGACCTTGAGGCCGCCGGCGCCGATGGGCAGCGGCGGCAGCGGCGGGTCCTCACCTCCTGGCGGATAGGCCGGGTCGCCGCCCATCCCCGACACGCCGAACTGCCGGTCGCTCCGCTCGTAGTAGGGGAGCAGCTCGTCGTAGGCCAGCGGCCAGTCGTCCGCGATGCCATCGAGCGAGCGCACGCGGAAGTCCGAGGGCAGCATCCTCGGCCAGGCTCCAGCGAAGATCAGCATCGAGCCGCCGACCGCCGAGTACATGAGGGGCGAGACCTCGGTGTCGCTCTCGTCGATCGGGTAGTCCTCTGGCAGCGCCCGGACGTTCGGACTGGTCGCCCACTGCTTGCGCATGGTGAGTTCCCAGTCGAGCTCGGCGCCGCGGTACTCGGACCGATCGTGCCAGTCGCCCTGCTCCAGGCAGACGACACGGAACCCGGCCTGGGCGAGGCGGAGGGCCACGACGCCACCGGTGGCGCCGGCGCCGACGATGAGGACATCCGCGGGTTCGGTGGCCAAGGCTGACTCCTTGCGGCGGCGGGTCGAGCGGACGAGGACCCTGGCTCGACGAAGTCGGTACCGACGCGCTGCACGAGCAGTCTATCGCGACGCCTCCCGGAGCAGGCCGACCTCGATCAGCACGCTGGTCAAGTGGGCGCGCTCTGCGTCACCGAGGGGCATCAACGGGCGACGGACATGGGCGGCCTCGAGCACGCCCAGGATGCGCAGGCATTCCTTGAGCCGCACCCGGTAGTCGCCGACCGGTCTCGCGAAGACGACGTCAGCGAGGCGCTGCACCCGTCGGCCGAGCGCCACAGCGTCATCGATGCGGCCCGCGTTCCAGGCGTCGATCATGTCGACCTGCTCGCGCGTCATCACCGCGCCGAACCCGATGAGCGCCCCGGTCGCGCCGAGCATGAACGACTCCAGGATGAAGTTGTCGTTGCCGGTCAGGAGGGTGATCGGCCGCGGCAGCTGGGCGATAAGGCGTGCGGTATCGACGAACCGCCGAGCGTCGAACGACGCCTCCTTGATCGCGACCACCCCCTCGACCGCAGCCATCGCGCGCAGCGTGTCCGGCTCATAGTTCAGCCCCGCGAGCGCCGGCTGCAGCTGGAACAGGATCATCGGCAGGCCCACGTCGGCGATCGCCTCGTGGTAGCTGACCGGGACCCGAACGTCGAGCGGCTCGCTCAGATAGGCGGGGATCGGGAAGACCAGCAGCGCATCGGCGCCGGCCGCCTTGAAGTCCCTCGCCTGGCGCACGGCGGCGTCGGTCGATGGCCCCGCCAGGCCGGCCACGATCGGCAGGTCGGTCACCTCGCGCACGACCCGCAGGACGCGGACCTTCTCGTCGTGGGTGAGATGCGGGCCCTCGCCGGTGTCGACATTGATCGCCAGCGCGACCGGTCCCTGGTCAGCGACCCAGCCGATGTAGGAGCGCAGCGCGGCCTCGTCGATGCTGCCGTCGGCGTGCATCGGCAGGACGGTCGCCGGGATCAGGCCGTCGAGGTTCAGGATCATGGTCGCTCGAGTCGTAGGATAGAGCGTCGCTTGCGCACGAGACAGCCGCGGGCTCGCACCGCCATCTTGAAGGAGCACGATGAGGCAGCTCGACATCTTCAGCCTCGTGGGACGGGTCGCCATCGTCGCGGGCGGTGGGGGCGGCATCGGGTCATCGCTGGCCGAGGCGCTCGCCGGCGCCGGGGCCAAGGTGGCGGTGGCCGGCCGGACGCGGGAGAGCTGCGAGGCGACGCTCGAGCGGGTCCGGGCGGCCGGATCCGAGGGCCTCGCGATCACGGCCGATATGACCAGCGAGGCCGACTGCGAGCGGATGGTCCAGGAGACGCTCGAGCAGTTCGGGCGGATCGACATCCTGGTCAACGCCGTCGGTGGCGGCGCCGGGAAGGCGCTTCATGCCGCCGAGCGCTACCCTCGCTCCGACTGGGACTGGATCATGGAGCTGAACGTCCGGAGCACCGTCCTGCCGACACAGGCCGTGGTGCGGACGATGATCGAGCAGGGCCGGGACGGCCGCATCCTCAACATCTCGTCGGTGCGCGCCAGCCTCGGCATCAACGCCGGCTATTCCGCGTACGTCGCGGCCAAGGGCGCCATCAACTCGCTCACGCGCCAGTGGGCGACCGAGTGGGCCAGGTACGGCATCCGGGTGAACGCCATCATGCCCACGTTCGTCGACACGCCCCAGGTGGCCATGCTGCTGGAGGATCCGGCGTTCAAGGCGGGCATCGTGGGCCGCATCCCGCTCGGTCGCGTGGGTGAGACCCGTGACATCGTCGGTCCCGCGATCTTCCTCTGCTCCGACGCCGCCTCGTTCGTGACCGGCCAGGTGCTCGGCATCGACGGCGGTCTCACGGCCACCCAATAGTCCCGCGAACCCGATAGCCATCACAGGGAGCCTCGGCCATGCCCGACCTCGGCCTCGAGAACGTTACGCCGAACATCTTCACCACGACGAAGCTGCGCGGCTGCAACCCGAGCTTCGTGACCACCTCGGATGGGGTCGTCGTCATCGACACGCCGCAGCTGCCGACCCGGGCGGTCGCCATGCGCGCCGAGGCGGAGGCGCGCGGGACGCTCCGCTACCTCATCAACACCGAGCACCACGTCGACCACATCTTCGGCAACTACTGGTTCAAGGGCGTGCCGGTCGTCGAGCACCAGGGGCTCTACGACAACTTCATGGTCGTGACGCCCGACCTCGACCCGTTCGCCTACGCCCTGGAGGCGGTGCCGACCGACGACCCCGATGCGGCCTCGATCGTCCCTGACCGCGAGACCTACTACGCCGATCCGAACAAGGGCACCATCGTCTTCACCGGCGACCTGACACTCCGAGTGGGCGACCACACCTTCAACGTCCTCCACACGCCCGGGCATACGCCGGGCCAGGTCGCCGTGCACGTGCCCGAGGAGCGGGCCGTGTTCACGGGCGACACGATCTTCAGCGAATGCCAGACCTGGCTGATGACCTCGAACGTGGACCAATGGCTCGAGGCGCTCGAGCGGATCCGCCAGCTCGACGTCGACCACCTCATCCCGGGCCATGGCCCGGTCACGACGCTGAAGTACGTCGACACCCAGCGGGCGATGTTGCTCGACTGGAAGTCGGCCGTCGCCGACGCGGTGGCCAGGGGCTGGACGCGCGAGGAGACCATCGCCCGCGTCCGCTTCGACGAGCGCTACCCGGTGGACGTCGGGCAGGGCTACATGATGGACCACATCCAGACGCTCAACGCCGCCTCGCTCTGGGACAAGTTCACCGCGCTCGGCTACGCCAAGGGCCGCTGATCGACGCCCTCGACGTCGTCAGGACGGGGGTGGGACCTCGGCGAGCCGGCCGTCCAGCTCGGCGAAATCCCAGACGTCGATCGCCGGTGGCTCCGCCGCGAGTGTCGTGAGCGCGGTGCAGATCTGGCTTCGATGATCGGTCCCGTGGTGCAGCGCCTGCGCGAGTCGGATGCCCACCGGCGCGTGGCTCTCGGTCCCGTCGTCGCGGTGCCTCACGACGACCACGTCCGGATCGAGGTCCTGTGCCAGGAACGATGACCACGCGGCTCCGTTGGCCTCCATCGCGGTCCGAAGCTCCGGGAGGTCCATCTGGTCCTCGTCGATGAGGGGGCTGCGCCCGCCCGTCAGGGCGAACAGGTACGAGGCGTCGGCGCCGACGATGTGGCGCATCGTCTCAAGGATCGAGCCGTAGGTTCCCGGGACGCCCTTCCCCAGCTGCTCAGGACCGAGCGAGAGGCACGTGTCGATCAACCGCAGCGTCGCCCACGCGTGGTGCCCGAACGCGTCCGCCAGGAGGGATCTGCTCATCAGCCCACGGTACCATCCCGCGTCACGTGGTCCTGGCAAGGAGGCGGCTTCCATTTCAACGGCAGCAACGGGACGTACCAGATGGACGGCCTGGTCTTCCCTGGCTCGCCCCCGACGCCGTAGGGCGACTCGAGCCGGACCAGCCCCAGCCCCGGCTCCCCATCGGGCGCTGCGCCCTGTTGGCGGGAAGGACGGGCACCCGGCTTTCCGGGGACAGTCTCTCGTCTGACCACTGGTGGCATTCCGACGCACGCGCAAGGCCCAAGGTCACCTCACCGGCCGGAGTTGCTAGGCGCGCCCGGCCGCCACCTCGTCCGCGCGGTTCCGACCGGCGAGCTGGATGAGGTCCTCGTGCAGCTCGAACCAGATCCCGTGGTAGCCGTCGACGCGCGGTGACGCCACGTAGCGCTGATCACCCCCGAGCGCCTGGTCGAGCGCGCGACCGAGACGGAGGCGGTAGTCGGCCAACCGCGGGCAACCCTGCTCGTGCGGGGCCAGCCAGGCGGCTGCGTCGGCATGAAGGGCCGCCAGGCGGTCCAGCACCCGCTGGTCGTAGGCGGCGTCCGAGTGATCGTTCAGGACCTGTGCGTCCGCATCGCGGAGCTGCCAGGCGGTCACCGCGTCTTTCATCCGGTGGTCGAGGGCGACGAACGCATCCAGCGCCGCGTTGGCGCGATCGATGCCCCAGGCGTCCTGCTCGGCGGCGCGCAGGCGGTCCGCCCGGGCCGTGCCGGCCTCGGTCAGCCGGTAGGCGCCCGCGACCGTTGCGACCAGACCGTCGAGGACCAGCTGGTCGACGATCGGCTGGACATCGCCCACCGTCGAGAGCACGGCGTCGGCGAGACCCTGGAGCGGGGCGAACCCTTTGATCGCGATCGCCCGGAGGCAGTCGTCGGGCGTCGCCCTGCGACCCGCGCCGGGGAGGATGTGCCCCGTGTCTCGGGCCCCTGCGTCATCGGCCGCCCTTGCGTCGTCCCCGATGGGAATCCCGAGCTCCTCGGCCCACGAGAGCAGCGTCTGGACCTCCGGCAGGACCTCGGTTCTGCCCGGGATCGTCCCCTCGAAGACCTCGCCGGTGCTGCCGTCGATGGTGACGACAGCGCCGTGGCGCAGGATCCGGCCACCGGCGACGACGTGGCCGTCGCGGACCTCGACCCCGGCGGCCCCGACGACGGCCGGGATCCCCCAGCCTCTGGCGACGACCGCGGCGTGGCTCGCCAGGCCGCCACGGGAGGTCAGGATGCCGGCCGCCCTGGCCATCCCGTGGACGTCGTCGGGCGACGTCTCCGCTCGGACCAGGATGGCCGCCGTCCCCTCCTCGGCCGCTGCCTGGGCGGCCTCCGGGCTCGTCGCGATCGGGCCGCTGGCCATCCCCGGCGATGCCGGCAGGCCGGTCGCCAGCGGCAGGACGAAGCTGCTGCGAGCGCTCGTCGTCGTCGGTGGATGGGCGAGCAGCGGGGCGACGCGCTCGACCGCCTCCGCCCGAGAGAGCGGGAAGGTCTCGTCCTCGGCCATGTCGACCGCGATCCGCAACGCCGCCTGGGGGCTGCGCTTGCCGACCCGGACCTGGAGCATCCAGAGCCTGCCCTCCTCGATCGTGAACTCGATGTCGCAGAGGTCCGCGTAGTGCCGCTCCAGCCGCGTCGCGTGGTCGCGCAGCTCGGTGGCGACGGCGGGCATGCGCTCGTCCAGGACCGCGATCGGCTCCGTCCGATGCGTCCCGGCGACGACGTCCTCGCCCTGGGCGTCGAACATGACGTCCCCGTAGAGGGTCGGCTCGCCGGTCGCCGGGTTGCGCGTGAAGAGGACACCGGCTGCCGAGGTCGGGCCGCGGTTGCCGAAGACCATGGCCTGGACGGTCACGGCCGTCCCGAGGTCGTCCGGGATCCCTTCCTTCCGGCGATATGCGCGAGCGCGGTCGCTGTTCCATGACCGGAAGACGGCCTCGACCGCCAGGCGCAGCTGCTGCCACGGGTCGTCCGGGACGTCGACGCCGACGATCGACCGGAAGCTGGCCCCGAGCCGCTCGCGACAGCTGCGGGCGAAGGCCTCGCTGCCAGCGGCGAGGGCCAGGCCGGCGGTCGTCGGGTCGTTCAGGCCAAGGTTCAGGATCGTGTCCATCATCCCGGGCATCGAGACCGGCGCGCCGGACCGGACGCTGACGAGGAGCGGGTCCACAGGGTCGCCGAAGCGGCGCCCGACGACCGCCTCGACGTCGGCCATCCGGACCCGGAGCTCATCGTCGAGGCCGGCCGGCCAGCCGCTGACCAGGAAGGTCCCGCAGGCTTCCGTGGTGATGACGAAGCCGGGCGGCACGGGCAGACCGAGCTCGCGCGCCATGACGCCGAGGTTCGCGGCCTTGCCACCGACCAGGGCCTTGGCCTCGTCGAGCGTGGAGGCGGGCACGGCGTCGAGCGCGTAGGCGTAGGTCATCGGGCGTCGATCGCCTCGGGGGCTCCGGCGTCGGGCGACTCGGCAGCGTCGTGCAGCGCGCGCCAGACGCGCTCCGGCGAGAGCGGCAGGTCGCGGATCCGGACGCCCGTCGCGTCATGGACGGCCGCCGCAACGGCAGGCGCGACGCACAGGAGAGCGCCCTCGCTCATGCCCTTCGCGCCGTACGGGCCCGGCCCATCCGCGTTCTCGACGAAGTCGCTCTCCATGCGTAGGGGCAGGTCCAGGCTGGTCGGGATCCGGTAGTCGATCGCCCCGAGGTTGCGGATCCGGCCCGCCTCGTCGTGGATGATGTGCTCCATGAGGGTGTGTCCGAGACCCATGATGGCGGCGCCCTCGTCCTGGCCCCGGACCTGGATCGGGTTCATGGCCTTGCCGACATCGGATACGGTGACGTGGCGCGCGACGACGACGTCACCGGTCTCCCGGTCGACCTCGACCTCGACCGCGGTGCAGTTGAACTCGAAGAACGCGGCCGTGCCGCCGAGCGGATGCTCCGGTTCCGCTTCCTTGCGCATCTCGCCGATCCCGATGAGCTCGCCGCCGAGGCGACCCAGCCCACGGACCAGGACGTCGCGGATGGGCGTGACGCGCCCGCCGATCCGGACCTCGCCGCGCTCCACGACGACCGCGGCCTCATCGACGGGCTCGAGCCTCGCCGCCATGGCGCGGATCTTGGCCTGGATGTCGCGGCAGGCGAGGAGGATCGAGTTGCCCATGAACACCGACGACCGGCTCGCCGACGTCTGCTGGTCGTAGGGCACGACGGCCGTGTCGCCCATGACGACCGTGACCCAGTCGAGCGGAGCGCCGAGCTCATCGGCCGCGATCTGGGCGAAGATCGTCCGGGCCCCCTGGCCCATGTCGGACGTGCCGGCATAGACGATGACGCTCCCGTCGGCAAGCAGCCGGACGATGGAATTCGACAGGCCGGTCGTCGGGCCGGACTTCAGCCCGACCGCCAGGCCGCGACCCCGACCGGGCGCCGGCGGATTCCCCCAGCCGATCAACTCGGCCGCCCGCTCGACCGTCCGGGCCCAGTCCCCGTCGGCCGGGGTGTCGCCGGGGATGAAGGCCTCGCCGGGATGAGCGAGGTTCTGGAGCCGGAGCGCGAGCGGATCGATGCCCAGGGCTCGAGCAGCCTCGTCCATGTTTGATTCGACCGCCCAGATCTGTTGCGGGTTGCCGAACCCGCGGAACGCCGTCGAGGGCGTCGTGTGGGAGAGGATGCTCCGGGCCACGATCCGGACGGCCGGGACCCGATACGGGCCATTCGAGGTGTAGCTGCCCTTGGCCACGGTCCGGTCGGCGATGTCCGCATAGGCGCCGATGAGGTAGTTCGCCTCGATGTCCCGGAACACGAGGCCGCCATCCGAGCGGAAGCCGGAGCGGACATGGATCTCCGAGGCGCCGCGGCGGACGGCCTGGAAGGTCTCCTCGAGGGTCAGCACGAGGCGGACCGGTCGACCCGCTCGGAGGGCCATGAAGGCGACGAGCGGCTCGTACTTGGCGTGCTGCTTGCCGCCGAACCCGCCGCCTGGGTCGGGCGCGAAGATCCGGACCTTGGCCAGCGGCAGGTGGAGGAGACTGGCGATGACCCGCTGCAGCCAGTTCGGATGCTGGATCGAGCTCCAGACAGCGATCCCGTCGCTGTCCGGGGCGGCGATGAACCCGTGCGGCTCGATCGCGAACTGGGTGACCATCGGGAAGGCGTAGGTCCCCTCGACGACCACGTCCGCGGAGGCCGCGTCGACGTCGCCCCAGCCGTAGTGGTGCTCGCGCAGGACGTTCGAGCGCGCCAGCCGATCGCCGGGCCGGAGTGCCGGATCCTGGACGAGCGGCGCCATCGGGTCGAGGGCCCCGGCGATCGTGAAGACGGCCGGCAGCTCTTCGTATTCGATCCGGACGAGCCGGGTCGCCTCCTCCGCGGCGTCCTTCGTCTCGGCGGCGATGGCCGCCAAGGGCTCGCCGTGGTAGTGGGTCTCCCCCGCCGCCAGGACCGGCCGATCCTGGAACTGCGGGCCGAAGCGCGGGACCGGCTGCGGGAGATCTGCCGCGGTCATGACGAGGCGGACGCCGGGGACCGCGAGGGCGGCGCTCGTGTCGACGGTGATGATCCGTGCCCGCGCGCAGTCGAGGCTGACGAGCTTGGCGTGCAGGACGTCGTCCAGGTGGATGTCGGCCACGTAGGCCTGCCGGCCGGTGACCCGGTCCCGCCCGCCGACCCGTCGAGGCGACATGCCGACGCACGGGTCGGTCATGACTCGCTGGCCCCCGCCCGCGCGGCGACCACGACGGCCTCGATGATCTGCTCGTAGCCGGCGCAACGGCAGAGGTTGCCGGCGAGGCCCTCCTCGACCGCCGCTCGCGTCGGGTGCGGGTCGTTCGCGAGCAGCGCAGCTGCGGCGAGCAGCTGGCCGGGGATGCAGAACCCGCACTGTGCCGCGCCGGTCTCGAGGAAGGCCTCCTGGAGCGGGTGCAGCTTGTCGCCCGTGGCCAGGCCCTCGACCGTGGTCACGCTCGCGCCATCCGCCTCCACGCCGAGCATGAGGCAGGAATCGACGGCCAAGTCATCGACCAGGACGGTGCAGGCGCCGCACTCGCCGACCAGGCAGCATTCCTTGGTGCCGGTCAGCCCGAGATCGTCGCGGAGGACGTCGAGGAGCGTGTGGTGCGGCGCGACCTCGACCGAACGGATGCGCCCGTTGACGGTCAGCTCGATCCGCTGGCGCATCGTCATCGTGGAACACTTCCCTGGGCCAGGCGCTCGATGGCAGTGCCGACCGCCCGAAGGCCGAGGACGTGCAGCATCGCCAGGCGGTACTCGGGACTGGCGCGCATCGATCGCGGCGATGGGCTGGCGCCGACGAACAGGGCCTCGAGGCGCCGCATCTTCGCAAGCTCAGGCGCCGTTGGATCGGCGAGCAGGCCGGTTTCGTCGCTGACGAGGACCGGCCGCGGGCCGAGGCTGCCGTAGGCCAGCTGGGTCACGCCGTCGGCGCGGACCGCACAGGCCAGGGTGACCGAGGCGAGGTCATGGCCGCGACGTCGCGTTCGTCGGAGGTGGACGGATCCCGGCCGGCTCGTCGGGCGCGGCAGCTCGATCGCGGTGACGAGCTCGCCGCGGGCAAGGGTCGTGACACCCGACCGGACGAAGAACGCGTCGATCGGGATGCGTCGGGTCCCGGCCGGACCCGCCGCGATGACGCGGGCGCCGTAGACGAGGAGCGCCGGCGCCGTGTCCGCCGCGGGCGAGGCGTTGCAGATGTTGCCGGCGAGCGTCGCGCGGTTCCGGATCTGGACGGAGCCGACGACCGCGGCCGCCTCGGCGAGGGCCCGGTAGTCGCGCCGGATGCGCCCGTCCGCGGCGATGTCCGTCATCACCGCCCGTGCCCCGATCGTCAGACCGCCATCGTGCTCACGGATCTGCCCGTCGAGCTCCGCGATCCGCTTGAGGTCGACGACGATGCGCGGCGCGATCGAGCCATCGCGCAGGCGGATGATCAGGTCCGTACCCCCGGCGAGCAGGCGAGCCTCGGAACCGTGCTCGGCGAGCAGGGCGACGGCCCCCTGGAGCGTGGTCGGTCGCTCGTAGGCGAAGGCTCGCATGGTTCGAGCCTAGAGCACCCGATCCACCTCATCCAGGAGCACCTGCGGCGTGGCGGCCCGGACGAAGAAGTAGGGACGCTCGGCGAAGCGACGCACGAAATCGGCCCGCACCGCGCGGAGCGCGTCCGTGTCCACGATCGGCATGGGAAAGCCCGGCGCGAGCAGCTCGTTCAGGAGGAAGTAGTTCTGGACCGAGTGGAACGTCTGGAACTGCCGTTCGAACGGGATCATCGCGGCGCACGACGGGTCGAAGTTGCCATCGATCGCGGGGACGACGACGACGTCGACGTTGCTCGGCGCGGTGTGGATCTCCCAGCTCGGCATCGTTCCGAAGAACTTCTCGACACCGCGGTCCGGCGCCGCCTTGTCGGCGCGCTCGGTGCCCTCAGTGCGCTTCTTGATGAACGGCTCCTTCGACCCGACGACCGCCCGGCCCGTCTCATCGATGACCGTCGTCTCCGTCGAGACGAGCATCGCGCCGCGGCGGCAGGCCTCGATCTGGCCCATCGACTTGCCGTGGTTCGACTCGCCGCCGAGGAAGAGGACCGTCGTGCCGCGATAGCGGACGGCCGAGGCATGAAACGGATGGAGTCCGACCGACTCCATCCGGAGGGCGAGCATCGTGACGACGACCTTCTGGATCGGCCCGGCCGGCCAGGGTCCGCTAAACGTCATGCGACGGCCGTCGTAGGAGATGTCCTTGGCGGCGTCCTGATGCCAGACGACGTCGGGTTCGGCAAGGGTGACCTCCGGCTCGATCCGGACGTCGGCGAGGCGGTAATCGAGGAAGCTCATGTCGTCGAGGACGTGCTCAAGGGGTTCGGACCCGTAGACATCGACGCGGAGCCTCGCAGGACCGGCCGACATCTCCTCGGAGAGTTTTAGGTTGGAGCTCATGCTTTCCTTCGGCTACGGGGACGATCGGCGACCACCACCTGCTCGTCGTCCGGCCAGCGGCGTGCCATGTTCTCGCTTGCCTCGTCGAAATGCCGCTGGAGGGCGGCGACGACCGCCTCGGGATCGCGGCGTTGGATCGCGGCCAGGATCGGATCATGGAGTGCGGCCGACCATTCCGGGTCGGCACCGGGCACGACGAGCGTGAGATAGGTGCGTGGGAACGGCTCGAGCGAGCGCCAGACCTTTACGAGCGCGCCGTTGTCGGCCAGCTCGACGATCCGCCCGTGGAAGCGAGCGTCGGCCTCGGCCACGCCGTGCCCGTCGTGGTCGGCAGCCGCCGCGTGCATCGCCCGGAGGTGGCCAGCTAGCTCGGCGACGTCCGCGTCGCTCATCCGTGGCACCGCCAACCGGGCGCCGAGCGTCTCGAGCGTCGACCGAACGGCGTAGGCCTCGATGATCTCGTGCTTCGAGGGACGGCGGACCCGCGCCCCTCGGAACGGGGTGATCTCGACGATGCCGAGCCCCTCGAGCGCTCGGAGGGCTTCGCGGACGGGCGCCTGGCTGGTCCCGAGTTCGCGGGCGACCTGGGTCTCGATGATCCGCGTATCCGGCGGGTAGTGCCCGTCGAGGATGCCTTCCAGGAGTCGGTCCCTGACCTGATCGGCGAGGACGCTGCGGGAGACGGTGCGTGCGACGGCCAACCGGACGTTCCTTTCAGCGCCCGACGGCGGAGGCCGCTCCGGCCGCCGATGCGCCCGGCGCGTCCCGCAGGATCTCCACCCGCCCGGCCGTCCCGTCGATCCTGAGGCGGTCGCCGGTGACGATGCGCTGGGTCGCCACCGAGGTGCCGATGACCGCGGGGATGCCGAACTCGCGCGCCAGGACCGCCGGATGCGAGGTGGTCCCGCCGGTGTCGGTGACGAGCCCGGCGATCTTCGTGAAGAGGACGACCCAGGCCGGGTTCGTCATCTGGCAGACGAGGATGTCGCCATTGCGGACCTCATCGAATTCCTCGACGGTCCGGACGACCCGCGCGATGCCCTCCATGACGCCGGCGGATGCCCCGAGGCCGGTGATCAGCCGTTCGTCGTCCGACTGCTGCTGGTAGAAGCGGTCGGGGTAGCCCCAGTTGACGAGGTACGGGAAGGCGAGCTGCGAGGGAGTTACCGTGCCGATCCAGTCGCGCGGGTGAAGGCGTTCCGCGGCTTCCCGTTCGAGCCGGCGGTTGGCGACGATCTCACTGGCCGCGATCGCCGCGGCGCTGCCGATGAGGCTCCGCAGCTCGTTGTAGCGGAGGAACATGACATCGTCCGGTCGGTCGAGACGGCCGGCCTCGACGAGCTTCCGGCCGACCTCCATAAGGACGAGGCGAAGGTGCGCGTTCGCGCCCTGATCGATGTAGAAGTGGTGGTCGGGTGTCAACGGCGCCATCCGCCGGTTGACGGCGTTTGCTGCCCGCATCTCCTCGAGACCCTCGCCAGCCAGCCCCTCGAGGATCTCCCGCGAGGCGGCCTCGATGTCGAGGCGCATCGCCTCGATCGCGCTCGGGAAGTCGTAATCCGTCGCGAGGTAGCCGCGGACGAGCTCGAGGACCGGCTCCATCTGCTCGCGGACCGTCGGGAAGATGAACTCGTGGCTCCAGACGGCATGCCAGCCGAACTCGCGCTGGTACGGCTCGACTCGCTCGGCGATGAACCGCCGGCCGCGTTCGCTGGCTTGAAGCGACCGGGCAATCTCGGCGACAGCGTCGAACGAGAACGCGGCCCGAAGCTCGGCGTCGTCGCGGACCTCGTTCTTCATCCGCCAGAGCGCCTCGATCGAGTCCCAGTTCCGATCGGAGGCCGAATTCTGGAGGCGCCCCAGGAGCTGCTCATCGACCCCGCCGCGCGTCTTCTTCATGACTGCCCGCAGGGCGAGCGTTGCCGAAAGCTGGGCGAAGTTGAGCATCCAGTGGATTTTCCAATGGCGATCGTGGACGTCGATGGCGTCCTCGAGGAGACAGGCAATGTCGGCAAGGTCCATCCGCTCGGCGGTATCGAGCCGGGCCTCGAGGAAGGCGAAGTTGCGCTCCATCTCCGGCCGCAGGCGGTCCCGCCACCAGTCGGCGAAGTCTCGGCCGTAGATGGGCAGGACCGTGTCGAGATATGCCCCCATCGTCGCACCGAACGCCGCGTCGCGCGGCACCCGCGCTCCGTAGCGGGCGCTGTACTCGGTCGCATCGATGCGAAGCTCCGGATCGGCCGGGATGGCGGTCGTGTAGACGTAGCCATTGACATTCTTTGCCAGCCAGTCGACCGCGAAGGGTGTCCCGAACCTCCGGAACATGTGATCGCAGCTCAGCCACCAGCCGCCGATGTCGAAGAACATCGGGCTGACCGGATGCGGACAATGCAGGTCGTCGTAGACCCAGAAGAAGTCCTTCTCGATCTCGGCATCCCAGTTCACGGGGAAGCCTGCATCACCGAGGAACTGACCGAGGATCGCTTCTGTCACTGCCACGGGCTGGTCCTCCGAGGGTTCTCCACGATTCGCGATCACCAGGCTGGCACCTTATCGATCATCGATAATCATACCTGCGTCGCGGCCGTGCGCCCCATGAGCAGAGACACGATGACCGGTCCAGCCCCCCCGGCGGCCCTCATCGACTGCCCCATGCCCGGGCCTGATCGAGGAGACCGTGGTACGGGGTGGCGGCCTGTCGCCGTCCGGGGTCGGCGGCTGCTTCCCGGCGCCGGCGGCATTCGCGATCCTCAAATGCTCGCCCGGGGAACGTAAGCAGTCGAGCGAGGCGCATCTCGGCGCCTGGGAGTCTCGATCGCGGCGCATGTTAGCCGAATTCGGCTATCCGACGTCCGCGAAGAGGGGGGTCGCTTCGTCGATCGCCGTCTTGTGCTCCCCCGACGAGCATATGAGAGCTACCTCTTGGCAGCGGCCTCGGCGCGGGCCTTCTCCCAGTCCTTCCGGAACTGCACGATGCCCTTGTCGGTGAGCGGGTGGTGGATCATCTGCTGCAGGACCTTGAAGGGCAGCGTGGCGATGTGCGAGCCAGCGAGGGCGGCCTCCGTCACGTGGCGCGGGTGGCGCACCGAGGCGGTCAGGACCTCCGACTCGAGGTCGTGCAGCTCGACGATCGAGACCAGCTCGCGGATGACCTCCATGCCGTCCTGGTTGATGTCGTCCAGGCGGCCGATGAAGGGCGAGAGCAGGGAGGCGCCCGCCTTTGCCGCCAGGAGCCCCTGGTTGGCCGTGAAGAGGAGCGTGCAGTTGGTCTTGATGCCCTCCTCGGCGAAACGGGCGATGGCCTCCAGGCCGGTCTCGCACATGGGCACCTTGACCACGATGTTCGGGGCCAGCTTGGCGAAGTGACGCCCCTCGGTGAGCATGCCCTCGAGGTCCTCGGCCACGACCTCCGCGCTGACCGGGCCCGAGGTGATGCGGCAGATCTCCTCGAGGATCGCGTCGTAGCTGCCGCCGACCTTGGCATACAGCGTCGGGTTCGTGGTCACGCCGTCGAGCACGCCCCAGCGGGCCGCGGTGCGGATCTCTTCGATGTCGGCGGTGTCGAGGAAGATCTTCATGCGGAGGTGGCCTCCCTGGGCGCTTCTGCGGCGCTCGGCGTGAGAAGGGCGCGGCTCGTCGCGATGCAGGCGGCGACGAAGCCGGTGAACAGCGGGTGCGGCCGGTCGGGCCGGGACTTGAACTCGGGGTGGAACTGGCTGGCCACGTACCAGGGGTGGTCGCGCAGCTCGACGATCTCCACGAGGCGCCCGTCCGGCGACTGGCCGGAGAGCAGCATGCCCGCCGCCTCGAGCCGCTCGCGGTACTGGTTGTTGACCTCGAACCGGTGGCGATGGCGCTCGTAGATGACCTCGGCGCCGTAGGCCTCGGCGGCCTTCGAGCCCGGCGTCAGCTTCGCCGGGTAGAGGCCCAGGCGCATCGTGCCGCCCTTGTCCTCCAGCTCGCGCTGGTCGGGCATGAAGTCGATGACCGGGTGGTCGGTGAAGAGGTCGAACTCGGTGGAGTTGGCGCCGCTCGCGCCGGCCACGTCGCGGGCGACTTCGATGACGCCGCACTGGAGGCCGAGGCACAGGCCGAGGTAGGGCACACGCCGCTCGCGGGCGTAGCGCGCGGCCAGCACCTTGCCCTCGATGCCGCGGTGGCCGAAGCCGCCCGGCACGAGGATGCCCGCCGCGCCCGCCAGGCGCTCCTCGTGGTTCGCGGGCGTGAGCGCCTCCGAATCCACCCAGCGGATGCGGATGTTGCGCTCGTTGGCCCAGCCGGCATGGCGCAGGGCCTCGCTCACCGAGAGGTAGGCGTCGGGCAGCTCGATGTACTTGCCGACGAGGGCGATCTCCAGCTCCGGCTTAGGGCGCTTGATGCGCTCCACGAGCGCCCGCCAGCTGGCGAGGTCGGCGGGCTTCGCCTCGAGGCGCAGGTCGCGCACGACGAGCTCGCCCAGGCCCTGGGCCTCGAACATCAGCGGCACCTCGTAGATCGTCTCGGCCGTCTCGGCCGTGATGACCGCCTCGGTGGGCACGTCGGTGAAGAGGGCGATCTTGTCGCGCACCTCCTGGCTCACCGGGTGGTCGGAGCGCAGGATGATGACGTCGGGCTGGATGCCGATGCCGCGCAGCTCCTTGACCGAGTGCTGGGTCGGCTTCGTCTTCAGCTCGCCGGTGGCGGCGAGCGCGGGCAGCAGCGTGACGTGGACGTAGAGGACGTTCGTGCGTCCCACGTCCTTGCGCATCTGGCGGATGGCCTCCAGGAAGGGCAGCGACTCGATGTCGCCGACCGTGCCGCCCACCTCCACGATGACCACGTCGGCGCGCCCGTCGCGCGCCACGCGCTGGATGCGCTCCTTGATCTCGTTGGTGATGTGTGGGATGACCTGGACCGTGCCGCCGAGGTAGTCGCCGCGGCGCTCCTTGGCGATGACCGCCTGGTAGATGCGCCCCGTGGTGACGTTGCTGAGCTGGGTCAGGTTCTCGTCGATGAAGCGCTCGTAATGGCCCAGATCGAGGTCCGTCTCCGCGCCGTCATCGGTGACGAAGACCTCGCCGTGCTGGTAGGGCGACATCGTCCCCGGGTCGACGTTGATGTAGGGGTCGAGCTTGAGGATGCTGACGGAGAGTCCGCGGCTCTTGAGGAGCCGGCCGATGCTGGCGGCGGTGATGCCTTTGCCGAGCGAGGAGGTCACCCCTCCGGTCACAAAGACATACTTCGCCATGGGTCAGATCCTCCGGGGGTTTTTCGAATGATACAGAGTCGGGAGCCCGGCCGCACGGCGGCGGCTACGGCGCTGGCGCCGTCCGGCCCTCGCCCCAGACTTCGGGGCCGCAGATGAAGTCGCGCGGCGGGCGGCCGTGCACAGCGTGCCACCGCTCCAGGTCCGCCCCGGCGCGCGGCAGCTGCCCGTTCGCGAAGGCGGCCCTGGTCCAGGCCCCGATCTCCGAAAAGCGGTCCCAGGAACGGTGGGGCCATCCCACCTCGCGGCACCAACGTTCGAGGCTGCCCTTGGCGAAGACGACGTCGGCGTGGTGTGCGGCGTAGCGGTCGCTCGTCCCGTCGCCGACGAAGACGACCACGCGACCCCCGACCTGATGCGCGCGCACCCGCTCGCGCTTGCAGGTGCCGCACACGAAGCAGGCCGGATGGCCGTAGGGGAACGACATCCCCTCGGGACCGGCGACAGGGTTGTCGTTCGTGGCCACGGGCAGCGACGCGAGCGCCGACCCCAACCGCGCCAGGTTTGACTCCACATAGAAGCCGAGCCCGTCGCTCACGATCTCGAGTACCGCGCCGGCCTCGCGTACCGCGGCCACGAAGCCGGCGAACGTCTCGTCCTGGGGAAGCGTAGCGGCGGTCGTGCGCAGCAGCTCAGCGTCGTCGGGCAGGACGGCCATGTCCCATTGCATCAGCTCGCGGGAGCCGATGCGACCCGCGTCGTAATCGTCGTCCTTGGCCGCGAGGAGCTCGAGGTCGGAGTAGAAGCGCTCGAGGAGCGCGTCGCCGACGTCCACGCGCGAGATCGTGCCATCGTAGTCGATGAGGAAGCTCACGGGTGCCGCGCCGGGCGGGAAGACGGGGACATGCGGCGCGCGACTCACGCGGCGCAGGATACCGGCGCATCGGCTCAGCCTGCCGATACGGACCGCGCCGCTCGAACCAGCAGCCGCCGCCCGTCGCCCCGGGCGACGAGGATCCCGGCGCCGATGATCGCCCCGCCCACGATCTGCCCGGGCACGATGACCTCGCTCAACAGCAGCGCGCCGACGACCACGGCCACCACGGGCGAGAGGAACTGGTAGTTCGTGACGCGGGTCGGGCCGAGCAGCCGCACGGCCCGGAAGGTCACCACGTTGCCCACGGCCACGGACAGCAGCGCCGAGAAGGCGATCGCGACCCAGGCCAGCATGGGCACCGCGCCGAGGTCCACGTCGCGCAGCTGGACGGCCCCGAGCGGCACCATGACCGCCGTTCCCGCCAGCGCCGCCCAGGTGGTCATGCGCAACGAGGAGTGGCGCCGCAGGACGGACGCCGCGAGGGCCACGTAGACGGCCCAGAGGAGGTCGCCCAGGAGCGTCAGCGCCGGACCCACGAGGTCCGCGTCAAGCTCCAACCCACGACCCGCGGCGACCACGACCACGACTCCGGCGAGGGCGACGGCGATGCCCAGGACCTTCTCGCGGTCCAGGGCGTCCGTGCCCACGATGGCCGCGATGAGCGCCACCATGACCGGCGTGGCCGCCACGAGCAGCGCCGATTCCCCGGCGCCGGTCGACTGCAGGGCGGTCGACCAGAGCATCTGGTAACCACCGTAGCCGAGCGCGCCGAGGCAGGCGACCATCATCAGGTCCCGCCGGGGAAGGCCGACACTGCCCTCGCGCCGCCACAGGTAGGCCAGCATCACCAGCGCCGCGACGGCATACCGCACCAGCTGCGCACCGACCGGCGGCAGGACGCCGACCACGTACTTCATGGCCACGAAGTTGAAGCCCCAGAAGACGATGACGCCAAGGACCGCCGCCTCGGCGAGGCGACGGTCCCGGGCGGCGGCGGCCGCCGACTGCGGCCGCGGTGGGGTCAGCGTGGTCAGGAGGCCTCGGGCTCGAGCTCGAGCGCCTCCTCGTCCGCCTCCTCGGTCAGCTTCAGCCAGATGAAGAGCCCGGCCAGCACGAGGAGCGGCAGGATCACGAGCGTGGCCAGCGTGACGCCGAGCGCCGTGGCGACGATCTTCAGTGCCTTCATGGTTGCGACCTCCGTTGGGCGTGGCGCCGGTCGAGACCGGCTGATCAGGTGGTCTGGGTAGCGGCCTCAGGGGCGGCGCCGGCCTTCGGCCCGGAGGACCTGTTCCGCCAAGCCGGGCCCTGCTCGATCATCCGCTCGATGTCGTCCTTGGTGAACTCGGCGAGGACGTGCTTCATGCCCACCTGACCGGCCATCAGCAGGCGCAGTACGAAGGCGCCGTCCTGCTCGAAGAAGAAGATGTCGCGCGGCTTCTGCTCGTCGATCCAGCGGCCGATGACGCGGAGCGAATTCTCGTAGCGGCCGGCGGCGGCGAAGTCGGGCACGGGCTGCCCCGAGTTGCGCCGCGCCATGGCCTCGTCCATGAAGCGGGCGATGTCGTCGTCGAGGAAGGTGAGCGTCTCCTTGCTCATCGCGCCGACCGACTCCGACCAGCCGCCCGCGCCGGCCTGCGTGACGACGAGGCCCTGCACGACGAAGCCGTCGGGCGCCTCGGCCAGGAGGACCTCGCGCATGCCGCGCTGGTCGAGGAAGGCGCCGACGGAGCGGAGGACCTCTTCGAAGTCCTGGCGCGGGCTGCCCTCGTAGATGCGCATTCGCGCCCTCCCTCAGGAACCGGTCGTACGGTCGATCAGGCCGCGGTCCTTGGCGCGCCGTTCGGATACGCGGAACGCGGCCGCCGCCACGAGTGTAATCATCAGGCTCGTCGCCAGCAAGGTGCCCACGATGGCGCCGCCGTCGGGCGCCGCCGAGCCGGTCCACGCTGTCCACAGCGAACCCTCACCGCCGATGGCGCTCCGCCCGCCGGGGAAGAGCGCCATCCGAACGCCCTCGAGCCACCACGTCAGCGGCAGGGCGAGTCCGGCCGCCTGGGCCGGCAGGGGCAGCACGGCGAGCGGGAAGACGGCGCCCACGAGCAGGAAGAGGGCGCCGGCCACGGCCTCCGGGTACGACCACGACTCCTGGCGCGTCTGCATGCAGACGGCGGCGAGGATCACGCCCAGGGCGACGATGGCGGCCAGCCCCACGAGAAGGACGAGGCCCAGCATCGCCCAGTCCACCGCGCCCGGATCGAACCGGAGGCCGAGGAAGACCACGCCGACGGCGAGCACGATGAGGGCGCCCATGGCCCCGATGGCGATGCGTGCCACCCCTCGGCCCACGAGCAGGACGAGGAAGTCGCTGGGGCTGACGTAGACGTACTTCAGCATCCGGTAGCGCTCGCGGTCGTCGAGCACCGACCAGGCCAGGCCGGCCATGCCGCTCATGACGAAGGCCCACAGCGCGCTGCCCACGATGACGAAGCTGCGCAGGTCCCGGGCGCCGGGGCCGGCGATGACCTCGAGCATGAAGACGAGGATGAGCGCGCTGGCGACCGGCTTGGCCACGGAGTAGATGAAGAAGAGCAGCGGGTCGGTCCAGTTCGCCTCCATGCGCCAGCCGAGCAGGGCGGCCGTGACGAAGCCGCGGGCCGTGTCGGCGCTGCCCCGGCCCTCGGCGCGGCCCGGGTCGAAGGCGGCCGGGATGGCCGTCGCGCGCGCGGTCATCGCCAGCGGGCCGACAGGCGGCCCTTCTCGCGGGCCAGCCGTTCGAGGATGCGCAGCATCACCCGCGCCATCCAGGTGAAGGCGACGGCCATCGCCACGAGGATGAGCGCCTCGATCTCCGGCGGCGGCGTTCCGGTGGGGCCGAGGGCGCCCGCGAAGGCCAGCTGGCGCATCGCGTCGAGGCCCACCGCGAGCGGGATGATGGCCACGGCCAGCGCGCCCAGGAAGCCCAGCCGGCCGACCGGGAAGTTCAGGCCGGACACGAAGTAGACCGGCTCCTGGAGCAGCTGCGTGAGGTGCCAGGCCTCGCGGCCCCAGAGCACGAAGAGGCTCGAGAGCATCATGCCCAGCCCGTACAGGGCGGCCAGGGTGAGGAAGAAGACGAGCAGCAGCAGCCCCCACTGGTCCACCGTGAACGTCACGCCGTAGACCACGGCGCCCACCGCCAGGACGACCGCGGCGCGCGTGGAGCTCATGATCAGCCCGCCCACGGCCATCCCGAACAGGACGCTCATCATGTCCACGGGTGAGGCGAAGTAGAGCTCGAGGTTGCCCTGGTCCTTCTCCCAGTAGAGCTGCGCGGCCATCATCCAGATGACGTTGAGCCAGAAGGCCGTCATGGCCCCGCCGAGGACCACGAAGCCGACGTACTGCGGCGGCGCCTGGAGGGCGCGGTAGACGAAGACGAAGGCCGACGTGGTCAGGAAGGGCAGGAGGATCTCGAAGAGGACCCAGGATGGCTCCCGGAAGAGCCCGTGGACGCGCGGGTAGGCTCGCCCGCCGACCGAGCGGAGGTTGGCCAGGAAGACCCTGCGCCGGTCCCATGCCGCGTCCGCCTGGGGCGTGCCGGCGGCGGGCCGGGCGAGCGCGCTCACCGCGTGACCTCCGAGCCCAGCGGCTCGGCCTCCTCGGTGTCGTGGGTCATCTCGGCCAGGGTCGCAGGCGGCGGCCCGGGCCGCTCGCCATGGTGCACCGCCTCGTCGTCGAAGCCGCGACCGACCAGCTCGACGAAGACGTCCTCGAGGCTGGGCTCCGACTTCTGGAGGGCGACGATGCGGGCACCCAAGCCACCCAGGGCGCCGACGACGCCACCGAGCGCGGCGTCGTCATCGAGGACGAGGTTGACCACGACCGACTGGCGTTCGCGGCCCACCTCGCCGGCACCGTCGCTCATGGTGGCGGCGCGGACGACGCCGGGCAGGGCGGCCAGCGCGGCGGCTCCGCCGGCGAGCCGGTCCAGCTCCAGGCGGAAGACCGACTCGCGCTGAACGCGGCGCTTCAGCTCGACGGGCGTGCCTTCGGCGAGGATCCGGCCGCGGTCCACGATGGCGAGCCGGTCGCACAGCTCATCGGCCTCGGCCATGTAGTGGGTCGTGAGCAGGACCGTGCGGCCGGGGACGGCCGCCCGCCACTCGACGACCAGCTCGCGCACGGTGCGCGCGGCGGAGACGTCCAGGCCCAGCGTCGGCTCGTCGAGGAAGAGGATCCAGGGGTCATTGAGCAGGCCGCGCGCGAGGTTCATCTTCTGGCGCTGGCCGGTCGAGAGTTCCGAGACGCGCTGCACGCGCTGCTCGGCCAGGCCCACGGCCTCGATCAGCTCGTCCACGCGGCGCCAGCCCTCGCGCCGGCCGAGCCCGTAGAACTGGCTGAACATCCAGAGCTGCTCGCGGACGGTGAGGATGCCGTAGCCCGACTGCTCGCCGCCCGCGACCATGTTCATGATCCGCCGGATCCTCTTCGCGTCGGCGGCCACGTCGAAGCCGAAGACGCTGGCCGTGCCCGCCGTGGGCAGGAGCAGGGTCGTGAGGATCTTGATCAGCGTCGTCTTGCCCGCGCCGTTGGGGCCGAGCAGGCCGAAGAGCTCGCCGGGCTCGACGCGCAGGTCCACGCCGGCCAGGGCGACGACGTCCTTCGGCTTGGCCTGGTAGACGCGCTGCACGCCGCGGACGTCGATGGCGGGGGCGAGATGGGGCTCGGACACGGGAATGTGGACCTCGGGACGCGAAACCTGGGGCTGCCGGGCGTGTGGGAGGCGCGCGCGGCCGACTCGAAAGCGGGCGGGGCCTCGTGATGGCGCGGCGCTCGCCGGTCCCGCCGACGCTCCGCGCATCCTAGCACCGTGGAACCGGACGGCCACCGGGGGTGGCGACGCCGGGTGATGGACGTCTACGTGGTGTCGTTCTCCGCCAGGGCCACCGCGATGCGCGCGGCGACCGACGCGTCGTGCTCGATGAGGGCGACGTTGGCGGCGATGGAACGCCCGTCGGTCAGTTCCGCGACGCGCGCCAGGACCCAGGGCGTGGCCGCCGGGCCGTGGATGCCGGCCGCTTCGGCCTCGGCGATGGCACGGTCGATGGCCGCATCGGCCTCAGCACGCGGGAGCGCGGCTGGCTCCGGTACCGGTACGGCGACGACGATGCCGGTGGTCAGGCCCAGCCCCCAGTGGCGCCGCGCCAAGGCGGCCGCCTCGGCCGGCGTCTCGACACGAATCTGGAGCTGGAGCCCGCTGCTCCGGCTGAAGAATCCGGGCAGCTCGTCGGTGGCGAGGCCGAGCACGGGCACGCCGCGCGTCTCGAGCACCTCGAGCGTGAGGCGAACGTCGAGGATCGACTTGGGACCGGCGCACACGACGAGCACGGGCGTCCGGGCCAGCTCGTCCAGGTCGGCGGAGACGTCCATGCTCGCGCTGCCACCGCGGTGGACGCCGCCGATGCCGCCCGTGGCGAAGACCTGGATGCCGGCCAGGTGCGCGGCGATCATCGTCGCGCTCACCGTGGTGCCCGCCCAGCCAGGCCGGCCCAGCGCCGCGGCGAGGTTGTGGCGCGAGGCCTTGACGACGTCCCGCGCCGCGGCCAGGGTCTCGATCTCCGTGCGCGACAGGCCCACGAGCAGCCGGCCGTCGCGTACAGCGATGGTCGCGGGCACGGCCCCCTCGGCGCGCACCGCCGCCTCGGCGGCGAGCGCCACCTCCACGTTGCGCGGCGCAGGCAGCCCATGGCTGATGAGCGTCGACTCGAGGGCCACGACCGGGCGCCCGGTGGCCAGCGCGTCGGCGATCACGGGAGCGATGTCGAGGGCCGGGTGACGAGATGCGGGCATCCGACGTAGCGTACCCGGCGCGACGACCGGTGGGATGTGAGCCCGGCCCTCGGGCCTACCCCAGCCGCTCCCTCCGCGGCCCGGTGAGCAGGCGCGCCGCCGCACGGTGGCCGGCGAGGGCTGCCCAGCGCAGGACGGCGGTGTCGTGGCGTGTTTCGGCCGGCGCCCCCAGCCAGGCCAGGAGGAACCCTGCATCGAAGGCATCGCCGGCGCCTGTGGTGTCCGCGGCGGCGATGTGCGTCGTGGCCACCGCCAGGCGGACCGGCTCGCCACCGGGGCGGGGGCCGCGGACGATGAGACGGCAGCCGCCCGGTCCCTCCTTCACCACGACGACCGGCGCCAGATCGAGGAGATGGTGCTCCCCGCGGGCTCCCGCCAGGGCAGCGGCCTCGCCCGCGTTGGCGAACAGGAGATCGGGGGCCAGGGCGGCGATCCTCTCCCACGCCGTGCGCCGCCCGTGCGACAGCAGCGGCCGCCGCGAGGCGAGATCCACGGAGACGGTCGCCCCGGCGGCGCGGGCCAGCTCGGCGGCCCGTCGCGCGGCCGCGCCGAGCGGCTCGTTGAGGAGTGAATAGGCGGGCAGGTGCAGCCCGGCGGCGCCGGCGAACCAGGCCGCCCGGAGGTCTTCCGGCGTCAGCTGATCGGCCGCGCCGCGGTCGGTGATGAAGGTGCGCTCGCCGCCCGGTTCGACGAGGGCCACGATGCGCGCCGTCCGTCCCGCCCTGCGCACGAGGTGGACCCGCACGCCGGCCTCCGCCAGGGAGGCGCCGAGCCGCCGCCCCCACTCGTCGCGGCCGACGGCGCCGACGAAGGCGGCCTCACCGCCCAGCCGTGCGATCCAGCGCGCGGTGTTCGCCGCCGACCCGCCCTGGCGGAAGACGATCGCGCCGGCGGCATCGCTGGCGTGGGCCAGCGGCTCCTTCGTGGCGGCCACGATGTCCACCACCAGGTCGCCCAGGGCGACGATCCCAAGGCGGGTCCGGGCGCGCCGGGAGGAGGCGCGGGAAAGCCGGCGAACGGGCCGCGGTCGGGACTGCATGTCCGCGACTATCATAAGCTCGACCCCTGACCGAACCGATGGAGCGACCGCGCATGACGATGACCGCCGCTCGCCTCGATCAGCTGGCCATCGACACGATCCGAACGCTCGCCATCGACGCCGTGCAACGGGCCAACAGCGGCCACCCCGGCGCGCCGATGGGCATGGCCCCGATGGCCTACGTGCTCTGGACCCGGGCCCTGCGCTACGCACCCACCGACCCCGACTGGCCCGACCGTGACCGCTTCGTGCTCTCCGCCGGTCACGCCAGCATGCTGCTCTACGCGCTGCTGCACCTGACCGGCTTCGACCTCCCGCTCGAGGAGCTGGAGCGCTTCCGCCAGTGGGGCTCGCGGACGCCGGGCCACCCGGAATGGGGCCTCGCGCCGGGTGTCGAGGCGACCACCGGGCCGCTGGGCCAGGGCATCGCCAACGCCGTGGGCATGGCCATCGCCGCTCGGCGTCTGGCCGGCGAGTTCAACCGGCCGGGCCACACGATCGTCGATCACCGCACGTACGTCATCTGCTCCGACGGCGACCTGCAGGAGGGCGTCAGCGCCGAGGCGGCCAGCCTGGCCGGCCACCTGCGCCTGGGCGAGCTGATCGTGCTCTACGACGACAACCGGATCCAGCTCGACGGCCCGACCTCGATGGCCTGGAGCGAGGACGTGCTGGCCCGTTTCGACGCCTACGCCTGGCACACCCAGCGGGTGGATGACGGCAACGACGTCGAGGCCGTCGCCGCCGCGGTGACTGCCGCCCAGGCCGACCCCCGCCCGAGCCTCATCGCGGTGCGCACGCACATCGGCTACGGGTCGCCCAACAAGCAGGACTCCCAGAAGGCGCACGGTGCCCCGCTCGGCCCGGACGAGGTGCGCCTGACGAAGCAGGCCTACGGCTGGGACGCCGATCGCGAGTTCTTCATCCCCGACGAGGCGCTGGCGCATTTCCGGGCGGCCCTGCCGCGCGGCGCGGCGCTGCTGGACGACTGGCGCGAGCGCTTCGCCGCCTACGAGGCGAAGTACCCCGCCGAGGCCGCCGAGTTCGAGCGGCGCATGGCCGGGCGGCTGCCCGAGGACTGGACGGCGGCGCTGCCGGCCTACGGGCCTGACGACGCGATGGGCACGCGCAACGCCTCGCAGGCGACGATCCAGGCCCTCGCCACGGCGCTTCCCGAGCTGTTCGGCGGCGCGGCCGACCTGTCCGAGAGCAACCTGACCGACGTGAAGGGCAGCGGCGACTTCACCGCCCACGAGGACGGTCGCAACCTCCGCTTCGGGGTGCGCGAACACGCCATGGGCGCCATCGCCAACGGGCTCGCCTACCACGGCGGCTTCCTGCCCTACGCGGGCACGTTCCTGACCTTCAGCGACTACATGCGCGGCGCCGTGCGCATCGCCGCCCTGGCCGGCCTGCACGTGGTCTACGTCTGGACACACGATTCGGTGGGGCTGGGCGAGGACGGCCCGACGCACCAGCCGGTCGAGCACTACGCCGCGCTGCGGGCGATGCCCAACCTCTGGTTCGTGCGCCCCGGCGACCCCAATGAGACGGTCGCCGCCTGGCGGCTGGCCGCCGAGCGACGGGACGGGCCGGTGGCGCTGGCGCTGTCCCGCCAGAAGGTGCCGGTCCTGGCCGGCACGGCGGAGATGGCCGTCGAAGGCCTCCGGCGTGGCGGCTACGTCCTGGCCGACGCCGTCGACGGCCTCGGGAATCCGGCCACCCCGGACGTCATCCTCATCGCCACCGGTTCGGAGCTCCAGCTCGCCGTGGCCGCGCGCAAGGAGCTCGAGGACGAGGGCATCCGCGCGCGGGTCGTCTCCCTCCCCTGCTGGGAGCGGTTCGCGGCGCAGCCCACGGGCTACCGCGACGACGTCCTTCCTCCGGAGGTCACGCGGCGCGTCAGCATCGAGGCTGGCGTCTCGCTCGGCTGGGACCGCTGGGTCGGCCCCGAGGGCGCGATGATCGCCATCGAGCGGTACGGAGCTTCTGCGCCCGCGCCCACCATCTTCGAGCACCTCGGCTTCACCCCCGCCCACGTGGCCGAGGTCGCCCGGGGTGTCCTCACCGGCACGGTGCGGGGGGTCGTCTCGCCGGCACCCGACCGGCATCGCGTCCCCACCGCCTGAGGGAAGGACCGACCGATGACCGACCCCACCGCCATCGAGCGCTACCGCATCCCCGACCTCCTCCGCAAGCCGGTCGAGGAGGCCCTCGACGCCGCGCTCCAGGCCGGCTGGCCGGCCCGCATCTGGGGTCGCGACACGAGCGTCTGGACGGCCGACCCGGAGGTCGCGGCGCGCATCGCCAACCGCCTTGGCTGGCTCGACGCGCCGCAGCACTTCGGCGGCCACATGGACGAGCTGGCCGTCTTCGCCGCCACCACCGGCGCATCGGGCATCCGCCAGGCGCTCGTGTGCGGCATGGGCGGCAGCTCACTCGCGCCGGAGGTGCTGGCGGGCGCCTACCCGATGGGCGAAGAGGGCATCCCCGTCGGCGTCCTCGACTCGACCGACCCGGAGGCCGTGCGCCGCGCCACCGAGGCCTTCGAGCCGTCGACGACGCTCTACCTCATCGCCAGCAAGTCGGGCACGACGACCGAGACGCTGGCCTTCCTGGAGCACTTCTGGGCGCTGGAGCGGGCCGGCCACCACGAGATCGGCAGCCGCGACGAGGGCGAGCACTTCGCCGCCATCGGCGACCCCGGCCCGGCCCTCGAGGCGGTCCCCCACAGCGACGAGTTCCGGGCCGTCTTCCTCAACCCGCCCGACATCGGCGGCCGCTACTCCGCGCTCAGCTACGTCGGCCTCGTGCCGGGCGCGCTGCTCGACCTCGACCTCGAAGCGCTCCTCGCCGACGGCCGGCGGATGGCCGAGGCCTGCCGTGCCGAGGACGCGGGCAACCCGGGGCTGGCGCTGGGCACGGCGCTCGGCGCCCTCGCCCTCGAGGGGCGCGACAAGCTGACCTTCGTCATCGAGCCCGGCATCGCCGGCTTCGGCGCCTGGGCGGAGCAGCTCGTGGCCGAGAGCACCGGCAAGAACGGCTGGGGGATCGTCCCCGTGGATGGCGAGCCGCTCGGGGCGCCGGGCGACTACGGCCCGGACCGCATCTTCGTGCGCCTCTCGCGCGAGGCGGCCGCCGGCTGGCGTGCCGAGACCGATGTGACCCTCGACGGCCTCGCGGCCGCGGGGCACCCGGTCATCGACCTCGTCATCCCCGAGGGTGAGGGGCTCGGCGGGGAGTTCTTCCGCTGGGAGTTCGCGACCGCCGTCGCGGGCGCCGTGATCGGCGTGGACCCCTTCGACGAGCCGAACGTGACCGAGTCGAAGGAGAACACCCGGCGCGTGCTGGCCGGGTACCGGGAGTTCGGTCGCCTGCCGGCCGAGGAGGGCATCTCGGCCAGGGGACCGCTGGTCGCCCGGCTCAAGGCCCACCTCGCGCTCGCGCCCGAGAACGGCTACGTCGCCGTCCAGGCCTACATCGGGCGGACGCCGGAGCGGGACGCGCGGCTGGCCGCCCTGCGCGAGCGGCTGCGATCCCGCACGGGGCTGGCCACGACCGTGGGCTACGGTCCGCGCCTCCTCCACTCCACGGGCCAGCTGCACAAGGGCGGCCCGCCGACCGGCTGCTTCCTGCAGCTCGTCGCCGATCACCCGGCCGACGTGCCCATTCCCGGCGCCGCCGAGAGCTTCGGCATGCTCATCGACGCCCAGGCGCTGGGCGACCTCGCGTCGCTCCGAGCGCATGGACGGCCCGTCCTGCGCGTCGGCCTCGGGGCCGACCCGGACGCCGGTCTGGACGCCCTCATCGCCGCCCTGTAAGCACGGGAGACCTGGATCGTGGACCTCGCCATCGTCGGCCTCGGCCGCATGGGCGGCAACATGGCCCGCCGCCTGCAACGCGCCGGCCACCGCGTCGTCGCCTTCAATCGCTCGCCGGAGAAGACGCGCGAGATCATGGCCGAGGGGCTCGAGGGCGCCTTCACGGCCGAGGAGGCCGTGGGCATGCTCCCGGCCCCGCACATCGTGTGGCTCATGGTGCCGGCCGGGGACGCCACCGAGGCGACGCTCGAGGAGTTCGCCGCCGTGCTCTCCCCCGGCGACTGGATCGTGGATGGGGGCAACGCGAACTTCCACGACTCGAAGCGCCGCCACGGCATGCTCAGGGAGCGCGGCCTGCGCTTCGTGGACGCGGGCATCTCCGGGGGCGTGTGGGGCCTGCAGAACGGCTATGGCACGATGGTCGGCGGCGACCGCGAGGACGTCGAGCCGCTGGAGCCGATCTTCCGCTCGCTGGCGCCCGAGGGCGGCTACGTCCACTGCGGGCCGGCCGGCAGCGGGCACTACGTGAAGATGGTCCACAACGGCATCGAGTACGGCCTGATGCAGGCCTACGCCGAGGGCTTCGAGATCCTCCACGCCTCCGAGTACCCGCTCGACCTGGAGGCGGTCGCGAAGGCCTGGCAGCACGGCACCGTCATCCGCTCCTGGCTGCTCGAGCTGGCCGGCCTCGCCTTCGCCGAGCACGGCGAGGGCCTCGAGGACATCAAGGGCTGGGTGGCCGACTCGGGGGAGGGCCGCTGGACGGTCGCGGAGGCCATGGCGCTGGACGTCCCGGCGCCGATCATCACCCTCTCGCTGCTCGCCCGCTTCGCCAGCCGCCAGGACGAGAGCTACGGCGCGAAGGTGCTGGCCGCGCTCCGCCAGCAGTTCGGCGGGCACGCGCTGAAGACCGACTGATGGCCGTGCGCAGCACGCCGGCCCGTCGCTCCGGGACCTCCCGGAGCGGTGCTCGGGGCCGGTCCCGCGCCCTCGCGAACCCGCTGCGCGAGGGCCTGCGCCTGGAGAAGGTGCCGGAGCCGTGCACGGTCGTCCTCTTCGGGGCCACCGGCGACCTGGCGCACCGCCGCGTCCTGCCCGCCCTCGTCAACCTGCGCCGGGCCGGGCTCCTGCCGGCGGAGTCGAGCGTGCTCGGCTACGCCCGGCGGCCGTACACGGACGAGACCTACCGCGCCGAGATGGCAGTGGCGGTCGCGGACCACTCGCGGCTGCCCATCGAGCCCGCCCTGTGGGCCGACTTCGCCGCCGGCATCCACTACCAGCAGGGCGACTTCACGACGCCCGAGGCGTACCGGGCGCTGGCTGACCGCCTCGACCGCATCGATGCCGCGCGCGGCACGCGCGGCAACCGGCTCTTCTACCTGGCCACGCCGCCCTCGGCCTACGGGCCCATCGTCGAGAACCTCGGTCGAGCCGGCCTCGACCGTGAGCAGCGCCGCGGCGGCTGGGCGCGCATCGTCATCGAGAAGCCCTTCGGCCACGACCTCGAGTCGGGGCGCGCGCTCAACCGCGAGGTCCTGCGCGTCTTCCGCGAGTCGCAGGTCTACCGCATCGACCACTACCTGGGCAAGGAGACGGTCCGCAACATCCTCGTCTTCCGCTTCGGCAACGGCATCTTCGAGCCGGTCTGGAACCGGCGCTACATCGACCACGTGCAGATCACCGTGGCCGAGGACCTGGGCATGGAGGGCCGCGGCTCGTTCTACGAAGAGGCCGGAGCGACGCGCGACATCCTCCAGAACCACATGCTGCAGCTCCTCAGCCTCGTCGCCATGGAGCCGCCCATCGCCTTCGAGGCCGACGCGCTGCGCGACGAGAAGCTGCGCGTGCTGCGCTCCGTGGATCCCGACTGGACGGCCGAGCGCGTGCGCCGCGACGTCGTACGCGGCCAGTACGGCTCAGGCTGGGTGGGCGGTGTGCACGTGGCCGGCTACCGCGACGAGCCGGAGGTGGCCGCCGACTCCGAGACGGACACCTTCGTCGCGCTCCGCCTCGAGGTCCAGAACTGGCGCTGGGCGGACGTGCCCTTCTACCTGCGCACCGGCAAGCGGCTGCCCAAGCGGACGACCGAGATCGCCGTCCAGTTCAAGCGGCCGCCGCTCATGCTCTTCCGGGAGTCGACCAGCGACCCCGAGCCGAACCTGCTGGCCCTGCGCATCCAGCCCGACGAGGGCATCCTGCTGCGTTTCGCGGCCAAGGTGCCCGAGCTCGGCCTCGACGTGCGCAGCGTGAACATGGACTTCACCTACGGCAGCTCCTTCTCGACCGAGGCGCCCGAGGCGTACGAGACGCTCATCCTCGACGCGATGCTCGGCGACGCCTCGCTGTTCACCCGCGCCGACGAGGTCGAGGCCGCCTGGGGCATCGTCTCGCCCATCGAGGAGCTCGCGGCCGGTGCCACCCCGGGCGAGGAGCTGCGCGTGCACCCGTACGAGGCCGGCACCTGGGGCCCGGAGGCCGCCGACCGGCTCATCGAGCGGGACGGGCGCCGCTGGCGGAGGCTGTGAACGTGGGCGGCGAGCCGATCACGATGGTGGCGGGCGCCC
>Ga0209321_10000076_pt1 | contig 48868 bp, 40 predicted proteins | sample Rifsed16ft4_FD_184012 | JGI IMG/M metagenome (GOLD analysis project Ga0209321, IMG submission 184012) | Soil microbial communities from Rifle, Colorado, USA - sediment 16ft 4 - CSP-I_5_4 (version 2) | ecosystem: Environmental > Terrestrial > Deep subsurface > Rock core/Sediment | place: Rifle...
CCAATCAACGAGCTGGCCACTATCCCTGCCACCAGAGCAGCGAGTTCTGGCCCGAACCCGAGTAGCGAATAAGTCGCTGATGACAAGTGTAGAATGCCAACGAGTGGATAGAGGACATACTTCATCGCAGTCCTAACGCCCTCGTGGATTGAGATGTAGTTGGCGACCGCGGGGCTGTAAGAATAGTACCAAGCGTTGAAGACGTACATGAAGTTGGAGCCTGCAAAAGTCTGCAATATCTGATTGTCACGGAAGTCACGGAGAAATTGCACTTCAGGTGAAAGTTCAGAACCGTAGGTGGCTGTCGCTATCAGACATCCGGATACGCCTATTGTAATCGTGGCCTGCTTGACGAGCGAACCGCTCGTCCCCGTAACCGTGAAAGAATACGTTCCCTTTCCGACGGACCGCGAGACGGTGAATGTTACCGTAGATAGAGCTGTTCCTCCTTGGGATGGCGTTATCGGATTTGGCGAGAAGGACGCGGAGATACCTCCTGGCATATTGCTCGTCGCGAGATTCACTGGATCACTAAATACTCCTACTGATTGAACCGATACTGTCGCTGTGCCCGTAGATGCCTGAGCCAAATTCAGCGAGTCAGGTGAGACTGTTATGGAGAAGTCGCGCAGTGGAGCGTTGATGGTCAATGACACCGTGGCTTGTTTTGTCTGTCCCCCACCTGTGCCAGTTACAGTCACGCTGTACGTTCCAGGAGCAGTGGTCGGAGAGGACGCAAATGTGAGTATTGACGCGTATGGCGGCAAGCCAGTTGATGGATTCAATGTCGCGGTGACACCCGCAGGCTGACCGGAGGCAAATAGCTGGACGTTTTGGGGAGAACCTGTGCCCAATGGTGAAACTTGCAGGCCGAATGTCGCTGTATCGCCGCCTGTGATCGTTGCAGAAGACGACCCGCTTACAGTCAATGAGAAGTCAAAGGTTGCAGGTGGCGGAAGTGAACTCACGATGAGGTTGAGGTTGGCGGTCTTTGTGATACCTCCACCAGTAGCGGACAGCGTCATCGGATACGTTCCGATGGGAGTGGAGCTCGTAGTGCCCAACGTGAGCACCGAGGTATACGTTGGGTTTCCTGTTGGTGGGTTGAAACTGTAGGTCACACCGGCAGGTGGGCTTGTTGATAGCGAGAGGGTTACTATCACGGTGGACCCACCCACAAGATTCACCTTTATCGAATAATTGGCAGACTGACCTTGATTGATTGTGACTGCGTTTGGAGTTATGGTCAGGCTGAAATCGAATGGGACGATTATCGTCATCCGCGCTATTCGATTTCCAGAGGAGGTTTGCTCTGTGAACCAAATGTTGCCTCCGGTGTCGACGACGGCGGAGTTCGGTCCGGAAGTCGTCGTTGGAAGCGCATATTCAATGAACTGGTTTGAAGGGAGCGGACTTACAGTTGTGATAAGGGATGGGGTAACTTGGGTAATCTTAGGTGTCTTGCTTGTGGTGCTTTGACTCGTACCGGGTTGGGAAATTCCGGAACCACTGGCGCAATTGGGTGCTCCTGGATTCGAGCCGCCGATTGTACATTGGATAACGTTCGGCAGGAATTGGAACACAGGATTGCTCGTGTCGAAGCTTGCCATCTTGCCGCTACGATATTCTGTGAACCATGCAAGGTTCCTGTTTGAATCCCATGTTACGCTCGTGGCTTTCGCCAGCGACGTGGGAATGTTAACATCAGCCACTGTGGCAGTGGAATTTCTAATAATTGAAATTCGATTAGCACTCTCGCCTATGCTTGTGAAGATCGCATTGCCCTGCGAGTCGAGTGTAATGCCCATCGGTTGATAGTCGATCGGATTTATGGTAGCCAAATTGAATAGCGTTACAGTGCCACTCTTTCCTTCCAACCTTCCAACTACGTTGTTTCGCAATTCAGTGAACCAAACGATGGTGTTCGTCCCTGTCACTGTTCGAACAGTCTTCACTGCAATCCCCCACGGACACAACTGCGAGGTGAACGAACCACAGCTAACAGTGCCTGCTGGAACTGGAAGTGCGGGCAGTTTATACTCCGTCAGAACGTTGCCGATTGGATTCAATCGACCTATGGCATCATTCTGCGATTCAGTGAACCACATGTTATCGTCATCATCAACAGCTATGGAAACTGGCCGTCGGTCAGCTGGAAGTGACCATTCGAAGAAGGTCTGAGTCGCATTTTCAAAGTACCCGACTTTGTTGGTACTATACTCTGTGAAGTAAACTCTGATCGAGGTTGCAGATGATTTGATGTATATGCCCCGCGGATTACTTCCGCCAGTCGGCATGTCCCATTCTTTCATGGTGAAGGTCACGGGATCAAGCATGCCAATCCTGTTACTTTGATTCTCAGTGAACCAGATCTTTGATAGGAAGTCTACGCTCACGCCCCATGGACCAGAGTTCCCATCTGGTAGAGTCCATTCGGTAAGGGTGGCGCTCGCTGCAGAAGCATTTGGAACAGCGAAACTTGAGGAAAAGACAAGGAAAACCAGTAAGGAGAACGCTGCGAGAGGCTTCACAGTCTTTCGTAGAGCATTGGAGAACATGTATTGCACGGCTTGGGTTCCCCGACCCACGGTAAAAGAGTTTTCACCTAGTAGGAAAATCCCACTAGCAAATTTGAGGCAAAGATGATGTATTAGAGATTCGGAACCAAACTACTCTACAACAATCTAGCTTCAATAGGAAACGGACAAAACCGAGAGCACGGAGAAATCTAGCCCTGAATCATGCTTTTTTGTCCTTTTTCTCTTCTTTCCCTTCCAGAGTTCTTCCGCATTTAGCGCAAAACTTCGCTTCCAATGGATTTCGTTGCTTGCAAATGGGACAGGCGATGGTCGGGGCGGTTTCCAACGCTGATTTGGCTTTCACGAAGACGACGTCCCCTATCCGCTCGATCTCGTCAAATGGAAGGAACGCCTCTTCTTCGTCGCTGAGCTCAATGACCAAGGCGAGGCTGCCATCATTCGACCACGCCAAGTCTTTGGCTGACCCTATCTTTCTGGCGTCACTGTCGATCACTTCCTTGCCTATGACTTCCTCTCGCCGTCGCCATTGGGCCAAACCCAAACCCTCATCTAAAGTTCCGAGTGTTAGTCTTTGCCTGAGTATTTAGCATTGTTCAGAAAGCCTAGACCGTTTTTGCTCACCTATTGGTAGGAATCTTGCTTGAAGAGGGCATTAGGAATCGCAACGCCTTTGCGGCAAGCTGAGCAGACTCTCCTGATATTGCGAAGGCTACGACTCGTTGACAGAGGACTTGAGTTCGGTCGAAACGAGAATGAGGTTTTCATCCCGCTATCGACAGGAGCCTCTGACGAGGACGTTGAAAAGATCAAAGAACGATGTCCTGACGTGAGAATTCAGGAGGCTAATTTTGTGGAACTGAAGACCAGGCCTCGGAACCTCCTCGAATCAGTGCGCGGCAAGATCCCGGAACCCCTTCTGTCGAGTATTCCTCGGTCCTGCGACATCATAGGCGATATCGGGATAATCGAACTCCCCGAAGACCTGATACAGTTCTCATCAATTATTGGAAGAGGCGTCCTCGAAGTTAATCCGAGTTTGCGACTGGTGCTCAGAAAATCAAGCGAGGTTACAGGCACATTCAGGACGCGGAAGTATGAAACCATCGCAGGTTCAGGGAATACGGAAACCTTCTACAGAGAATATTCTTGCGTCTTCCATCTCGACATTGCAAAGGTATACTTCAATCCGCGGCTCTCCCATGAGAGAATGAGAGTTGCTGGACAAGCCAAGCCGCATGAAACTGTCGTTGACATGTTCGCCGGCGTGGGTCCGTATTCGATTCTCATTGCAAAAACGCAGCCAACTTCGCGAGTCACTGCCATTGACATTAACCCGGAAGCTTTCAGGTATTTGAAAGAAAACATTCTCACTAACGGGGTTGCGGACCGCGTCGTACCGATTCTCGACGACGCTCGTCAAGTGACGTCGCTGATGTTGCAAGGAACTGCCTCCCGTGTAATCATGAATTTACCATCAGAAGCGACAAGTTTTCTTGAAGCGGCAATCCAAACGATGAAACGGGATGGTGGAATCATTCACTACTACACTTTTGCATCAAGATCTGACGATCTGACCACGATTGAGGAATCCGTTCGGGCAATTATTGAAAGCGTGGGCAGAGACATTCATTCGGTCCCGTTCCGCAAGATCATCAGAGAGGTCGCCCCGAATCGAGTACAGGTGGCTGTGGACGTCCACTTGAAATAGAGATCACAGTTCAGCAATTATTCGAACTTGCACTCTAGTCGTTGGAGACTTCAATTCGCGTACCAAGGCTCTGTTGATATCACAGGCGGCCTTATCAGCGCGAATCATAAGCGTCCGATCTGACACGAAATTTGACTTCCTTCCCACAATTTCCCTGATATGATTAAATGTGAGTGCAGGGCTTCCTCTACCCCGGATGGATTCAGCAACCCCTGCAGCTTCCAGTTCGACGATGATACGCGTTTCATCATTTCTACACAGTCTCCTAAATTCTGCAGAAAGATCGACAAGGCACTTAGTTGCTTCAACTGCAACCACGCAATTACCACGTCTTGACAACCCGTGATCTTTTGTAATCTCGAACGTCATGGAGTGCGTCGCAAGGATGTTTGGATGACCCTTGGCTTGAAGTTCTTCGACAACCCGCAAGGCCAGAACACAGAGCTCAGGTCCGTATCCGGACTCTTGAACCTTTATTGACCGGTGAGACCGCTTACGAGTCGAAAGACTTGAGAGACTTCGTCCAGCTACGCCGGCAGGCCATAGAGGAGTTACGAACACAAGGAGTCCTGCGGGACCCGAACATAATCAGAGCCATGACCGAAGTCCCACGGGAAGAATTCCTGCCTGATGACGTGAGATCCTATGCGTACGTTGACACGCCGATTCCGATAGGATTCGGTCAGACAACCAGCGCGTTGCACATGACTGCTCTCTTTTGTGAATACGGTGAGATGAAGGCTGGTCAAAGAGTCCTCGAGGTTGGTGGAGGTTGTGGATACATGAGCTGTGTATACGCCGAGGTCGTAGCCCCACAGGAGGGAGAAAGAGGAATTTGGGGGCACGTCTGGTCTGCGGAGCTGATACCTGAATTGGCTGAATTTGGGCAAGAGAATATTGAACGGTTGGGGTACAGCGACAGAGTGACATTTGTGCAGGCCGATGCCTCGGAAGGCCTGTTGAATGAAGGGCCATTTGATTTGATAATTGTTACAAGTGCCGCGCCCGAAGTTCCGGAGGATTTGGTGAGCCAATTGAAGCCTGATGGAATTCTCCTAATACCAGTAGGAGGCGCTGGTTTCAACCAACAACTTATCAAAATAAGGAAGAAAGCTGATGGCAGACTATCCCAGGAAAACCTTGGCGGAGTGGCTTTCGTGCCATTAAGGGGCAAACGCGGCTGGAGAACCTAACGTCCAAAAGGCGAATAGCAGCAAATTGCCTGCATATTCAACTGAATCGGTGAAGACGAAACTCCGACAACGGATTTGTCACGGCGGAAATGCTCCTGAAGAATGATAAAACTGAAGGAAGTGCAGTCAAACTCTCAGCCGAAGTAGGAATCAAGTGTGGCCTTTTTCGCGGATGAAGCAACAGTCACCATCTTGCTCACAGCCCTTCTTACACGGTCCTCAGAAAAATCACGCTCTCCGCAGAGGAAAGCCACAACTTCATCCTCGTTAGGCTTGGACCATTTCAGAACATAATCCTGCGTCACAGCCGGGTCGATGAAGATTCTCCGTATGCTGTTCACATCAGGGGAAATTCTAATCTCAGGATTCTTGGCCATGACATTCTCTAGATTTCCGTTCTCTTGGATGAGTTTGACTGCTGTTTTGGGACCTATACCTTTCACTCCGTCTGGGTTGAAGTCAGTCCCGATCAATATTCCGACGTCCACTAATTGCTCCCTCGTCAATGAGAGACCGTTGAGTACCTTGGCCAATTCGACTATCTTTGGCTCCACTTCCACATAGGCGTCTCGACGCGGAAGTTTTCTACGTCCCGTTATGGCGAGGTTCTTTACCATCCGCGGGGCACCGAACAGAAGTGAGTCGTGATCTTGGGACGCAACTCCCCAGACGTCACCGCGAGCTGCGATGAAAGCTGCTTGTGCTTCGCCTTCTGATGGTGCCTGAACCCAGGACACGCCGAGTGCGTTCAAGAGTCTCTTGGCGTCGTCAACCATCAGGTCCTTCAGTCGGGATGTTGCTTGGGCGTAGGTTCTTGCCTCTTGCATCTTTCCTTCCCTAAGTGCACGTTCGTAATGTACGATAGCCTCCTCCTTCACTTCGCGTCTTCTGCTGATCTCCATCTCTTTGAGCTCAGGCGGCTTGCCATCAAATACGAAAGCAAGTTTGATCCCTTTCTCAGCTAGGTTGGCTGTGCGGTATAGCAAACCGCTTAGGTGGCTGGTGACTCTCCCGTTTCGGTCTTTCAGAGGTGTACCGTCGGGTTGTCGTATGATCGCTAGGAATTGGTAGAGTGTGTTGTAGGCATCAACTGCCAGAGTCTTATTCGAAAGACTGTCTAAGGTTGTGGATTCTTCCGGAATAATGTCAACTAAGTCGACGCCCAATCTCTGCAGGACTTCCTACTGCGAGGTGATTGTACCTTACGATTCTACACTACAAAAGCTGCCGGTCAGACTTGAGGTTGCGCGTGTACGGAGCTATGGATGACAGGCTTCTCTACGTTTCACGACAATCTCCTTGAGAACTCCTCGAACGTAGATCCTGATTATCTTCCATCTTCCATGTACAAAGTGCTGCTCTAAGGTCGAAGAACTGCGGACTTCGGATTCGATTCGCATGTCCCACTCTGCGCCTTTTTGTAGAGGCTCGAGACTCCATTAGATTAGCAGTTTGAACTTTGACATAGCAAGATTTCGAGGCTTGAGGGGGTTGCTAGGCGCATTGTTGTGGCTTTTGTCACGTATCCGCGAAAGCCTCGTTCAGAGATGCATCACGTTGTGTCTTCGACTCCTGCTCTCGTCCGGCTATGGCATAAGATTCAGGTAACGCTTCAGACGCGAAGAGGTTCACTAACGTGTTCGGGCTAGCTTCGCCACTCAACCGACCGACTCTACCCTTCAGATGACGCCACTTGATTTGAGTGCGACCACTTTTCGAGTTGTAAATGATACCAAGAACATTTGACACACGAGCGAACCTGATCTCTCGAATCTGCCCCACGGTCTCCTTGTCTTCAGCCTCAACATACATTGTCCCGCTTTCCGAAGATCGTTCAGGGTAGATTGTTTCATCTTCATCAAATTCTCGTGGAATATAGGACTGGCATGTGCTCATTATCATGAACCGCCGAAATCTGTCGAGGCCACAGACAGAATCTATGCTGACCAATTTGGTGCACCGAAACGGAACGAATTGATGTGGTGAGTGAGTATAGTCCGCTGTTTGAATTTGTCGGTTGAGTCCAGATTCTAGTCAGGACGGTTACTCTAACTCAGCAATGGATTTATAACCAGCAGAACTGTGCGTGTTAGAATCCGAAGTGTCACTGTTTGAGCACAACCACGGCAGCCACCAGCGAGAAGATCATCCGCATGCCCACTTGCTCTTGGTGTGCGCGAACTATCCTCCCTGGCGAAGGAGCAGTCAAGTTCCCCTGTCCAAGCTGCGGTGAGGTTACTATTTGGCGCTGTGAGAAGTGCAGGATGTTCGGGCGTCCCTACCGTTGCGTGAAGTGCGGTTACACAGGCCCGTAAGGCCTGAAATCTGGTTGAAAGTTTTGGCGAAGGTTCTAGCGTCGATTAAGATATTCCCGAATGATGCTAATCTGGACCTGAACGTTCTGAAATCGAAAGTGGAGCAATCTCTTCCAGTAGGCTCGATAGTTCAAAAATTCGAGGAGGAGCCTGTAGCGTTTGGACTAGTCGCCCTGATCGCACACGTTGTCCTACCAGAAGATGTAGAAGGAAAAATGGATCAGGTCGAAGATGCGATTCGAGCAGTGGATTCGGTAAGTGAGATTCAGGTTCTGAGAGTCGGAAGATTCTGAGACGTGTTACCTCAAGTAACGCTTATATTCGTCAATTGTTACCTCTAGTAACAACTGCTTCGGGATGAGAATGGCATGAACGGGTCAGAAAATGCCAAATTGACTCATAGGCTTAGACAAGTGGCAGTTGCCGTGGACAAAAGCAATTTTAATAGCGGTATTCAGGGACTCAGCAGCACTAGTCGTGCTCCAGCATTGTTTGGGAGGTTATCAATATGAGTACTCGCGAATCTTCTCTGAGAGTGGCCGACGCAAGGCAACGTGACGTCGGGCACGGAAAGGTCCGAATAGACAACGACACTATGCAAAAGCTCGGTATTACCGCAGGCGACTTCGTTGAGATACATGGCAAGAAGATGACTGTCGCCGTCGCTTGGCCCGCGTATGCAGAGGATCAAGGCCAAGAAATAATCAGAATGGACGGCCTGATTCGAAGAAATTCTGGTGTCGCCCTAAACGAGTACGTCAGCGTGAAGAAAGCGGACGTAAAGGAAGCTCAAGCAATCGTCTTTGCTCCTACAGACGTTCGATTGAGCGTTGATGAGGAGTTTGTTAGCTTCGTAAAACGCCGTTTCATGGATATGCCCTTCATCGAGGGAGACATGACACTCCTCTCGATTTTTGGAAGTGCCGTCCCACTCGTAGTCACCAGGACACGACCCCATGGCCCTGTGAAGATCACAGAAACCGCACATGTTCAAGTTCTGAGTGAACCTACACCCGAGAAGAAAGGCATCCCAATCGTGACGTACGAAGACATAGGCGGGCTCCGCGAGCAGATACAGCGCATTCGCGAGATGGTCGAACTTCCGCTCAGGCATCCTGAGTTATTCCAGCGCTTAGGCATTGAACCGCCAAGAGGGGTCTTCCTCTATGGACCTCCAGGTTGCGGTAAAACACTGCTCGCAAAGGCGGTGGCTAACGAGTCTGATGCCAACTTCTTCGTCATCTCAGGACCTGAGATCATGTCCAAGTTCTACGGCGAGTCGGAAGCCAGGCTACGCGAGATCTTCCAGAAAGCGCAGGAAACATCACCAAGTATCATATTCATCGATGAAATGGACGCGATCGCACCCAAGCGAGAGGAGGTGACCGGCGAGGTTGAGCGCAGAGTCGTAGCCCAGCTTCTCTCCTTAATGGATGGGATGGGATCGCGTGGCAACATTATCGTCATCGGGGCCACCAACAGACCCAACGCAATCGACCCAGCCCTCAGGCGACCAGGAAGATTCGACAGAGAAATCGAGATCGGAGTCCCAGACAAAGCAGGCCGATACGAGGTCCTGCAGATTCACACCCGCAACATGCCGCTAGCTGAAGACATCGATCTCAAGCGACTAAAAGATGTGACCCACGGCTATACGGGGGCTGACATGGCCTCGCTGTGTCGGGAAGCGGCTATGAAGGCTCTGAGGCGATACATCCCTGAATTCAATCTAGAAGAAGAACGCATCCCACCGGAGATACTTGAAAAAATGGTGGTGAAGATGGACGACTTCCTCTCGGCCTATAGAGAAATCACACCAACTGCAATGCGAGAAGTCTACGTCGAAGTACCCCAAGTTCACTGGAACGAAGTAGGCGGCCTGAAACAGGTCAAGCAGGAGCTAATGGAATCTGTGGAATGGCCTCTCAAGAAACCCGAAGTCTTCAAGAAGATGGGCATCAAGCCACCCAGAGGAATATTGCTCTACGGTCCGCCTGGCTGTGGCAAAACACTCCTCGCCAGGGCCGTAGCAACAGAAAGTGAAGCCAACTTCATTTCAATAAAAGGCCCAGAAATATTCTCGAAATGGGTCGGTGAATCCGAGAAAGCAATTCGGGAAATCTTCAGAAAGGGTCGGACTGCAGCCCCAGCGATCATATTCTTCGACGAACTTGATGCGATAGTTCCAAAACGAGGCCTTGGATACGCAGACTCAGGAGCCAGCGAACGTGTCATAAGCCAACTTCTCACAGAAATTGACGGCATCGAAAGCCTTCAGAACGTACTGGTGATCGCCGCAACAAATCGTCCTGACATGCTGGATCCGGCCGTTTTGAGACCTGGCAGGTTCGACAGGCTAATCTACGTACCATCACCGGACTTCGACTCGCTGAAGGAGATATTCAAGATCCACGCCCATTCAATGCCCCTCTCAAGAGATGTCGACTTGGACGACCTCGCAAGAAAAGCCCAAGGATACTCAGGGGCTGATGTTGAAGCTATCTGTCGCGAGGCCGCCATGAATGGACTTCGAGAAGACATCGAGGCAACAGAAGTGTCACTACGCGACTTCAACCAAGCGATGGAGAGAGTTGGTCCTAGCATAACCGCTGAAGACGGTGCCTGGTATCAGAAATTCTCAAAGAGGCTCAGGAGAGAACGAGCCGCGGCTATCACTCCAGTAGCCTAGAGAAGAAGTAGATTCCAGTGCAGAATTCCTTGGACAAAGTATGGGGGCCTAAGCCCCTCAACCTTTCTGTTCTAGATGCGATCGGGCGTAAAGGCCCACTAACTGATGACGAGCTTCTGAGAGAAATCCGCAATGGCAAGGAAGACCTAAGCTTCAGAGAACTTAACCGAATCCTTATGAAACTCGAAGTTAACGGCCTCGTCAGAGTGTCACGGCAAATGAAAGGAAAACGGCGCGTGGAACTGGTCGAACAGCGGACCGAACAATAGTATGCTCATATTTTCCCTCACGAAGACGGTACCCCACCTCAGTCAAACGTGCGAATGAAGCATCTTGCCCTTTGAGCAGGTTGACGTTGCTGTAGTTGGATGTGGAGTTGGTGGGAGCAGCGTTGCTCTAGCCGCGCGCCGGAAAGATGTTTCTGTTGGCATCTTTGAAGAACATTCGAGGGTAGGAGAACCTTCACACTGCTCAGGTCACGTTGGTATCTTGGCGTTTACTAGATTCGGACCTAAACTGCCCCGCGGAATTATCGAAAACGAGATCAAAGGCGCTGTGCTCTATGCCCCAAATGGAAAATCAATCACCCTCTATAGACCGAAGCCCGTCACCTGGGTATTGAACAGAGCAGAATTCGACAGACACTTGGCGACATTGGCACGAAAAAGCGGTGCCCAACTACATCTGAATTCCCGCGTGGACGGACTCAAGCGAACCGATAACGGTTTCCAAATCAAAATCAGCGGACCGAGAGCTAGAGAGGTTGAGTGCAAGATACTAGTCGACGCAGGTGGATGCGGAGGCTCAGTTTCGAAATATGCAGGACTACTGCAGCCTAATCCACGAATGCTCGTAAATTCAGCACAATTCAATGTCGAGAATCTGACAGATGTCAATGATGATTTGGTCGAAGTCTATTTTGGCCAAGGGTACGCGCCAGGATTTTTCGGATGGTTAATCCCGCGCCGAGATGGTTCAGCGAAGGTTGGTATAGCAGCGGCACCTCGAGATAATGTTCGCAAATGCTTCGAGCATTTCATAAGGAAACATCCGATCGTCTCTTTGAAACTGAAACGCGCGAAGATTCTCACAGCCCCTATGTATCACCCTATTCCCGTAGGCGGCGCAGCTCTTCGGACCTACACTGACGGAGTTCTCACAGTGGGGGATGCGGCGTCGCAGGTCAAACCAACAACTGGAGGCGGCATTGTGTTTGGACTGGCCTGCGGTCGGATGGCTGGCGAAACAGCCGCAGACTCGATTCGAAAAGGCGACACTTCGGCTGCCACATTGTCATCATACGAAGAGAAATGGCGCCAAGTGATAGGATTTGATTTGGCAGCCATGGCGTTGCTGAGGAGGATGTTATACCGACTGCCCGATTCCTACCTGAATCGAATTTTCATGGTGTCACGTGAACTTAAGACCGACGAGATTCTGAGCCGAACAGGTGACATAGATTTTCAGGGTAGGACGATACTTTCCCTATCTCGTGACCCCAGGCTCTTCCTCACTCTTCTATCAGCATCGCTGCTTTCAGCTCCCTCACTGTTGAGCCTCGGAAGAAAGACGCATACTCGCACATAGCGGATCTGAGCCAAGAGCTAGGCTCAGACTCGTCGAATTCTTAATACGAGGAGTTTGGGAATTGTAACTATGGCCTGCAATGGTCAGCTGCTTGAGGAACCTTCGATTGGATAGTGAGATCGATGGCCTGTAAGCTGTGTAAACACAAATCGCGGAAGCAAATCGACAAGATGATCATTGCCGGAGTTCCGTACAAGAAGATCAAAGCAAAATTCAGAATCAGGAGCGCTTCGATGATCTCGTATCACAAGGGTACTTGCCTCAAGCTCATACCTCCGCGTCGGCGGAGTGCCTACCCTTCAGAGAGACCTTGGTAGTCTAACTAACGAGAGCCCACGAGACTATACTCTGCTCAGTTCTTTTATTGCATCAGTGAGCACCGGGATTACTTGGTATAGGTCACCGACTACGGCGTAATCGCTGAATTCGAAAATCGGAGCTTTCGGATCATTATTAATCGCTACAATGATCCTGCTATTCCTTATCCCCGTTAGATGTTGGATCTGCCCCGATATTCCACACGCAAAGTACAGCTTCGGACTAACCTTTTGTCCTGAAAGACCTATGTATTGTTCTTCCGGAAGCCAACCGAGATCTTCCGCTATAGGCCTAGAACAGCCAACAACTCCACTAACTGCTTGCGCAAACTGTTCAATAACGGCCATGTCATCTTTCTTTCTTACCCCTCGTCCGAAGGCGACAATAGTCGCCGCATCGGCCAGACGAACACCTTTCGCTCTTTTCGGTCTTGTTTCGAGAATCTTGGTGGTCGGGGGTTTGATTTTCGGCTCAACCTTCACAACCTCACCCCTTCTGGAGGAATCTCGTGCAACAGGCGAAAACAGTCCCTTGGCGACAGTGGCAATCTGAGGTTTCGCTCTTGAAATCTGAGTTTCTACAATGTTGCCGCCAAAGGTCACCCGATCCATGAGAACGAACTTCTTCTCAGCGTCAAGCTCCAATCCACTTGCCTCTGTCACGCAACCTGTCTTCAGCCGTTCAGCAAGCCGAGGAGCAAACTCTAACCCGTTCCGGGTTGCACCGATGAGAAGAACTTCAGGTCTGTATTCGTTGACGAGTGCCGTTATCGCGTCTGTATAGCTGTCTACTTGAAAGAGACTCAGTGATGCATCATTTATTGTGAAAATCTTGTCGGCTCCGTGCTCTATGTATTCGTGATCGCCAGCTCCGATTGATATTGCGGCTAGCTCTGTTTCGAGCTGGTCTGCGAGTACTCTACCTATCCCAAGTAACTCAAGAGTGAGGGAAGGGAGCTCTGAGAAAACCCATATTCCTTTGTTTTCCTGCAACATGTTTAACCCGCCTTGAGAACTCCCTCTTGGATTAGCGCCTTCACTAGTTTGGGCGCGATCTCATTCGCGTCGCCTTGTAGTGTTATCCGTTTTCTTTCTCCTACCGAAACCGTGGTTCGCAGAATTTCCGATAGAGAACCGTTGAAGCCCAGCTCTTCCGCTCCTAATAGTGCGAGATCGGCTGCGGTCCATGTGATCATAGGCTTCTTGGATGCGGCCATGATGGCCATTAGAGTCGGGAGTCTCGGGTCATTGATCTCGCGCAAAACACTAATGAGACACGGCAACTTGCCCTCAACAACCTGGCGTTCGTTCTCAAGATCCCTCTCCACGATTACGCTAGTTCCTTCCAATGTGACTTTGGTCGCATAGGTAATTTGAGTAAGATTGCAAATCTCAGCGAGTCGCGGGCCAACTTGGAATGAGAAAAGGTCCTCGGAGTAAGCGCCGCAGACAATCAGATCGTAGTCGATTATCTTTGTGACCGCTGCTGCTAAAACGTTTGCAGTCGCGTGGGAATCGGATCCTTCGAATAGAGGATCCGTGAGGAGATAGGCCTCGTCAGCCCCCATCGCCAAAGCTTCGCGCAGCGCTTCTTTGGCATCCGGCGAACCCATTGTTATTGCAGTGACCTTGCCACCATGCTTCTCTTTGATTCTGATTGATTCTTCTATTGCGTTCTTGTCAGTCTCGCTGATGACCTTAGGCACGCCTTGTGTAACAAGCGTCTTTGTCGCTCGATCGATTCTCAGATCCGCTGTCTGAAACACATGCTTGACAAGGACTACGATGTTTACCATGATTGTTCACAGACGAATTGCTTTTGCTGAAGAATCAATGAGTCTAATAAGATTGCGAAAATCCGCCAGCGTAGAACGCAGTAGTGGGCTCGACGGTTGGTCAATCAAGCAAGTTGGCTACGAGTTCAGCAATATCACTTACCGCGATGGCATCTTTTGCGTCTAGAGTTCCTGCCGCGTCTTCAAACATTGAGGTGCAAAATGGACACGCTGTGGCTAGAACGTTCGGTTTGAGTTGTTGCGCTTCCTCAAAGCGAATCAGATTCACTTTCTTTTTCTGTTGAACTTTGTACCAGAAGTTCGCTCCACCTGCGCCGCAGCAGAAACTTTCTTCGTGACTGCGAGGCATTTCCTTCAGTGTTATCGGGCCGAGCGCTGCGATGATCTCCCTAGGTGACTCGTACTCTCCATTATATCTGCCCAAGTAGCAAGGATCATGAAAAGTCACGACCTTCTGCGCCTCTCGTTTCAGCTTCAACTGCCCTGATTCAATCAGGCGGGCAATGAACTGTGAATGATGAACGACTTGGAAGTCAGCCCCAAACTCAGGATACTCATTCTTGAAGGTGTTAAAGCAGTGTGGGCACTGGGTAAGCACAAGCTTCACGTTGTACTTCTTGAATACTTCCACTAAATCCAGTGCTGATTGTTGAAAGCGCCCTTCTTCGCCCAGTCGCCTGGCGACTTCACAGTTGCATTTCTCTTCATTTCCTAGTACGGCAAATCGAACGTTTGCAGCCTTGAGTATCTTTACCATGGCTCTTGAGACGTTTTGATTTCGAGGATCGTAGGCCCCAGCACAACCAACCCAGTAGAGCACATCGAATTCCGGTTGCTCTTTGACTGTCTTAACGTCGAGTCCGTCAGCCCATTTCATGCGATCTGCCTGAGGCAGACCAAAGGGATTCGCGACATTGTTGAGGTTAGTAAGAAGATCTCTTTTTCCGCGGTCGAGTTTACCTTCAGCAATCAAATGCCTTCGCATATCTACTATAGCATCAATGTGATCGATTAGTACTGGACATTCGCTTACACACGCCCTGCAAGTTGTGCAAGCCCAGAGTTCTTCTGGATCTACTACTCCGCCAACAACTGTTCCTCCATCAGTCGTCTGACGAGCGAACATAGTGTTCCTGAGTTTCAGTATTAGGTGCATGGGAGAAAGAAGCGTCCCACCTGCAGTTGCCGGGCATGCGTTAGTGCATCGCCCACAGGACGTACAGGAGTCGAAAGACAATCTTTGGTGCCATGAGAAGTCAGTTATTGCTGCAGCGCCCACCTTCACATCGAAACTTCCGGAAGCCAATAGCTCCCTCAGATCAAAAGGGCTGCTCAGCTGACCTCTCGGCCGCAGGTGGATGAACAGGGCGTTGAGAGGCGACGTGAATACGTGAAATAGTTTCGTGTACGGAATACTGGCTACGGCCACAAAGGCTAGGATCGCATGAAACCACCACAATGCCGGATAGAAATTCACCATTTCCTGAGTTACAAGACCTCTGCTTTCCAGAAGAAGAGCGACCTGATACCCCACAAATGACCACGGAGCCCAAGTTGGGTGGTCGATTGCAAGCCTGATACCTTCCATTAGGTAACCCGTCAGCAATATCACGAGAAAAACTGAGAGAATGAAAACGTCATCGCGTGATGTGGGCAGATTAGGTGGTTTGGAAATGGTGCGCCTGAAGATTGCGATAATCAACCCGACTATTGCTATCAGACCAAAGGCATCTAGAAAGAACTCGAAGAATAGGTAGAAGCTTCCAACGAGAAATTCCTGATGGAAGAATACTTCCCAAACATCGACATTCAAAGCGACTAGCGTTGTTCCGATGAAGAGTACTACCATTCCAGAGTAGATGAGCAGATGCATGAGGCCGGGGTACGATTTCTTGAGTACCTTTCGTTGAGCGAACGCGTTGATGATAGCTCTTGTGATCCGTTCGATAATGTGATCGAATTTTGGAGGGGGACTTCCTCTAAAATACGTGCGCAGACGCCTGTAGATTCCGTAAACGAAGGCCGCAGCGAATCCAGATAACACAACGTACATGATCAGAGCTGTAAGTGCCGGCATGAGGTCGTAGGTTATCCGATGCGGCTCGGTCAAGAGTCCCTGCCTTATAGCGCGAGGCTTGCGCCTCTTCCGCCTACGATAATTGGATTCCTTTTACATATCTCTCTATCTAGTCCCTACGCAGAAGTGCATGACGATTGAAGGCAATCAAGGTCTTACAATACGGTCTCGGTCCAATAGGACTGGAAATCGTGGAGGTCCTTCTCACAAGGCCATGGGTCCAATTAGTCGGCGCAATCGAAATCGATAAGAACAAAGTCGGAAGAGATGTGGGTGATCTTCTCGACCCTCCTCGGAAAGTCGGCGTTACGGTTAGTGGTAAAGCCCGAGATGTTCTCAAAAGAACATCACCAGACATTGTGACCCATGCAACATCCTCCTATATACAGACGATTCATTCTCAAATCGTCGAAATAGTGGAACATGGAGCCAGCGTCGTCTCATCAGCAGAGGAGCTATCGTATCCATTTGTGAAGCACCCAGAACTTTCGAAGAAAATCGACCAGCAGGCCAAAGAAAAGAAAGTCGTCGTGCTAGGGACCGGTGTGAACCCAGGTTTTATGCTTGACACGCTCACGGTGGCGCTAAGCGGTGTCTGCCAGAAGGTAAACTCAATCCGGGCTGAACGCGTAGTGGATGCGTCAAGACGTAGACTGCGGCTTCAGAAAAAGATCGGAGCCGGTCTGTCTCCTGACGAGTTTGGGAGGAGGGTTGCTGCGGGAAAGATCAAGCATGTCGGCCTGCCGGAGTCCGTGGGACTGATCGCTTTGGCTATGGGCTGGAAGGTTGGCGAGATCCAAGAACGAATAAGCCCTGTCATCGCGGAAAGCGCCCTGAGTAGTGATTACATTGAAGTCCCACAAGGAGCTGTCGCAGGCGTACGTCAGGTCGCTAAGGGAATTCTCGCAGGACAGGAACTAGTCGTATTGGATTTGAGAATATATCTTGGTGCACAGAATCCCCATGACTCAATCCTGATCGACGGTGTCCCGCCGGTAGATATGACCATTCGCGGTGGCGTTCATGGCGATAGAGCTACACCGGCGATAATCGTGAACTCACTTCAGAAAATAGCTCGTCTAGAGCCAGGGCTGAGGACCATGATCGATCTTCCACCAATAGCCCCTGCTCAGAGTTTACCCGAGGAAGATCGATCCGTAATGCTGAAAACGTTCTAGTACTACCACGCCGAAGGCTACTCATCAGTGCTTCGACTTCGCATAACGCTCGATCGCGGATACTAGTTGCTCAATGTCGGATTCACTGTGTGAGTAACTTATCGCACAGTGCAAGGTCTCTGGCAGTAGCATTAGTATTCCGTTCTCGAGTAAGTGACTGAACATATCTCTTGAGAGTTCCTGGTCGGCTATAATTTGACAATTGGCATCTCTCAGAGGTTTCTTGTCAGTAGTGTGAATCGCTAAGACCGAGCCGATCCCTGTGGTTTGTGCTGGGAACTTGGTCTTTTCAAAGACATCGTCCAATTCACTCCGGAGTCGTTCTCCGAGTTTGTCAACGTGCTGGTATACTGGAGCGTGTTCTAAGACATTGATCGTAGCAAGCCCCGCGGCCATAGTGACCGCGTTCGCCGCGAAGGTCCCACCATGATATGCGTAGTCTGTGCCTCTGTACTTTGTATGGTCCATTCGCTCCATTACGTCCTTTCGTCCGCAAACAGCGCCGATCGGTAACCCGCCGCCGATTATCTTCCCCAGGACGGTGATGTCTGGCCTTATGCCGAAATAGCCCTGGGCTCCGCTCAGTCCCAGCCTAAATCCTGTGATCACTTCGTCAAAAATGAGTAAAGCACCCGTGTTATCGCAATATTCCCTTAATCCCTTGAGGAACTGCTTCTCTGCTGGTATCATGCCTCCAGCACCTAGGACTGGTTCCAGAATGACGCATGCCAACTCCCTGTCCTTGACGCGTTCCAAGAAGCCGGTCAGGTTGTTGTAGGGAACTACAATTGTGTCCTCTTGAGAGGCCTTGGTGATGCCTCCCGAAGGTGGTTCATCGAATGGAGGCTTTACCGCAACATGCAAGGGATCATAGGCGCCGTGCCAACATCCTTCGAATTTGGCGATCTGACTTCTCTTAGTGTACGTTCTGGCCAAGCGGATGGCGAAAAGGTCTGCTTCGCTTCCCGAACTGGCGAAACGAACTAGCTCCGCGCTGGGCACATGTTTTGTAATGGTCTCGGAGAGGTCAACTTCTAGTTCATGGGCCAGACCAAAGTGCCAACCTCTCTCAACTTGCATCTCGATAGCTTGCATTACGGTCGGGAATGCGTGTCCCAAGATCATCGCGAAGTGGGTGCACCAGTAGTCCGTGTATTCGTTACCGTCAAGATCAATTAGTTTGGATCCGTGTGCTTTCTTGACGAAGAAGGGATATGGTTCAAAGGAGCGAAACCTGTACGAGATGCCTGCCGGTTCAAATTTCTTCGCACGTTCAAACATCTCGCGTGATTTTGGCGTGCGCTTCTCATAACGCCCATTCTTGAGAACTACCTCACGCAAGTAGCTTGTCTCCCTAATCGCATTAGCTTGCTTAGACCTTGTAATAACCGTACGGCGCGAACAACCAAGGTTGGCAAGTACATCAACGAAACATCAAAATTGAGAATCGCTTGTTCAGAGAGACGATAGCAAATGCAAATCGCATCGCTTTACATTAGATGCGCATACTGCGGTCAGACTATTCCTCGAGAAACCCCCTATTGTCCCGTATGCCAACGAAAGTTTCTGTTTAGAGGACTCGGACTTTAGTCTCGAGCGCTTGACCGAGAACCGGTCAGGCTGACGGTACCGTATAGCCATCGACAATCTGCGAGTATTTCAATTTCCCGATCTTTGTCAATCGCAGTAGTGCTTCTTCAATCTCCGTGCTTCGAAAGCCTTCCCTCAGCCCCAGAGTCATTACGTCGCGCTTCTCATACGTGAAACCTGACGTTTCCATGAATCTTATCAGAATCTCTTGGATAGCGAGAACCCGTTTTTCATCCACTTTGGTTGCTTGAGGTTTCCTGCGTATTCGTTCCGTAGTCAACTGCGTGGCTGAGATACCAAGTCTCTTGGACACCATCTGAGCAAAGAGCCCACTTGCTCCATAGAAAGTGAGGACGGCCTTGGGTCTAGCCTCCTCGACAAATTGCAGCAATTGATTCAAGTCTGCCTGCGCGGTTAGAGGGAATGCTTTCTGCGAATCATCGTCATATTTGGTTGCCCAGCCTGAAACATGTGCCGTTCTGAAGTTTCCATAGCGTGTCGTATCGAACCGTCGAGGGACAATCACCATACATCGCGCTTGCTCTATCATCTTGGTCGCTTCGTCGGTTGAAGCGTCCAAATACCGCAAACTGATTCCGTTGCTTTCGTAGACTTCGCTAACGCGTGCTATACGTGGATGGACTATTACTGGGATCTCGGTCCAGAGGTTGAAGATCCGGATAAGCTCTTGAGCGTCTCCAATCGGATCGGTAACAAACGCCGGGATTCTATGGTCTTTTATGCATTCCAAGGCCCATTTCACAATATCAGCGACCACAGATTCTCGTGGAATGCTCCGGGAGGTACTAGGATACGTTGATTCGACTATCAGCAGATCGCACGGTGCTACCTCTGCGGCCCGCGAGAGAAGTGTGTCTGTGAAGTTTATGTGACTGGCATAAACAACATTTCCCTCGGGCGTGATGATTTCATACTGTGCTGAGCCAAGCACATGCCCGGCGGCATGTGTCTCAACTTCTACTTCGCCAATTTTCAAACGTCTGCCGTATCGCGCCTGCAGCCAGTTACCTACTTTGTGACCGCTATCAACCTCATAGATTTCTAATGTCTCCTTCGTCGAGTATTTCCTCTGTACCGGAAATTCGAATCCTCTTGCATGATCATAGTGCGCATGCGAAATCAATAGATCTGAAATGCTAGGATCGCTTTCCAGAGGATCAAACAGCAGTCTGGTGTCTTGGTATCGAACTGCAACACCGTTTGACCATCTTACGAGAGGCTTCAGTTCAGAGACCCTGTTGTGTATAGCGGGTCTGATTGAAAACGAGAACGGTTAGAAGGCTCTTCGTTATGGGCGCTGGTTTCTTCTATTTCTCTCGGGCTGAGACTGTGATCTCCTTCTGCTCTTCCAAATATGCCAAGGCATCCATCGCAGCCTTACAGCCTTCTCCCGCGGCCGTTATCGCCTGACGGTACCTGTAATCGTAAACATCCCCTGCCACGAAGACCCCATCAATACTTGTGTGCATCCCGTGTTTCGAGATTATGTAGCCTTTCTCGTCTAGTTCGATTTGCCCAGTGAAGATATTCGTGTTAGGTTGGAATCCGATTGCAACGAAAACACCATCGCAGGGTATCATCGATACCTCACCGGTTCTAACGTTTCTTACCTTGACACCCTCGACCCTGTCCTGTCCCAGTATTTCATCTACAGCTGAATTCCACACAAATTTAATCTTCTCATTGGCCATAGCCCGGTGTTGCATAATTTTGCTGGCACGAAGTTTATCGCGCCTATGAATCAACACTATCTCTGTAGCGTACTTTGTCAGGAAGAGGGCGTCCTCAATAGCCGTATCTCCTCCCCCCACGACGACGACTCGTTTTTCTCTAAAGAAATACCCGTCACAGGTTGCGCAGCTAGAGAGACCACGCCCTCGCAATTTCTCTTCAGAAACCAAGCCTAACCATTTGGCGGACGAACCAGTTGCGATGATCACCGCGTTTGCAGTGTAGGTTGTACCACCAGCTACGACTTGGAGAGGCTTGCGGTTGAAGTCAACTGATTCCACATCTTCGTCGATTATTTCTGCGCCGAATCGTTCCGCTTGCCTCCGCATTTCTTGCATTAGATCCGGTCCTTGGATCCCGTTAGAGAATCCTGGGAAATTTTCCACTCCGCTTGTGAGCATCAGCTGGCCGCCCGAGAGTCTTCCCGCGAGAACTAATGTCTTCACTAAGGCGCGGCCAGCGTAGATAGCTGCGGTCAGACCTGCTGGACCGGAGCCGATGATTGCAATATCATAGTCCGCCATTCTGTGTCCCACTGTTGGCGTCTTTGATGAATTATAAGCCAACCCCTTGAACTATCGAGACAGAAATAACTCGTTTCTACTTTCGGGCTTTTGTATCAAGGTTCTCTCTTGTATTTTCCTTGTTTGATCAGACGGTTTGGCTTACCGATGTATATGACAATAGTATTAGACAGACTGTTGAAGAACCGCTGCCTCCGCTCTCGGCATGGCCGATAGACCCAACCTATCAAGCAATCCAATGGAAGAAGAAGTGATTTTCCAAAGCTCTGCAAAACAGAGTCCTTCAAAGTAACGCCTCCACCTCGCGCGTCAACTAGGCGTAGATTGAGCAATAATTGTCCGATCGATCTCCCGAAGTACCATTCAGAGAAAGCCCAGTAGATGAAGAAAACCAAGACCGATAGTGGGGACCAAATAGAAATATCAAATCCCGGCAGATGTGGCAGAAGCCATTTCGGTATCAATTGTGTTTCTATCTGCTCTAAGCCAAAGTACGCGAGCATGACGTTGATAATCAAATAGTCCGCGAACCACGCAATGAAACGCCGTCCCCAGTTCGCAAGCACGAGCGGCTCTCGTTTGGTCTTCTTCATGAGCTGGCCTGCAACTTTCTTTGCGGTTGCTTGTTGTTCTGGCTGATCGGCTGTTGTAGGCCTGTGCGGCTCATTATCGCTTGCGAGTCGAGCGATCGCCCATGACCAATGCCATTACAGCTTTTTGAACGTGCAATCGGTCTTCGGCCTGCTCGAAGTAGAGGGAATACTTCTCGTTGTCAATCACTTCGTCAGTGACCTCTTGGCCTCGGTCCGCTGGTCCGCAATGCATGTACTTGCCTTTGTTCGTCAGATCCATCAATTCCTGTGTGCAAATCCAGTCCTTGAATTTGTCCTGATATGCGGTGGCACTTGGCTTGTCGAGTGCAGGGCTATGTGGGGGGAAGTAGTTCTTTGGAGACCAAGCCTTCGGATAAACAATATCAGCCCCTTCGAAGGAAGCTTTCATGTCGTTTACGACGCTGAACTCTCCCCCGTACCTGTCTGCGTTCTTCTTTGCAGCGTCGAGCACAACATCCTCAAGGTCAAAACCCGGAGGATGCGCAAGAACTACATTCATTCCAAGTTGCGTCCCGATCAATATCTCGCTCTGAGGAACGGCCAGAGGTTTGAGCCCGCCTGAGTAAGCGTAGGATACAACAAGTTTCTTTCCCTGTAATTTCGGTACCGCGTTTCTCATTGCCTGAGCATCAGCCAAGGCTTGGAATGGGTGGTACATGTCATCTTCCATATTCAGAACAGGAATTGTGGCGTGCTTAGCGAATTCTTGGACGACCTTGTGACCGCGTCCAATAATCCACTTCGCCGCATCACCGTAGATTCTTATGGCAATAGCGTCGCCGTATCTGCTCAGTACCCTTGCAACATCGGAAATGGCTTCCGTTTGATACGCTACCATATCCTCCGGAAGAGCAGGTGTGTAAACGTCCTGCGGGCTTAGAAAGTGGGCGTGTCCACCAAGCTGGTAGATACCGGCCTCAAATGAATTTCTGGTTCTGAGCGATCTGTTGTAAAACATCATGAAGAGTGTCTTTCCTGGCAGGAACGGGTGTTTCTTGCGCGAACGAAACATCTTCATTAGAACGTTAGCAGCGTCCAGAACTTTCTTGACCTCCTCTTGTGAGAAGTCGTTTGTGTCGAGAAAGTCTTTGCCTTTCCATTTGCCAACGAATGAAACCATGATTATGACCTCAACGGTTCCTGAGGGCTCACGCGATTTGAATTAAGCTTTTGGAACTAGGACGTGGGTACCCGTTTTTCCGTCAAGTGCCTCTATCAGGCTTCCTAGATCGGCGATTATTGCGCGTTCGCCGCCGCCTTCAACGAACCTTATGGCTGCTTCCACTTTGGGGCCCATACTTCCTTCCTTGAATTGACCATCCTTCAGATAGTTCTTCAACTTTCCTGAAGTTATCTCTGTGATCATTTCCTGTCTCGGAGTTCCGTAGTCTACGTACGCGCCCGCAACGTCTGTCAGAATGATCAAGCTGTGAGCACCAATTAGTGTGGCTAGCCGCTGGGCAGCCAGATCCTTATCGATGACCGCCTCGACGCCTACCGCTTGAGTTCCTTCTTCGATTATTGGAATACCGCCACCGCCACATGCTATCACGATAAATCCAGAGTCCACAAGTGCTCGAATCGCTGAGCGTTCAGCGATTATCTTTGGGTCGGGTGAAGGTACGACTCGTCTGTATCCGCGTCCGGCATCCTCTTTGATCACGAGTTCTGGTCTCTGTTGCTTGACCTTGGCCGCCTCCTGTTCGGAGTAGAAGGGGCCGATAGGTTTGGTTGGGTTCTGGAAAGCCGAATCATGCTTGTCAACGATTACTCGAGTTACAACCGCCACGACGTACTTGTCGATTCCGCGCGACTTTAGTTCATTTCTGAGAGCTTGCTCGATCATGTATCCGATGAAACCTTGTGTTTCTGCTCCACATGCGTCGAGAGGAAATGGGGGGACGATGTTCTTGGCAGCCTCGTGGCGGAGTAGAGTTGCGCCAACTTGTGGGCCGTTGCCGTGTGTTAATACTACCTTGTATCCGCGTACTACTAGATCCGCAATCTTGCTAACAGTCGATTTGACGTTCTCATTTTGCTCATCAAGAGAACCTTTCTGACCTCGCTTGAGAAGCGCGTTTCCACCGAGTGCAATTACAATGAGTTTCTCAGGCAAATCGCTGCATCTCGCAATAGAAGAGATACTGGTCTGCAATTGACTGTCCTTATGAACTTTGATGGCTATTTTCGCGTAGGAAACCATAATTAGCGCACGGAATCGTCCTTTCGAAACGGTCGGAGTCTCAACGAATGCCTAAGGTCGATTTGAGAGGCAGGGATCTCATTACCACCCAAGATTGGTCTGTTGAGGAAATTGAGAGTGCGCTCAAGCTTGCGCGAAGGCTGAAACTGAAATATAGGCACGGAAGTATTGCGCCTCTTCTTCGGAACAAGACGTTCTTCATGTTGTTTTACGCTGCCTCGACGAGAACCAGGGCTGCCTTCGAGGCCGGGATGACTTACCTGGGTGGGCACTCGCAGTACATTGACGTATCCACTACCCGTCTTGGCGCAGGTGAAGCGGTGAAGGATGTTGCCAAGATGTATGAGAAGTACGGTCACGGGCTTGGAATACGAATTCTAGATTCGGCCATCGATTACGTGTATGGCGCTGGCGTTTCGGTTGTTCGTGAGTATGCGAAGCACTCAAAGATTCCCGTCATCAACATGGCGTGCTGTACTTACCATCCCACACAAGGCCTTGGGGACCTGATGACGACTCAGGAGGCCTTGGGGAAAGTGAAGGGAAAGAAGTACGTGATAATGTGGGGATACTCGAAGAGCTTCAGAGGACGATGCAGCATCCAAGAAGAAGCTTTGATTATGTCTCGTTTCGGGATGGATGTTGTGCTCGCTCATCCGCCTGGTTTTGAAATCGACCCAAAGATCATCGAAGCATCAAAATCCAATGCAACAACAACGGGGGGGGAGTTCAGTGTGACAAACGATCTCGCATCAGCAGTCGAGGGGGCGAACGCAATCTTCCCGAGAAACTGGGCATCATATGGCCTACTCGAAGTTGGCGCGAGCAAGTTCGGCAAGGAGAGGGAACAGGAGTTGCACGAAAGGTATCGTCACTGGACACTGAACCAGGAAATGCTTGACAAGATGGACAGCAAAGCCATCGTAACGCATGTGCTTCCAGTGCTCCGGGAAGAAGAAGCAACTAATGAGGTTCTGGATGGGCCTCACTCAGTCATCTATCCTCAAGCCGAAAATGGGATGTATTCGAAAATGGCAGTCCTAGCCATGACTATGACCGGCAAGAGAAATTGAGACTGGACAAACTTACAGCCTAAGGGACACCTCGTGGAAGAACATGAGTTATCGTAATCGCTAACCAGTAAATGTACATCGAAAACTGCGAAGGTTCTTCTAGGATTTGAGGATTCGTTCCAATTCTTCGACGGAGGCGTCAATCACTGGGACCTCTGGAATTCCTTTCATTGCGACTTGTGGATCCTTGAGGCCGCTTCCAGTTATCTCTACGACGATTGAATCCGATCTTTCAATGCCGCCGGAAGTAGCTAGCTTGATGAGGCCGGCGAGTGATGTGACGCCTGATGGCTCAGCGAAGATACCTTCGCTCTTGGCCAAAATCCGTTGCGCCTCGAGTATTTCTTCATTGGTTACCGCTAATGCAGTTCCGTTTGAGTCTTTGATGGCCCTTAGAGCAGCATCGCCATCCCAAGGGAGAGGGTCCATCAGTCCAGTGGCCACAGAATCCGGTCTCTCCCATGGAACTATTTTCAATGGATCCATATTGCGCTCATACGCCCGGACAACCGGAGCGCAGCCGGTAGATTGAACCGCAACCATGCTAGGTTTTGATTTAATGAGGCCAAGTTGCTCGAATTCTCGATAACCTTTCCAATTTCCCGCCAGAGCTCCACCGGACCCAACTGGGACGACGACCCAATCCGGTGAAGCCCATCCGAGACCTTCAACAATTTCAAAGGACATGGTCTTAGGCCCCTCCGCCTGGTAAGGGTTCATTGGTCCGAAGCTTGGGCAAGGATACCAGTTGTACCGGTCGCATGCTTCCTTGAGCATCTTGACGGTGGGATCCTCGCCGTGCTCAAGTCCGCGAACTCTAACCACCTTGGCCCCGTATATTATGAGCTGGGCCAGTTTCCCTGCGCTGGCCATCTCCGGAACAAAAGTCACGCATCGAAGCCCGGCCTTCGCCGCGTACGCTGAGAGAGCAGCGGCCGCGTTGCCACTTGAGGCGGATACAACGGTCTCATATCCAAGCTCCACCGCCTTCGAAACGCCCACAGTCATCGGCCTATCTTTGAAAGAAGCAGTAGGGTTCCGCGTATCATCGAGGAGAAGCAGCCTCTGCAGTCCGAGTTTCTCGCCAAGCCTGCGAGCGGAGATAAGAGGCACTCCGCCTTCTCCTAGGGTAATGATATGCGCTGGATCATCAATGGGGAGTAGTTCTCGATATTTCCAAACGCCGCTTTTACGTTTCGAAAGAACGTCAGGAGTCATGACTTCCCCTAGAGCTACATAGTCGTAGTCAATGTCCAACCGCCCGTCGTCGCGGTTCACACATCGAATCGCACCCGAGGTTGGTTCGTAGTACTTACCGCAACGGGAGCACTTCATCTCCTTCACGAAAGACCCAGATTTCACATCAGGCAACTTTGACGCCCTCTGACCGCGGAATGTTTCTGAATTTCACGAGTGGGGTCCGGCCTATTGTCTCGAAAACTCCATCTATTGCCTTGCTGGATCTTCTCCACTCAACGCTCATGTAACGCGAGCCCTCCGCAACACACTATGCATGTAATTTTGAAGCTTGTTGGTTGAGTTCAAACGACGGGCCATTTGTGTCCAATTTCGACTCCAGATCTTTCGAGAAGTTTAGTGCTTCGCTCGTCCGCCTCTCGCAGTATTCTGGACTCATCTAAGGTCTTAACGACTCTATCCTCCATAACCATCTTACCGTCAATGATGACTGTGTCCACATCTTCACCGTGCGCAGAGTAGACTAGATTTGAAACTGCGTTGATATCTGGGATCAAATGTGGCTTCCTCGCCCTGACAAGAATCAAGTCGGCCTTCTTCCCGATCTCAACTGTTCCAATTTCCTTCTGAAGCCCTAACGCGGTGGCACCATTTATCGTCGCAATTTCGAGCACAGTCGGAGCATCCATAACCAACGGGTCAAGAAGCCTCGCTTTCTGCAACAAAGAAGCAGTCTTCATCTCGCGAATCAAATCATAGCAATTGTTACTGGGACCACCATCACACCCAAGAGAAATATTCACCCCTGTCCGCAACATCTCTGGGACGCTTGCGATTCCTGATGCCAATTTCATATTGGATGATGGGCAGTGGGCGACGCTTGCGCCTTTCTTGGCGAGTATTTGCCATTCGCTTTCCGTGAGCCATACTCCGTGGGCGAATACGACGTTCCGTCCGACCAGGCCCACTTGGTCCATGAACTCGGCGGGCATCTTGCTGAATTGTTTCTGTGCGTAGCGAACGTCTTCTTGGACTTCGCTCAGATGCATCGTGACTCCGGTGCCTAATCTCGCGGCTCCATGGGCAATCCGCTTGTAAAGCTCAGGAGTACATCCTCCCAGCGAGCGTGCTCCATACCATACTCGAATGCGTCCATTTGCTGCTCCGTTCCATCGCTTGAAATGATCTTCAACTTCTCGAAGACAGGTCTCCGGATCTTCAATCATTCCCGGATGCATTATGCTCTCTTCGCTTCCGTAACCAGGTAACCCCATCACGGTCTTTGAGAGAACGCCGCGCATCCCCGACTTTTCTAGGCTCTCAGCGATCCCATCGAAACCATATCTCGAGTGAAGTAGGCTCTCCAGGAATGTTGTGGTTCCTGATTTTATCATTTCAAGCATGCAAAGCTCAGCGCTCACTCTGCCGTCTTCGCCATCGAAATTGCCTTGCAGAGGCCATACAAATCTCTGAAGCCAGTCAACCAAGGAGGTGTCATCAGCACAACCGCGAATTAGGGCCTGAGCAAGGTGAACATGCGTGTCGATCAAACCGGGAAGGATAAGCATCCCTTCTGCGTCAATTTCCAATTCCACATTGGGAGTCTTCGTGACCTCTGTAGCCTTGCCTACGTGCGCGATCCGGTCATCCTGAACTAGGACAGCCCCGTCTTTTATCACTCGTCGGTGCTCATCCAAGGTGATTATAGTTCCGCCAGAGATTAGAACAGAGGTCAAGTGCATCTGCCTACTGTTGACAACGGTCTACTAGACCCTTGTGAGCTATTTCTGTTTGAACAGCCCTTAGAGAAGTCGCAGAACCGTGAAAAAGGAGGAAACGAATCGATAGTCATTAATTCCCTGAGCAGTGTCTGTCAGTGTGCTCGTTCCTAAGGAATGGGAGGCTTCTGAGCGCAGATCTAGGACTGATACGGTATGCAGCCGAGTCCTATCATCAAGATGGAGCAAGTGGTGAAACGATTTCCCGGGGCCCTCGCCGTCGACCACGTTGACTTTGAAGTTGGACGAGGTGAAGTGCACGCTCTTTTGGGTGAAAATGGTGCCGGCAAGACCACGCTCATGAACGTCCTCTATGGGATTCACAGGCCCGACTCAGGAAAGATCTTCGTAAACGGAAGAGAAGTTTCAATCAGGTCCCCGAAAGATGCCATCACCCTAAGAATCGGGATGGTACATCAGAATTTCAGACTCGTTGAATCTCATACTGTCTGCGAGAACATTCTTCTCGGTCTCAAAAATCTGCCCACGATCTTAAAGCTCAAGACAGCGGAGAAGGAGATCGAGGAACTCTCGAAACAGTATGACCTTCCAGTGGACCCGCGTGCTAGAATCTGGCAACTCTCGATGGGAGAAAGACAGCGAGTAGAGATCCTAAAGATCCTCTACCGTGGCGCTGACATCCTCATCCTAGATGAACCTACTTCCGTTCTCACGCCTTTGGAGAGCAAACACCTGTTTGATTTCCTCAGGAAAATGGCCGCTGAAGGCAAATCGGTCATATTCATCACGCACAAACTTGACGAGGTCATGGCGGTCAGTGACCGCGCCACCGTCCTAAGAGCTGGAAGAGTGGTTGGAAAGGTTGCGACCAGCACTACTTCAAAACCTGATCTGGCCACGTTGATGGTGGGACGAAAGGTCCTCTTCACTTATGAAAGGCGGGGGGAAGCTTCAGCGAGTCCAGTTCTCGAAGTGCGCGATCTTCAAGTACTGAACGATAAGGGCTTGCCTGCGTTGAAGGGAACCTCATTGACCGTTCACGCGCACGAGATACTTGGCATAGCCGGCGTTGCAGGTAACGGTCAGAAGGAATTGGCGGAATCAATAACTGGCCTGCGAGACGTTTCATCCGGTCAGGTCATTATCGAAGGCAATAACGTATCCGGCAGAAATGCGAAATACATGATCGAACATGGCGTGGCGTATGTCCCTGAAGATCGCATCAACGTAGGTGCTCCACAGAGTCTCTCGATAGCAGAGAACTTGGTCTTGCGGACTTACAGGTATGAACCGTTTTCGAAGGGGCTTTTGCTTGAGAAGCGAGAAATCGGATCGAACGCGGAGAAACTGATTTCTGAATTCAATATCGTCACTTCTAGTAGAGACGCGATCACGAGAACCCTATCCGGAGGAAATCTTCAGAAGCTCATACTTGCACGAGAACTCTCTGGGAGGCCGAAGTTGATCGTGGCGTTGTACCCCACACGCGGAGTAGATGTAGGCGCTACAGAATATGTGCGGGAACTACTTCTCAAGCAACGTGAGGGGGGAGCGGGAATATTGCTGATTTCTGAGGACCTTGAGGAGATTCTTTCTCTCAGCGATCGAATTGCAGTCCTTTACGAGGGACAGATCATGGGTGTTATACCCGCCGAGTCGGCGAACATGGAAGAGCTAGGTCTGATGATGGGTGGGGCGCTGAAGAAGGCCGCATAACCAGTAGGACTGAGATCTCTTTTGGCTCTACCAAGTATACGGTTCGAGCGCCGACTCGTTCCCGACAGGAGATTGAATTCAGCAGTGTCCATTTCATCAATACTTCTCGGCCTCGGAAGTACCGTCCCACTTTTTCTGGTCGCAGGCGTCGACCCTGTTGCCGCCTTCCAGCAAGTCTTCAGCGTCTTCACAACAACACAAGGAGTCACTGAAGCGGTAACTAGATCCATTCCGATAATCTTGATAGCAGTGGGACTCTGCCTTCCGTTCAAGATGGGATTCTGGAATATCGGTGGAGAAGGCCAACTGTTCATGGGAGGGGTCGCCGCCACCCTCATGGTTCTCATGTTCCCCGACAGTCCCAGTATCATCATAATCCCGCTGATGATACTCTTCGCGTTTCTGGCAGGCGGAATTTGGGGCGTGATTCCGGCTTTCTTGAAGGCACGGCTGCAGGTGAACGAGGTTCTTACAACATTGATGATGAACTTCATTGCAATTTTGTGGGTTGACTTCCTGGTTTACGGTCCATGGCGAGATCCTCAAGGTTACGGATTCCCTCTGACCGTAATGTTTCCTCTAGAAGCGAGACTGCCCATGATCCCAGGCATAAGAATTCACTCTGGGTTATTGATAGCGATCGCAAGCGCGATCCTTGTCTATTTTGTACTCTCCTTCTCACGATGGGGTTATGAAATTAAAGTTGCAGGGCAAAGCCAAAGCGCGGCCAAATATGCGGGGATGAGTTACATTCTGCTGACTCTCCTTGCGATGTTCTTGAGCGGTGGTTTCTCAGGTCTGGCAGGTATGACGCTGGTTTCAGGAATTGTGATGAGGTTGAGACATGGGATTTCTCCAGGTTATGGGTACACGGCGATCATAGTGGCCTGGCTGGCGCGCCTTAACCCAATTGGCGCTCTGGTTGCTGGACTGCTGTTTGGAGGCCTTCTTGTGAGCGGCGACGCGCTCCAAATTGGATTAGGTTTAGCGTTCTCAACTGTTTTGGTCTTTCAGGGCCTTATACTTCTCTTCGTTGTGGGCGCGGACGTCATAACGCAATACAGAATCACGGTAAGTCTTAGGTGATCGGAAAATGACGGCAATAGACACGGCATTTGCTGTTTCTCTCCTAGCACATGCGATTCAGGCGGGTACTCCACTTCTGCTAGCTACAGTCGGTGAAATATACTCTGAGCGCTCTGGCGTGCTCAATTTAGGTCTTGAAGGAATAATGATCATGGGAGCCTTGACGGCTTTCCTCGTTTCGTTTAGAACCGGAGACATAGCACTGGCAATCGTTGCAGCCGCGATCGTTGGTGCACTACTGAGCTTGATTCACGCCTTCCTTTCAATAACTCTAAAGGCGAATCAGATAGTCAGCGGTCTCGCCATCTCTATTTTCGGTCTCGGAGTGAGCGGTTTTCTTGGGAGACCTCTGATCGGCCAGATTGCGACTAAGTTGCAATCGACCCCGATTCCGTTGTTGCAAGATATCCCTGTCTTAGGACCGATCCTGTTCTCGGGAGATGTGCTGATTTACTTCTCTGTCATTGTGAGCTTAGTGTTGTGGTTCGTGCTTTTCAGAACAAGGTTCGGCTTGAATATTAGATCGGTAGGGGAGAATCCAAGTATGGCAGACAGCTTGGGTGTAAATGTGGACCTGACGCGTTATGTTTGCGTTCTAGTTGGAGGTGCCCTAGGGGGGCTCGGCGGGGCTTACTTATCTATCGTGTACACTCCGCTGTGGATAGAGGGTATGACGGCCGGAAGAGGCTGGATTGCGATCGCGCTGACGATATTTGCAGTGTGGAACCCGCTCGGAGCGATCTTGGGCGCTTACCTGTTTGGAGGCGTGATAGCACTGCAATTTAGACTTCAAGCAATCGGAATTGGGACCGAGACACCACAACTGCTCCTCATGCTCCCATACTTTGTTACCATTGGAACTCTCGTCCTCATGTCTTCCGCGACGTTGAGGAAACGCGTCGGAGTCCCTGCTGCGCTCGGAAACCCGTATGTGCGAGGCGAATAGCGAAACAGCGAACGTGCTTTGACTCAATTGCTGCCGTCAATGCCAAGCTTTTTCAAGCAATCCAGTGCACTATCTTGACGCACTAAGGTGGAGAATTTATGACGCAAAAGAAAACCGAAGAGCAGAATGTCAGTCGCAGAAAATTCATTACGGGCACAATTGGAGGACTCGCAGTCGGCGCTCTTGCTGGTTACGCGGGCGGAATAGGCACTGCCCCGGCAGGGATAACTCGTGAAGTAACTACGACTACCACTGCTGCTCCGGCGAAGAGAATCAAAGCAGGCTTCATTTACGTTGGGCCAGTTGGAGATTTCGGCTGGTCGTACGGACACGATAGAGGGCGCAAATACGTGGCGGAAAAGATCCCCTGGTTGGACACAGTCTATGCGGAATCTGTTCCAGAGGCTGAAGCAGCTGGTCCGATAGACAAGATGGTAGCTGACGGCGCAGACATCGTACTTACGACAAGTTTCGGCTTTATGGATCCAACCATTGCCGCAGGCGAAAGGCATCCTGACAAAACATTCATGCACTGTTCGGGATACAAGCGATCAAAAAATGTGGGAACGTACTTTGCAGAGTTCTACCAGCTATATTATTTGAATGGACTTGCTGCAGGAGCTATGAGTAAGACAGGAAAAATTGGATATGTGGCGGCGCACCCTATACCTGAAGTCATACGACACATCAACGCCTTCGTTCTCGGTGCAAGAGAGGTCAATCCGAAAATAGAAGCATCCGTCGTCTTTCTATTCTCTTGGTTTGACCCAGGGAAGACCAGAGATGCCGCAGTCAGCCTTATCGAATCAAACAACGCCGATGTTTTGGCGTATACGGAGGACTCTCCAACCACTCTTCAGGTGGCCCAGGAGTACCAGGATAAGGGCAAACCCGTTTGGAGCTTCAGCCACTACAGCGACATGACGCAGTACGGTCCGAAAGCTCATCTGACAGGGCAAGTAGTGGAATGGGGTCTTATGTATGAGTACATTCTGAGCAAACTCTACGCTGGAACATGGAGGCCTGAAGATAGCTGGGCAAGAATTGGAGACGGTACGGGTTACAAATGGAAACTTCCCGAAGCAAAGAGCACAGCTGAAGCTGTTGAAGGAACCTTCGAAACCCTTCCGGGACAGACAGACTTCTACGATAATGTTGTACACCTAGCTCCTCTCAATCCAGCAATTCCAGACCAACAAAGGGCGCTCATTGTTCGAAGATATGAGGAGATGAAGGAGATGCTTTTCGAACCTTTCACGGGCCCCATCAAAGACCAGGACGGCAACGTGAAACTTCAAGCTGGACAGAGAGCAACGCACGACGATCTCTGGGGCATGGACTGGTTCGTTGAGGGCATCACGACCAAAATACCGAAGTAGAGGCTGAAGCCTCAACCCCCTCTTCTTTTTTTCTTGATTTATTCTTCTGGCGCCCTTTTCACGCTTTATTCAACCGCAGCGTTTCTCTGCCACCATCCGCTGGTTTCAACCTTCCTCCGAGATTTCTTCTTAAATGCGGGGAATTCATGTTTGATTGGAGATCCTTACATTGTTCGAGATTGAAGGTCGAACGCACCTTTATGAAATGACTCGCACCCTTGTCGATACAGCGATGGGACATCAGAAAGCGGATTTAGTTGTTCGAAATGCTTCTCTGGTGAACGTGAATTCGGGTGAAATCCTTGAGAAACAGGATGTGGCTGTGAAGAAAGATCGAATCGCACTTGTCGGAAACGCCCAACACACAATTGGCCGTGATACGCAAATTGTCGATGCTGAAGGAAAGTGTCTTGCGCCTGGGTTTATCGATGGTCACGTTCACATTGAGAGTGCGATGGTAACGGCGACTCAATTCGCGAGAGCCGTTCTTCCTCATGGGACGACGACTGTGTTTGTTGATCCTCACGAGATGACTAACGTTCTTGGCCTAGATGGAGTTCGATTCTTTCTCAACGAGTCCCGCGGACTTCCACTGAAAGTCCTGATTACCGTGGCATCTTGCGTGCCTGCGGCTCCTGGCTTTGAGACGTCTGGTGCAGTGATTGGACCGAAGGAGATTGAGGAGACAATGAAATGGAAAGGGGTCGTTGCGCTTGGGGAGATGATGAATTACCCCGGAGTCCTTTCGGGCGACGTTCAAGTTCATGGTGAGCTTGCAGCCACTTTCAAAGCGGGACGCGTAGTCGAAGGTCACGCCGTCGATTTGCTTGGCAAAGAATTGGCAGCTTATGCCGCTGCCGGAATAACCTCCTGCCATGAATCGACAAAGAAGATCCAGGCCGTACAGAAACTGCGGCTGGGTATGTATGCGATGCTCAGGGAAAGTTCTGCGTCTCGTGACATTGCTGAAACAATACGTGCAGTAACCGAGGAGAAATTGGACTCCCGCCACGTTGCGTTGGTTACAGATGACCGAGAGCCAAGGTCGATCTTGGAGGACGGACATGTCGACTATGTGGTTCGCCGAGCCATACAGGAAGGAGTAGATCCGATTGCGGCAATTCAAATGGCAACTCTCAATGTGGCAGAACATTACGAGTGTGCACGAGAGCTAGGGAACATAGCACCCGCGCGCTATGCGGACATGCTGATTCTAGATGACCTGAAAACAGCCACAGTGAATACTGTGATTGCAGACGGTCGCGTCATCAGCAGAGCTGGGAAGTTGCTGACCCAGATCCAGCCAGCGAGATTTCCGAGTTACGTCAGAAACACAGTCCGACTCAAGGAATTACCATCAGCAAGCGATCTGGACATTATCTCGAAGACAGGAAACGGTTCAGTGAGAGTTAGAGCGATCGGAGTGATTCCCGCGAGCGTACAGACGAGGCATTTGGAATTGGAGGCGCCGGTCAAGAACAACAAGGTGAATGTTAACCTCGACGAGGACTTGGTGAAGATCGCTGTCTTCGAACGTCACGCTGGCACAGGAAACAGGGGTCTCGGTTTCATTAAGGGGTTGGGCATCAAAGAAGGAGCAGTCGCTTCTACGGTCGCCCACGACTCACACAACCTAGTCGTCGCTGGAGCAGATGATGAAGACATGTTGGTCGCATCGAAGACGGTGGTAGAGAGCGAGGGTGGGTTGGTGGTTGTCCGCAATAGAAAGGTGCTGGCTCACCTGCCTTTGCCGATCGGAGGTCTCATGTCGAATGAAACTGTGGAAAACGTTTCGGAGAAAATCGAGCGGATAAGGGATGCCTGGACCGAGCTAGGCTCGAATCTACCATCACCCTATATGACGCTCTCGTTCACGACCCTATCCGTGATTCCCGAGCTCAGAATTACGGATAAAGGACTCCTGGATACAGTTCAGTTCAGATTTGTTCCTCCGATAATCGCGTAGCCACACAGGCGAAAATTAGAGTCAAGGAATTATTTCGCAACCGTTGTATTTTGGATACTCAAAGTCTTCCTGTTGAATTTTGCCGCTTTCTATTAGTGATTTGATCTGCGGGACCGCATTAAAGAGTTCCTCTATCATCCTAATGACCGTGTCACAGACTTGATTGAATCCTTCGGCTCCCCATAATTTTGTGGCATTTGCGTAAAGACAGCGCCCACCGCAAATTGTGAAGACTTTACATGAGGTGCATGGTTCGGAGACGAATACGGCGTCTTTCAATCTGTCGAAAGAGGCGTCACGAATATTCCCTAAGTAGAAGTCCTTCATGCCTGCCATTACCGGGCATGGTGTAATATTGCCGTCAGTTTGAATGTTGAATACGCGCCATCCGGCTCCACATCGCAGATGACTTGAATCGCCGTTGAGCATCGAATGCGTAATACCCACGAACGGGTACATACGCCAGACCTCACCAGCATTTCTCATGTGGTCGACCCAAGCACGGATCAGTCTTCTCAGTCGTGGATTGTAGCTTTGCGTAATCCACTCAGAGAACCGACGTTTCGGATAGTCGTTCTGCCAGAATAACGCATCCAGTTGCCAATGAACAGACGAAATCGGGACCTCGTCTCCGTCAATCAAACCCAAGACTTGCGTGTCGATTTCAGTCGCTTCAGCGACTGTCATCCTAGCCACAATTTCGCCTTGGAACCCCCGCTCCCGAACACTCCTCAGATTATTTCTCACTCTCTTGTAAGTGCCTCTTCCCCGGTAATAATCAGTCAATGCCTCGTCGCCATCGAGAGAGACGAAAATCGAGTCAAGCCTGTTCAGATAGTCTGAATCTATTCTATCCAGCAAGAGACCATTCGTCTGAATGACGAAATGAGCGTTCGGAATTGCATCCATGGTCTCTTTCAGCCTGTTGATCTTGAGAAGGGGTTCGCCTCCATAGAAAATGAGCACGGGATCACTGCTGTCCTGTTCCACAAACTTGCGCAGTACGTTAGTTCTATAGGTCACGGAAGAAGGAATCGAATAGTCAATTGTGAGACCATGGAAATCGCTTCCGAAATCTTCGCAAGACTTCTCATAACAGTACTTGCACCTTAGGTTGCAATTCGTGGTTAAGGTGACGTAGAAATTCATTCAAGCACTGCTCCTGTTTAGTGATTTCAAAGGAGGGCAAGAGAACCACCAAATTTAGTTATATGGTCTCGCGGGCAACAGCTCGCGATCTCAGTAGGTAATTCCTTGCATCATATTCGCTGCTCGGAATGCGGAAACCAGTTCCTCGCAGATTCCCAAGGCGAAAGTATCTGTCTCAACTGCGCTTCCATGATCGGATCTGAGACATGGAGACGTTGAGCCCCGAGTTCTCACAAGAAAGCTATCTTGTATTTCGAAAGTCTTTGCCATGGCGATCGGACTCTAGACGGTTTCGGAATAGTGGAATCAACGTTATGGCAACGACCACGATTATCACCAGATTGTCGAACTCTGGAACAGTCAAAGAGGGATCAGCGGGTATCTCCGCACGAGAACTCCAGCTCGGGCTGTCAAAGTGTACGGTGAACTGATATCCTTGTTTTTTTGAGGCGGCGCCTGCAAAAAACGTCAACATACTGCCTGGCTGAAATTCGTGTTGGCCAATATGAAGCGAGGCCGTGTATTCAGTAGGTGAGTTGGTGAAGACATTTCCCGCTGCCGCGTTACTCGTGTAGGTCCAGAGAATCGTCAAAGGAACAGTAGTTCCAGGAGAATAGTCACCGATTCCCATGAAGTATTCAGATCCTTCCCAGGGCCACACACCGTCGTTGCTGCTCATCCAAACATGCATTACGACATCCCCGTCTAGACTTACTCCTATGGTGAAAGGTGTCGTAAACCAAGCGACCACAGCAGCATAACCAGAATGCTGTCCACTAACATAGATGAGAGAACTTAGAGTCGGACTGCTTCCCCCACCATTAGGCTGGTCAGGAGTCACGTCTGCATATGCTCTGGCACTTGTACTCGAAGGATCAGTCTCAATTGAAGACACCTGGAAACCACCAAACTCGAGTTGACCCAATGAGATCGACAGCTCCCTGTAATTGTGGAAATAGAAGGTGGTCTCGTATGCTGAAACTTGTTGCACGTTCGCCAAGTTTAGTAGTCCTACTAGGGTCAACATCGTCAGCGCAGCAAACGCGGCTGATTCGCGTCTCAATCCAAGTACCTACTCGGAGTACAGATAATTTATGTCAACGTTCACCATGTAGCTATCCCTGATTCTAGGTTTTGGCGAAGGTGTCGATCATGGCGTGTACATCGTCTCCAAGAGGATACAGGATTGGGCATGTACATCCAGAGTTGTTGTAGTGTTCGATCTTTTTCCGGCAGTCGTCAGGTGTGCCACTCGCCGTGACAAGCTGAACAAGCCTATCGTCGACTAGTTGCTTCGCTTTCTCTAACCCACCTGGTTTGGCTGGCCAGCCTCCGAGAGCAGTTGTAACTTCCTCGATGAGACTATCCTTTACTCCACTTGCCTTTGCAATGTGTGGCTGCTGTCCCAAATACTGAGCAATCAGGGGCCGCGCGTTGTTGATTGCTTTCTCAGGGTCGTCGTCGAGGGAGCAGACAATAAGCTGGGGTCTGTCGATATCCTCCCAGTTACGTTTGGCCTTTGCCGCGCCTTTCTTAAGATGCTCCATGGCCTTCTGATTGTAGTCCGGTGAGACGAGATAGTTCAGCGCAATTCCATCAGCTATCTCGCCTGTGAGCTCGATCATGTTCCAACCTGTTGCACCGATATAGATTGGGATTTTGCGAGGAGTAGACGGATCACCATACACAACATCGAGCCGGATGTCTCGGACTTTGACGAATTCCCCCTCGAACGTGACATTCTCCATCCTGAAAAGGCGCTGGAGAACGGTAACGTATTCTCGCATGGCTTTGAGCGGCTTCTTGCGGTCTATACCGACTTTCCACGCAAGGGGATCCCACCACGCACCAATCCCCAGAATGCCGCGACCATTCGACAACTCGTCAAGAGTGAGAAATGTCGCAGCAGTCAACCCAACGTTTCGCGTCCAATTATTGATCACGCCCGTCCCAAGCTTGATCTTCTCAGTGACGGCTGCTATGGCTGCAAGGGGAGTTATTGCATCACGCGCAAGCCTTGACTCAGCGTGCCATACAGCCTCGAAACCTTTCTTCTCAGCGTACTGCGCGAGCTTCAATTCCTCACGTATAGGATGTCTATCTTGCAGGTAAAGTGCGACTCTATGCTCGGTCAAGTAGGACTCAGGAGGTCACTAACAATGAGGATGGGAATAAGCTCTGTCCTGGTGCCAACTGGTTCCCTCATCGATGTCTGTTTTAGATCTCTACTGATGAACGGTTAAGAACAAGCCAGTTAGATTGTTAACTGGAATGAACTACGACTTCTTCGGCTAGAGCATAGGAGAGTTATCGACACTGCGTGTAGAGCATGTCATCAGTTTCAAACTCAACGGTAAGGTTGTTACCGTAAGGACTCCTCCGGCATACACTCTCCTCGAAGTTCTGCGCGAACAGTTGCATGTAACAGGACCAAAGGAGGATTGCGCTAAGGGTGAGTGCGGCGCATGCACGGTTCTCATGAATGGTCAACCTGTGTGCTCCTGCCTTGTGCTGATCGCACAGGCGCAAGATGCGGGCATAGTCACTTCAGAAGGATTAGTGAAGAATGGGAGACTGAATCCGGTTCAAGAAGCGTTTCTCGAAGAAGGCGCAGTCCAATGCGGTCACTGCATCCCAGGATTGATTGTTTCAGCGACTGCGCTGCTAATGCGCAACCGGAATCCCAGCGTCGATGACATACGAACAGCGCTTGCAGGAAATCTCTGTCGCTGTACTGGCTACACTAAGGTCATCGCTGCGGTCCAGAAGGCCGGGAAGAAATGGAGGACCTAGCCTTGGTCGTGCGATCAGAGATCGATGTTCTAACTCCTCACAACCTCGCCGAAGCTTTGGAGATGCTTCATCAGAATGGCCCAGAACTCAAAGTCGTTGCTGGCGGTTCGGACGTAATCGTTCAGCTCCGAGATGGGGTCCTTAGAGCAAGCAAACTCTTGAACATACTCTCATTGAAGGAGCTACGCTACATTAGAATGACTGGCGGGCAAATCCACATTGGCGCACTAACCACCTACAGCGACATTGTCCATCACGACCTCACTAGAAATCATGCATGGATACTCGTCGAGGCCGCGAGGCAAATAGGAGCAGTCCCACTCCAGAACACTGCAACTATCGGCGGAAACCTAGGTAATGCGTCACCAGCGGGCGACAGCCTTCCACCTTTGTACGCTCTCGACGCAACCGTGGTCACCTGCAGCAAGGCGGGAGAACGAGAAATTCCGATAGAGCAGTTCTTCACGGGTTACCGAAAACTCGCATTAAGCCCTGAGGAGTTGATAGAGGAGATCTACTTCAACAGTTTGGATTCTGATGATCGCGGAGCCTACTTGAAACTTGGCTTGCGCGAAGCTAACGCCATCTCAATAGTAGACGTTGCCGTAGCACTCAGAGCCAAGAAACCTGACAACTCCTTCGGAAAGATATGGATCGCATTGGGTGCGGTTGCTCCCACGATCAGGCGAGCTCGCAAATGCGAACAAGCACTACTGAACAAGCCCCTCACATCCGACCTTCTCAAGCAAGCCTCAGCTCTTGCAGCTGAGGATGCAGCGCCGATTGATGACATTCGGGGGTCTGCGGAGTACAGGAAGGATGCTGTCGTTTCACTCGTCTACCAGGCTCTCTATGAAGCTGCTTTAGGCAAGGTGACAGCTGACGGCTAGTGCAATGCTTGTTAAAGTCAAGATCTTCGGCGCTCCCTCACTTGCACTGGAAAGCAGAGAACTCACACTCGAACTAGGAGAGGATGCAACTGCAGGGGATTTACTAAGTTCTGTCACAGTCAAAGACAAAGACTACCTGTACATAGTCAGAGAAGGAATTCGGCTCACACCATCTTCCAGACTCAGAGACGGCGACGAAATACTTCTGATCCCACCGATCGCAGGCGGATGATTACAATGACGGAACCGATTGCCAAGCGCAAAGAGAACCTGAAATGGATCGGCAAGCCCGTCACAAGAAAAGACGGAGTGGGTAAAGTCACTGGAGAGACCAAGTTCTTTTCAGACATGATCTTTCCGAACATGCTTTGGGCGAAGACTGTTCGAAGCAAATATCCCCACGCGCGCATAAGAAAAATCGACACAACAAAAGCCGAGGCACTTCCAGGGGTCGTGGCAGTTCTCACGTACAAAGACATCCCAGGCCTCAACGCCTCTGGTATCATCGTTCCCGATCAACCAGTGCTATGTCACGACAAGGTCAGATACCTCGGCGATTCCGTTGCAGTGATCGCAGCTGAGAGCTTAGAGACGGCAGAGGTAGCAGCCGACCTCGTCGAAGTTGACTATGAACCTCTACCCGTGGTTTCCGACCCGACAAAGGCCATGGACGTAGATTCTCCAAGAATTCACGAGAAAGGCAACATCCAGAGACACGCCACCATCCGCGTCGGCGACGTAGAAAGAGCGTTCGGTGAGGCCTCGGTTATTGTTGAGAATACATTCCGCACTGGTAGACAGATGCACATGTTCCTCGAACCCGAAGCAGGCATCGGCATGCTCGACGAACATGGGAACATCGTCCTCTACGTTGGAGGCCAGTCACCGTACAGAGATCAAATGCAGGTTTCGCGCGCTCTAGGAATTCGACCTGAACAAATCAGAGTAATATCAACACCAGTCGGGGGAGCCTTCGGAGGCAAAGAAGAGAACACGGTCCAAATTCACCTCGCCCTGCTGGCGATGAAAACTAAGCGACCGGTGAAAATGGTCTGGACACGAGAAGAATCCGGAGTCGCCGGAATGAAACGCCACCCGATGATAGTTACAATGAAGACAGCTGCAAACGAGACCGGGGAAATCATCGCAAACAAAGTACATATCATCGCCGACACCGGCGCATACGCTTCACTCGGTCCAACAGTGCTCGATGTGGCAATGGAGAATTCCTGCGGTCCATATAGAGTACCGAATATCGATATTGAGGCGTATCTCGTTTACACGAACAACGGCGTGGCGGGTGCGTTTCGCGGGTTTGGGGCCCCTCAGGTCAATTTCGCAATGGAGACAAATCTGGACTCAATCGCAGAGAAACTTGGAGTAGATCGCTTAGAAATTCGCAAGAAGAACGCGTTGCGTGAAGGAGACATAGGCCCCTTCGGAAACAAAATACTAGGGAGTATTGGGATCTACGAGACACTCCTAAAGGCGGAGAATTGCGAGATCTGGAAGAATCGTGAGAAGTCCAAAGTTACATCGTCCGCGCCGTGGTGTAAGAGAGGGGTTGGAGTTGCGGCGGCAGTCAAGGGTTTCGGGTTCGGCGCCTTGCCAGATTTCGCAGCCGCCTCAATGCAGATCACACCGACAGGAAAATTTGTGGTTGGAGTCAGTTGCCCAGAGATCGGCCAAGGAGCCGTCACAGCCTATGCACAGATCGCGGCTGAGACATTACATTGCGATATAGGTGATGTCTACATCGCATCTGCTGATTCGCAGCTCGCACCTGACACCGGAACATCCTCAGCCTCGATGGCATTGGTGAGGGGAGGAAACGCGATCCTCGCAGCGGCGCCGAGGATGCTTGAACTAATTTTAGAAACCGCAGCTAAGATCACTGGAAAACCTACTGACGACCTTGTCCTGAAGGAATCTTGTGTGGGTTCGCGCCGGGATGGCAAGAAATCCGTAACGTATGCTGAGATAGCTCAGTATTTGCACAAGACCGGATCAGAAACGCGTGTCGTGGCTGGGTTCAATGTGCCGCGAGTGGAGAAACCGGTCGAAGGCAGCATCGAGATCCCGCACTGGTCGTACATGTACGCCAGCGCAGTCGCTTTAGTAGAGGTGAATACCTTAACAGGAGGAATCAAAGTTCTCAAGTTCTTCCTCTCACCTGACTCAGGGAAAATAATCAACCCACAATCTTACACGGGCCAGTGTGAAGGCGCGATCGTGCAAGGGCTAGGATTCGCTCTGACCGAAGAGACACAGATCGATAACGGCGTAATCAAGACGAACAATTTCACCACTTACATAATTCCAACAATCTCCGATGTTCCTGAGATTGAAATTGACCCTGTAGAAACCTACGAGAAAATCGGACCCTTCGGCGCGAAAGGACTTGGGGAGATTGGGATAATACCTGTCGGTTCAGCGATCGCAAACGCGATCTACGATGCCACGGGGATACGAGTTTTCACGTTGCCTGCGACGCCAGAGCGAGTCTACACAGGGCTAAAGAGAGGCGATGGGAGCCAAGATGAGCGCTAGAGTCAAAGTCAGATTGTTCCATGAGCTCAGAAATCAGGTCGGTGAGAGTGAAATCGAGATTGAAGCCACGACTCTGAACGAAGTTGTGCAATCACTAATCGAGAAGCAGAGCGCTGTGAGAGAGCTGCTTTTTGATTCCAAAGGAAGACTGCGAGGCCACATCCTGTTCTACGTCAATAACACTGTGCTAAATCCACCTGATCTTGCTCGGAAACTAAATGACGGAGACTTAGTACTACTGGTTCCTCCGGCAGCGGGCGGGTGAGAGTCCATGCGCAGATTCGACATGTATGTCCCAGAAGACTTGACGGATCTTCTAGAATACTTAGACTCTCATCAGTCCGGAGTTCATATCATCGCGAATGGAAGCGATCTGATAAATCGTATACAAAGGCGACAGGTCAACCCGAGAGTGCTCGTCGATCTCTCTGGCCTATCTGAATTCAACTATGTGAGGAAAGAAGGAAATACGATTAGGATCGGCGCGATGACCACCATTTCCGACCTAATTGCTTCTCCGATTATTGACTCTCGTCATGACGTCTTTCGCGAAGCAGCAGCGAAGTTTGGTGGACCATCTATCAGAAATGTGGCAACGGTTGGCGGCAACATTTGTGCCGCTTCCTCATCAGAGGATTTACTACCCGTCTTGCTCGTCCTAGACGCTCAGGTTCGAGTCAAGAGCAAGCTTGGAGAGCGGGTTCTCCGACTTGAAGATTTTCTGAAAGGCAAAAGAGTGACTGAACTCAAGGCGAACGAAATCCTCGTCGAGACGATGTTTCACGAACTCGACGAACAGTCCGCTTGCGCGTTCGAAAAGATAGGAATGAGAAACTCCCTCATAATCGCCTTCGTTTCGGCAACTGTCTACTTGAAACTCGATAAGAAGAGCAAGCGAGCCGAGCAGATACGAATCGCCTTCAACAGAGTTGGCGGTAAGATACCCGAACGCGCCAAACATACTGAAGAGAAACTTCGCGGCGAAGTTCTCAATCCGCAGCTCATTGATGATGCAATCGCTTCTTTGAGGAGCGAATTGCGACTCAGCTCTGATTTCAGAGTGTCAGGAGATTACCGTTCGGACGTGGCCTGCGTCCTATTCAAGCGTGCCCTCGATCGATGCGTCGAAAAGCTGGTGTGAGAAAGACTTGGCCAAGCATCTGCTGAAATTCAGTGTCAACGGCAAAGACCATGCGCTAGTCGTTGAGTCTCATGAGCGATTGCTGGATGTTCTTCGCGACCGCTTGGGATTGAAGGGCACGAAGGAAGGCTGCGGTACTGGGGACTGCGGAATCTGCGCGGTCCTAATGGATGGAAAACTCATCAACTCTTGCCTGATCTTCGCAGTCCAAGCAAGAAACAAGAAGATACAGACTGTCGAGGCATTAGGAACCGCCGACAATTTACACCCGGTTCAGCGTGCGTTCATGAAATGGAACGCTTCTCAATGCGGCTTCTGCATACCAGCCATGCTCTTGGCTGCGAAAGATCTTCTTGATCATAACCCATCCCCTACCGATGACGAGATCAGAGAGGCAACTAGCGGAATCCTCTGCCGGTGCACGGGCTATGTGAAGATAGTTGAAGCAGTCCAGACTGCTGCCTCAGAAATGAGGAAGTAAATGGTCATGGTTGAAGAAAGAGCGACGGTCGAGAATCTCGCAAAGAGCAGGCATTTGCTTGTTGTAGGAAAGAGTATCGAGCGAATTGATTCTCTCGACAAGGTGCTTGGGAAGCCAATCTATACAATGGACATTCTGCCTGAAAACGCTCTATACCTCAAAGTTGTTAGATCCACGCACGCCCACGCCCTTTTGAAAAGGGTCGATGTTTCGAAAGCTCGCAAGCATCCTGGCGTGGTCGCGGTTGTAACCGCTCAAGATATCCCGGGCATAAATGAATCGACAGCCCTTCTCCCAGACAAGCCTCTGCTGGCAAGTGAAAGAGTTCGATTCGCAGGCGAACCGATCGCGGCGATTGCATCATATGACCCGGCAATAGCTGAGGAAGCGGTGGACCTAGTCGAGGTAGACTATGCACCTCTTCCAGCAGTCTTCTCTCCTGTCGACGCATTCAAAGCCGACGCCCCGAAGGTCCACCCCGATGGGAACATCGCGAAACACATGAAGTTACGGAAAGGTAACATTGAAGAAGGCTTCAAGCAGGCTGACATAATCGTCGAAGAGACTTACAAATCTCAGTTCCAAGAACCCGTCCCATTGGAACCGGAAGCGGGTTTCGTCATACCAGAACCTGATGGTTCCGTCACCTGTGTCGGCTCGATTCAGAGTCCGTTCCACGTGCAAACTGGAATTGCAAAGATCCTATCCTTGCGCCCTGAGCAAGTTCGAGTAATCCAAGCTGTGACAGGTGGAGCCTTCGGACCGAAGTCGGATGAGATCCCGGTAGACGTACTCGGGATGGCTGCTCTGGTCGCCGTTAAGACGCGTAAGCCCGCAGCGTTAGCCTACACACGCGAAGAATCAATGATTGGCCACACCAAGCGGCATCCCTTCGTTACCACTCTGAAAGCTGGAGTGAAGAAAAATGGAGCACTGACAGCTTGGGAAACGACGATGCTCGCTGACACAGGAGCATACGCATCGCTAGGACCGTTGGTCGTCATCCGTGCATGTTTCCATGCAACCGGTCCGTACGTGATCCCTCACGTTAAGACTGACGCGTTTTGTGTTTACACGAACAATACGATGGCCGGGTCGTTTCGAGGTTTCGGAGGCCCGCAGGCCCATTTCGCGGCGGAGTCGCACATGGACGCGATCGCAAAGAAGCTTGACATGGATCCGTTAGACCTGCGACTACTGAATATGCTTAGGCCCGGAAGCCTCATGGCTACGAGTCAGGTGGTTGATGAGTCATTTGGGCTTGAGGAGTGCGTGAAGAAGGCGATTGAAGAATCAGATTGGCATCGCAAGCGTGAGCAATTCTCCAAGATGAAGGGACCGAAGAGGCGAGGGCTCGGTATCGCGCTCATGTACCATGGAAACAGTCTCGGGCCTGAAGGTAGCGACTACGCTTCGGTAAACATGCAGATAGAAAAAGACGGAACAGTGCGGTTCAGAACGGGGCTCACTGAATATGGGACGGGGGCTCCCTCAGGTCTCATTCAGATAGCCGCAGAGACAATGCACTTGCCCGTCGAATACTTCAAGATAGATCCGCCAGACACAGATTACTGCAACGACACCGGACCTACAGTGGCATCACGCACAATTACCATCGGCGGTCGAGCAACACAGATGGTAGCCGGGGAACTCCATCAGAAGCTAAAGGAAATAGCAGCTGGAATGCTAGGATCCTCTGCGAAAGATGTAGAGTCAGAGAATGGCGTCTTCTCCGTCAGGACAAATCCACGAAGCTCGGTCTCTTACAGCAACGTCGTGCGATCGGCATATGATCAGGGCGTGCAACTGAAAGAGAGTGGGACGTTCACAGCGCCGAAGTGCGAATACGATCCCGAAACCAGCCAAGGAACAACCTACCTACAATACACATACGGAGCAGTGACGGCAGAGGTGGAGGTCGACACCGAGACCGGTCAGCTGCAAGTTCTGAAAATGGTAACAGCCTATGATGTGGGCAAAGCCATAAACCCACTATCCCTCGAAGGACAAATCGAAGGCGGAACAGTTCAAGGACTAGGATACGCCATCATGGAAGAACTCGTGCACAAGGACGGAGTCGTGCTGAATCCTAATTTAGCAGACTACTACATTCCAACCTCGCTCGACATACCTGAAATCAAGTCCGTTATCGTTGAATATCCTGGGCACCTGGGACCGTACGGCGCGAAAGCGATCGGTGAACCGCCAATAGTACTGCCCGCACCAGCAATCGTCAACGCAATCGACAATGCGATTGGTGTTAGACTAAACGAGATTCCAGCGACCCCTGACCGAGTTTTGATTGCTTACAAGAGAATGATTGAGAAGACTCAGAAGGCGTAATGTGTGGACTTGAAACATATCCCGGTCAGGTCGTCTGCGGATATCATTGACGAGGCAAACAAACTGATCCAGGCATCCGAGCCATTCGCCTGGGTGACCATAATCGGCCAAGAAGGATCGAGTGCGCGCCATCTTGGATCATCGATGTTGGTAACCGGTGATGGAAGAGTGATTGGAACGGTTGGAGGGGCGGTCGCGGAACTCCAACTAATAGAGCAGGCGGTAGAGGCGATAAGGGAGGCAAACCCACGAACCGTGAAAATGCCTCTGCCCGTTTGCGCTGGTGTGATAACCTGTTTCATCAATGTCTTCCAGAGTCCTGCAACTGTTATTCTCGCCGGCGCGGGCCATGTTGCTCAATCAGTGTCCAAGCTTGCGAAAATGCTTGGCTTCAGAGTGATTGTGATAGACGATAGGCCCGACTACGCTACGCGAGAACGATTTCCAGAGGCTGACCAGCTAATCGTCGAGGGGTGGGACAAAGGGTTAGGCCAAGTGCAAATCGACCAGAACTCACATGTCATCATCCTCACGTACGCAGGCGAATATGACGAGCTCGTTCTTAGAAAGGTAATCAATTCTAAGGCAGCCTACATTGGAATGATCTCAAGCCGCTCCAAAGCAAAGGCAATTCTCGCCAAATTGCAACGTGACAAAGTGCCCAAGGAACTGCTTTCTCGCGTGACAACTCCCATCGGGTTGGACATCGGCGCTGAGACGCCCGCCGAGATCGCTGTCAGTACAATGGCTCAAATCATCATGCTCAAAAAGAAAGCCACAGGAAAAGACCTCTCGATAGCAGAGGAAGAAGTGAGTAGAACTCGCTGAGAGAAACCACGAGGCGGTGAGGGATTTGCGTTATGCCTATCAGTACATTATTGTTGTTGCGCTGTCGATTGCAGTCGGGTTAGGTCTGGCCATGTGGCTTGTGACGAAGCCTGCTGGTCCTCGCTTTCCTTTCTCTGAGTGCACAGACTATGCGCCTGGTCAGCCCCCCGCATCATGCGAGGCGTTAGCGCCATTGTTGATTTTGACAGCTGTAACTCTCCTTTCTCTTGCTGTCATCAAAGCATATCAACGGCATAGGAAAATCGGGAAGCCTTAGACCTCTTCTCCTCCATTTTAGAACAGGTTTTTACATACTACAGGCATAGTAGGTTTCAGTGCTGATACATTGGCCTTAGGTGAATTGCAAGCGGAGGTTCTAGGGGCACTCCAGAAGCTTGGAAAGGCATCGGCCCGAGACATAATGAAGGAGATTGAGTCCGAAAAACAGTTGGCCTATACGACTGTCAGCACGGTACTCGACCGTCTCCACAAGAGGGGGTTGGTAAAGAGGAGCAAGATCGCTGGGAGAGGTGGCGAGAAATATGTCTACTCATTTGCCCCCCCTGTTGAAATGAGAGCTAGCTTGGTTCAGAGAACGCTTAACAGCCTCGTCAGCGCCTTCGGACCATCGGTCGTTCCAACGATCTACGAGAGCCTCGAACAGATCTCAAAGGAAGAGCTTGCAGACATGAAAAAGAAAGTAGGCAAGGCACGAAGGCAGTAACGACTTGAGCCTAGGATTACTTTACGGCTCATATTTCGGCAATGTTCGTACGCTAGCCGCAATTCTCACTCCACTCATCAGCATTGTACTACTTTACGCTCTGTTCAGAAAGGTAAGTAGTCCACGGGCTCGCTCTTGGAGCCTCGGAATGATGCTACTGTCATCCGTCTTCCTTTGGCTGTTCATCGCCGTGAGTCTCATTCTCTGCTACACATTCGCAGAACTCTATGAGTATCAGCTAGAGACAGGCGTTCGGACCGTATTTGGGAGCGCGCTCCTAATCGGCCTCGTTGGAGGAGTCCCATTCTCCATTTTCCTGCGCCATAACTCATCAAAGTTCGTCTTGGGAAAAGTGAAAGGTATCCACGCTCCGCCGGCAGAGGTGGCAGAGGTGTTCAGCTCTCTTGCAGATCAGATCGGAGTCCCATCCGCCCAGCTTCAACTCTCAAAGGGCAACATTCCAATTTCCTTCGCCGTTCAAACTGACAAGCCGCTTGTCGTAATGTCCGAGAGTCTTCTTTCTTTACTGAAGAAGGATGAGGTCGAAGCGGTGATGGCCCATGAACTTGCGCATATCAAGAACTCAGATACTGCTCTGAAGGCATTGGTCACAGCGTATAGGACCGCTCTTCCGCTCGACCCGATAGTCCGATTGGTGGAGGCAGCATACCACAGAGAACGGGAGATGGTCGCTGATGAAACTGCAGCCAAAGCCACGAAGAGGCCGTTGGCCCTTGCTTCGGCTCTGCTGAAGATCTACGAGGCATTTCCCAAGAGCAAACTA
>Ga0209321_10000085_pt1 | contig 47153 bp, 44 predicted proteins | sample Rifsed16ft4_FD_184012 | JGI IMG/M metagenome (GOLD analysis project Ga0209321, IMG submission 184012) | Soil microbial communities from Rifle, Colorado, USA - sediment 16ft 4 - CSP-I_5_4 (version 2) | ecosystem: Environmental > Terrestrial > Deep subsurface > Rock core/Sediment | place: Rifle...
GAGCAAGCAAGCGCAGCCGGCCTTCCCGGCGGCTCCTCGCGGCAGCGCCACGCGGCCAGCAGTGTTCCACTCGCGCCAAAACCCAGCAGCGCGATCGAGATCACCATGAAGGCAAAGTGATACCACTGCCCGATCGAGAACGCCCGCAGCAGGACAATCTGGTAGGCAAGCGTTGCCGCCGAAAGGAGAAAAACCGCCGTGTCACGCGGGAGCATTTCCCCCCGCCAGTAAGCTGACCCGGCCGCCACAGCCTGCCGTAGCCGGCCTCCGCGGCTCGTCGGGGCCGGGTTGGCGCCGAAGGGCCGAACCGAAGGACTCCTACGAGGCATGTTCACGCATCCGAGGAACGCCGCCTATTTGCGCGGGGGTTGCTTGTGGCCGCTCGTCAAGGGAACAAACGCCACCGGCATGATGTTATAGATCTTGAGATCGCGGTTCTCCTTGCCTTTCACGACCAGCATCAAGTTCTGCACCTGGAACGGATTGCCAATCGGGATCACCATGCGACCACCCGGCTTCAATTGCTCGATGAGCGCCGGCGGAACATGGTTGGCGGCGGCGGTCACCACGATGGCGTCAAAGGGCGCTCTTTCCGGCCAGCCAAAATAACCGTCACCTACTTTGACCCAAATGTTTGGGTACCCAAGCCGCTCGAGTCGCGTGCGGGCGGAATTTCCGAGAGGCTCGACAATTTCGATGGTATAGACCTCCCGCACCAGGGGCGAGAGAATGGCTGCCTGATAACCGGAGCCTGTTCCGAGCTCCAGCACGCGTTGCTCCCTCTTGGTCTCGAGCAGTTCCGTCATTTTCGCCACGATATAGGGTTGTGAAATCGTTTGCCCATAACCAATCGGCAAAGGACGATCACCATAGGCGTAGGAATAGAGGTCGGCGGAGACGAACTCGTGGCGGGGCGTGGAGCGGAGGGCAGCCAGGACGCGAGCATCGCGGATGCCGCGCCACTCGATCTGGTCGCGCACCATCCGCTCGCGTTCCTTGCGGAACGCTTCTTCGTCGGGGGGCGCGCCGAGAAAAAGAAACGCGACGCCCAGCGCCACTGCCGTGGGCAGAGGGTGCGCCCTTTCACTCCAACTTGGCATCGCTTGCATTATACGACGGGCGCAAAGACCGTGAGTCCCTCGTTGTAGGGCAGCCTTCGGAAGCTTCGCGACTGCGGAGAAAACGATGGCGCGCTATTTCCGCTTCCACACGCTCGCATGTCTCACCCGGCAGGGGGCGGAGGAACTGGCGGCAAAGATGCCAGCCGGGGACGACAGCCGCGCCCTTCGCGTGGTCGCCAATCGGATTGAGCGAATAATGCTCGTTGAATTTGAAGCCCCCGCTCGGGAAAAGCTCGAAAAGAGGCTCAACGCCGAGCGTATGCACGATAAGCCGATGCCGCGAGTCGAAGCCGTGTTCACCGGGCGATGATACCTTTCCAGATGATTGGGTGGAAGGAATGGCTTAAACCTGAAGCAGATACGGGTGGATTGAATATCTATTGCCGAATACCATATTCCGGAGTATAGTTTTATCGCGATTAGCTACTTATCTTTTGGGGAGGGACCAAAATGGGGGAATACGCACATGCGGAGGTTCTGGTCAGCACACAATGGGTGTTCGACCACGCCAAGGATCCCAGGGTCAAACTCGTGGAAGTGGACGTGGACACCGCCGCGTACGACCAGGGCCATATTGAGGGGGCCATCGGTTGGAACTGGCAGAGCCAGCTCCAAGACGGCATCCGGCGCGACCTTATCGACAAGCGTGGTTTTGAGCAGTTACTGAGCGAGTCCGGGATTTCGAACGACGACACGGTGATTGTCTATGGCGACAACAACAACTGGTTTGCGGCCTGGGCCTTCTGGCAGCTCAAACTTTACGGCCACCGCGACGCGCGCGTAATGGACGGCGGGCGCAAGAAATGGCTGGAGGAGAAGCGGCCGGTTACGACGGTTGCGCCCAAGGTGGCGCCGGCGCAGTATCGCGCCCAGGAGCCAGACGCGGCCATTCGCGCCACTCGCGAATTGATCTTCGCCGTGCTGGATCGCCGTCACACCGCTCATTTGGTGGATGTGCGCTCGCCGGATGAGTTCACCGGCAAGATCATCGCTCCGCCGGGGATGATGGAAACGGCCCAGCGCGGCGGCCACATTCCCGGAGCGAAGAATATTCCGTGGTCGCAGGCGGTGCGCGAGGACGGCACCTTCAAACCAGTCGAAGAATTGCGCGAACTCTATACCTCAAGAGGCATCCTGCCCGGGCAAGAAGCCATTGCCTATTGCCGCATTGGCGAGCGCTCTTCGCACACCTGGTTCGTGCTGAAATACCTGCTCGGTTTTGAAAAGGTGCGGAACTATGACGGTTCGTGGACCGAGTGGGGCAACCTGGTAGGCGCGCCGATCGTGAAGGGTGTAGCCGCCGCAGCGACCTAGTGCTTTGTGGGACTGTTCCCCAAATCCGCCGGCGGGAGCAGCCGCCGGGCTCGGTGGCAAGCTGAAAACAATGCCGTCACCCGGTCCTCCGTCGCAGTCTCATGCGGTCCCGGAGGAGGAGTTCCTGTTTGATCTTGCCGCGGCCTACTTCCCTTTGGCCGGGGCTTGAGGAGTCGTTCCGTCCGGGGAAGGCGAGATGGCCCAGGGTAGCTTCCCCAGCCTCTGATTCCTTTCGAGATGTTCTTTGGCGCACCGCTGGCAATACCAGCGGCCTGTCTCTTCATCGCGCAGGCTATGAATCTCCTGGCAGCCGCAGATGCAAAGGCAGCGACCGTTCCCCATCGACGTGGTGATCGGAACCAGAGCCATTTGACCGCCGAGAATTCTTTCTCTGCCCGGCTACCTGCCCATCCGCTATTCTGAAGCGCAAGCAGAAAAACTATGGCGCCGCCAACACCCTATCCGATGCGCAGTGGGCGGGCTTCCGCTCCAGCAAGCTATCGCAACCACCCGTGAGGTATGTTTGCCCGGCGAGCCTCGTCCTCGAGGTCGGAAATCTTTCCGAGCAATTCGGCACGCCGCTGTTCCAGCAACTGAAGCTGGTTTTCCGGGCTGAGGCGGCTCGAGTGGTCGAGCAGATTGACGGCGTTGCTGATGCCTTCGGCTGTCACGCGTGCCCGCTGGATGCGGCTGATTTGGCCTTCCACCTGCGCTAACTCCGCTTGCAAGGGCACGATCTGTTTTTGCCAGTAGTCCGCCTGGGTGCGCCGGTCCGGTGGCTTGGGCGTGACCGTTGGCTGGATTTGGTTTTCTTCCTCGATTTTTCTTTCCGCTTCTGCCCTGGCAGGTGGTGCCTGAGGTGTTGCCGTGGCTTGTGGCCGGAAGGGGTCGCGCTTCACCGTCCCAGCCGGTTGCTCTTCTTGCTGGGCGGGTGCCGGTCGTTCCAGGCGCCAGCCGGGCCGCAGCCGCTCCAGGTCTTCGTTGGTCCAGACTTTTTTGGCTTGCTTTGCGGTCGGCTGCGTCGTCTGAGCTGCCGGCGCGGCAGCCCCGCACGTGAAAATCAAAATCGCGAACATAAGGGACAGGGTGCGCATAACTCTTACCCCCTCTGACAGTATAGCCCATCCGATTCGGCCCTGCCGGGGTTGTTGCTCCCCTTGTGGGCGCATGGCGGACGTCAGAGAGGAGGCCGGCAGCCAAGCCCCCGCAAAAAGTCAGAAGTGTCCTAGCGGCCCCGTTGCGCCAGGAAGGCCAGGAGGCGCGCCTGCGCGTAGGCAGAGCGAGCGCTTTCAAACTGGGCAGCCTTCTCGGCGCGCAACTGCACTGCCAGATTGTTTTTCTGTCCGGCAAGCAACAGGCGCTTCTGCCGGGCAAGGAGTTCTCGGGGGAGTGCCGCCAGTTTGCGGGCAGCAGCCATGGCAACGGCGTCCAGTTCGGCATCGGGGACAACCTGATTGACCAACCCCAGCGAGAGCGCCTCGGTTGCCAGCACGTCCCGCCCGGTGAGCACGAATTCAGCCGCGCGGGCCGAACCAACCAGCCGCGGCAACCAGTAGGTTCCACCGCAGTCCGGAGTGAGGCCGACGTGCACGAACGCTTGCTGGAATTTGAGGGTGTCGCTGGCGATGCGAAGGTCGCAAGCCAGCGCCAGATTCATTCCGGCACCGACCGCCGGCCCGCGGATGGCGCCGATCGTCGGCTGAGGAAAATGGCCAAGCAACGCAATCGCCCGATGCAGGCTCGAAAGACCAACACGGAAGAATCTCCTGGCGCTTGCCTGCATTTCGCCGATGTCCCCGCCCGCGCAGAAGGCTCGCCCGGCGCCGGTGACCACCAGCAGCTTGATGCTTTTATCCCGGCGCAGCGCCTTGAGCGCCTGTACCAGCTCGAGGGCGGTTGGCACGTTGAGCGCGTTCAACACTTCCGGCCGATTCAAACGCAGCGTGGCCACGCCATCGCTGGTTTCCGCTTGCAAGTTTTGATAGTTCATCGCTCGCCTCGTCGATCCAGTGTGGAGTCCAGCCGATTGTACACCTGAGGCTCGAGCGGGAGGCGACCAGCCGGTTCGAGGCGCCGGAAGCGTTGCTGAGCCCCACACAACGAATGGCCAAGGTCTTTGCGTCTTCCACAACCTGTTGTATAATTTTCTTGACAAGTGAGGACGCGTCCCTATAATGCGGTCGGTATTGCGCAAATGAACGGGAGAGTAGGCGGGCGGGTGGCGCGCGGAAGAACCTCCAGCTTCCGTGGTTATCACCTGGGCCAGCAATCTACCTGAACGGAATCTAACAGCTCTGGAAGGTTAAGGCCCACGGCGAAGCGGCCTGTCGCCGCAGATGGGTTTGGGGCAGGAGTTTCCCTTCTTCTTTCCGGACCGTCTCCGCCCCGCGCACCCGAATGCGGGCAAGCCGGGCAGTGCTTTTCTCGCAGGTAGGTCCAAGACAGCGCACAACAGGCAATGGGCAGGAGGGGCGGAATGAATGGGCGCCACACAGTCGTGAATGGCGGTCGCAAACAAGCTCAGCGCGCCAAGGGCTTGAGCGTCCCACGTCTTTTCACCAACAGCAGGGTTTCTCCTTTCGATGAAGTCGAATGGGAACGGCGTTCCGCCTCCATCTCGAACGACAAAGGCGAGGTGATTTTCCGCCAAGACGATGTCGAGACGCCGAAGAACTGGTCGCAAACGGCAACTAACATCGTGGCGTCGAAATATTTTCATGGGAAGCTCGGCAGCGCCCAGCGCGAGACCTCCGTGCGCCAATTGATCAGCCGGGTGGTGAATGCCCTGGTGCGCTGGGGCGAGCCGGGCAACTACTTCGCCACCCACGAGGACCGCGACGCCTTCCGCGATGAGCTGACTCACCTCCTGGTGCAGCAGAAGCTCTCCTTCAATTCACCGGTCTGGTTCAACCTGGGAGTGCAGCCCAAACCGCAGTGTTCGGCCTGCTTCATCAACTCGATTGACGACTCCATGAGCTCGATCATGGATCTCACCAAGACCGAGGGGATGCTCTTCAAGTGGGGTTCCGGCACGGGGACGAATTTTTCGGCGTTGCGTTCGAGTTTCGAGGGCCTCTCCGGCGGAGGGATTGCTTCCGGCCCGGTCAGCTTCATGCGGGGTTTTGACGCCTTCGCGGGCGTCATCAAGTCGGGCGGCAAGACGCGCCGGGCGGCCAAGATGGTGATCCTGAACATCGAGCACCCGGACATCGTCCAGTTCATTGATTGCAAGGCGCGTGAGGAGCGCAAAGCATGGCAACTGGCTGCGATCGGCTACGACAGTTCCATCGATGGCGAAGCTTACAGCTCCATCTTCTACCAGAACGCCAATCACTCCGTCCGCGTCACCGATGAATTCATGCAAGCGGCGGAGAAAGACGGCGAATGGTGGACCCGGCGGGTCACCACTGGCGAGCCGCTCCACAAGTATCGCGCCCGCGACTTGCTCCGCAAGATTGCCGAGTCCACTTATCAGTGTGGTGACCCGGGCATGCAGTTCGATACCACCATCAACCGGTGGCATACCTCGAAGAACACCGCTCGCATCAACGCCTCCAATCCCTGCTCCGAGTACATGTTCCTGGACGACACCGCCTGCAACCTGGCCTCGCTCAACCTGTTGAAGTTTCTCTCCCCGGGCGGGCAGTTCGATACGGAAGCGTTTCGTCACGCGGTGGACGTTTCCCTCCTGGCGCAGGAAATCATCGTGGACAACGCCAGCTATCCCACGCCCAAAATCGCCCAGAACAGCCACGATTACCGCCCGCTCGGACTTGGCTACGCCAACCTGGGCGCGCTGCTGATGTCTCTCGCCTTGCCCTATGATTCCGGCGCCGGCCGGGAAATCGCGGCCGCCATCACCGCCCTGATGACCGGCGAAGCCTACCTCCAGAGCGCCCGCATCGCCCAGGCCACCGGCCCCTTCCCCGGCTACGAGCGCAACCGCGAGCCCATGCTTGACGTCATCGGCATGCACCGGGAGGCGGCGCACAAGATCGCCACTCGTGAAATGCAGAATGAGAAAGCCAGGTCCCTGGCCGCCAACCGCGTGCAGGCCGCCTTGATGCCTCTGCTGGCGGCGGCGAGAAAGTCCTGGGACGAAGCGCTCGAGGAAGGTCGCACGCACGGCTACCGCAACGCGCAAGTCACCGTGCTCGCTCCGACCGGCACCATCGGCTTCATGATGGATTGCGACACGACCGGCGTCGAGCCTGACTTGGCGCTCGTGAAATTCAAGAAGCTGGTGGGCGGCGGGGTCATCAAGATCGTCAACCAGACGGTACCCACCGCGCTCGTTCGCCTGGGCTATTCACCTGCCCAGGTGAGCGACATTGTGGACTACATCGACAAGCAAGGAACCATCGAAGGCGCACCGCACCTTCAGGCAGAACATCTGCCGGTCTTTGATTGCTCGCTGAAGCCTTCGACCGGCAGCCGTTCCATCTCGCCTTCCGGGCACGTCAAGATGATGTCAGCCGTGCAGCCATTCCTTTCCGGCGCCATTTCGAAAACCGTCAATCTCCCGGCTGAATCTACGGTTGAGGATATAATGCAAGCTTACGTGGATGGCTGGAAGCAGGGGCTCAAAGCCATCGCCATCTACCGCGACAGCTCCAAGCGCGCTCAACCGCTCAGCACCGCCGACGCCGGGAAGCAGAAAGAAAAAGTCATGGCCAAGCCTGAGGAAAAAGGGAAAGCGGAACTCCCCGACCAGCCGGAACTCTTTCCCGGCGCGCGGCGGACGCTCCAGCGTCGCAAGCTGCCCACCGAGCGCCAAGCTATCACCCACAAATTCTCGGTCGGCGGCCACGACGGTTACATCACGGTCGGGCTTTACGAGGACGGCACTCCGGGGGAGATCTTCATCACCATGGCCAAGGAAGGCTCGACGCTCTCCGGCATCATGGACGCCTTCGCCACGGCCATTTCCATTTCGTTGCAGTACGGCGTTCCGCTCCGCGTTTTTGCTGAAAAGTTTGCCCACATGCGCTTTGAGCCCTCCGGCTGGACAGGCAATCCGGAGATTCCTTATGCCAAGTCCATCATGGACTACATCTTCCGGTGGCTTGGCTCGAAGTTCATCAGCCCGGAATATCGCCAGGGCGAGATCGAAAGTTCCATCTCCGCAAGCACCCCACCTCACATAGGGGAGACCAAACGGCCTGCAACGGGCCGAATCACCCCGCCTAGCGGGACACAGGTGGGCGCGCCTTCTACGCCGCAACCCGTCGCCGCGGTCGAAGACGCTCCCACCTGTGCCGATTGCGGCTCCCTCATGTTCCGCAACGGCAACTGCTATAAGTGCGAGAATTGCGGAAGTACCTCAGGCTGCTCTTGATATCCAAATCTTTGTTACGTGGGCCAGGCACAGGCATGCTCGATGCCTGACTTGTCTAAATTGGCCTGAAGCTTTCTTGGTTTCATTCTCGTGAGGTGACGACTATGAATGAGGACCAGGAGTTTAAGCTCGTGCCGCCCGGCAGTGGCAAAACCGTCTCGCTAGTCGGAGACATTTACACTTTCCTGATGGTGGGCGAAGAGACGGGTGGAGCCTATGCCTTCATCGAAGTGGTCATTCCCCCGCAGGGCGGTCCGCCACCGCACATCCACCGGCGCGAGGATGAAGCGTTCTACGTTCTCGAGGGAGAGCTTGAGTTCATGGTCAACCGGCGCACTGTCAAGGCGGGCCCTGGAAGCTTTCTCCATCTTCCCAAAAACAGTTTGCACTGTTTCAAGAATGTCAGCTCAACCACGGCAAGGATGCTGGTTCATGTGGCCCCTGCCGGACTCGAGAAGTTTTTTGAGGAAGTTGGTCATCCACTGAAGGACAAGTCTGCCGGCCCGGCTCCCGTAACGCCCGCTGACATCGAAAAACTCGTGGCCGTCGCTCCCAAATACGGCATTGAGATCAAACTGCCTCCGGCCTGATTGATTCTCACCACGACGAGTATAAGAACAGCGCCGAGCTGGCAGAGGGGCGCGGCCTGTGGCCCACCCTCCGCTCACGTTTATCAGGTGGCACTACTGCGCCACGAAGGTCTCGCGCTTAAGGAATTGGCCGGAACCGACCCGCCCTACGAATTGATCACTCTCAACCACCGGCTTTCCGCGCACCAGCACGGCCGACGGCGCGCCGAGAACCTTCATTCCTTCAAAGGGGTTATAGTCCACCTTCATGTGGTGCGTTTTGGCGCTCAGGACAACTTCCTTGTTGGGGTCAAAGATGACGATGTCGGCATCCGAGCCGACGGCGATCGTTCCTTTCCGTGGATAGAGGCCAAACATCTTGGCCGGAGCGGTCGAGACCAGTTGCACAAAGCGGTTGAGCGTGATGCGGCCCTTCCGCACGCCTTCATGGAGCAGCATGAGCCGGGTTTCGATGCCCGGCGCGCCGTTCGGAATTTTGGTGAAGTCGCCGACGCCCATTTCTTTCTGCTCCTTGAAGCAGAACGGGCAATGGTCGGTCGAGACGACCTGCAAATGGTCGCGGCGCAAACCCTCCCATAGCTTCTCCTGGTGCCACTTGGGCCGCAGCGGCGGCGTCATGACCCACTTGGCGCCTTCAAAGCCCGGCCGGTCGTAGAGCGAATCGTCGAGAAAGAGGTACTGCGGGCAAGTTTCCGCGTAGGCCGGGATTCCGCGGTCGCGCGCCTCGCGCACTTTTTCGAGCGCGTCGTTGCACGATAGGTGGACGATATAAACCGCCGCCCCGGCCATCTCCGCGAGCGCAATGGCGCGGGCGGTCGCTTCGGCTTCGGCGGTTGTCGGGCGGGTAAGCGCGTGATATTTCGGCGCGGTTTTTCCTTCGGCCAGCGCCCGGCGAACGATGACGTCAATCGCGCCGCCATTTTCGGCATGCATGCAGATCAGCCCGCCGTTCTGCGCGGTCTGCGACATGGCTTTGAAAATCAGAGCGTCTTCGACCATGAAGACGCCGGGGTAGGCCATGAACAGCTTGAAGCTCGTCACCCCCTCGCGCACCAGCGCGTTCATCTCCTCGAGGCGCGCGTCCGGCAGGTCGGTCAGGATGCAATGGAAAGCGTAGTCAATGGCCGCTTTGGCTTCGGCTTTTTTCATCCAGGTGTCAAAGGCGGTGCGGAGGGTCTGCCCCTTGTACTGAATGGCGAAATCAATGAGCGAAGTGGTGCCGCCGAAGGCAGCGGCGATGGTTCCGCTCTCAAAGTCATCTGCGCTCGTGGTTCCCCCAAAGGGCATGTCGAGGTGAGTGTGAACATCAATGCCACCGGGGATGACGTATTTCCCCTTGGCGTCGATGACTCTTCCGGCGTTCTCGGCGGGCAAAGTGGTTCCGAGGGCAACGATTTTTTCGGCCACGATGCCAACATCTCCGATAAAGCGGTCGGAGGCGGTGACCACCTCGCCGTTGCGGATGAGCGTGTCGAATTTCATGGCGACCTTCCTCTCTCCGGTCTGGCACCGAGTCCCGATACGTCGGGACGCCTGCCACCGGGTCAAAGGGGAAAAACATCGGATGAGCGTGGCGGCCCGAGGCTTCGTCCCGAGGCTTCGGGAGGAAAAAGCGGGTTCATCTTAGGGCTGCGTATGGGGAAAGTCAATTCCAGTGCGATCTTAAGCGGAATTGGTTGTATTGGGGTACACGCAGGGTGCTACAATTTGGAGAATCGGCCCATGCGAAAGAGCCCGCCTAGGCGGGCCGCGCGCCCGAACCGCTCAGGACCGGAATCCCTGAACGCCCAAGTGGGGGAGGTCTTTTTCTCATGGCGTTGCGCAAGATAGCTCCGAAACTCGCGCCGGAAGAGTACGAGCGCAAATTCGCCGATATCTCGCCGCCGCTTAGCCGTCAGCAGGCGCTGGTCGAAGCGTCTCGCTGCCTTTTTTGCTTTGACGCGCCCTGCATCGCCGCCTGTCCGACCCGTATTGACGTCCCGGCCTTCATCAAGAAGATTTCGACGGGCAATTTGAAAGGATCGGCGCGAGTGATCCTCACGGCCAATATCCTGGGGCACAGTTGCGGCCGGGTTTGCCCGACGGAGGTCCTTTGCGAGGGCGCTTGCGTGATGCATGCCCGAGGCGAGATGCCGATCCAGATTGGGCGATTGCAACGCTACGCGGTGGACTACGTCCTCGATAGAAATATTCGGATGTTCGAGGCCGGCAAGCCGAATGGCCGGCGAGTGGCCTGCATCGGCTCGGGCCCGGCCTCGCTCGCCTGCGCCGCTGAACTGGCGAAGTGGGGTTACCGGGTTACGATCTTTGACAAGAACCCGCTCCCGGGCGGCCTCAATACCTACGGCATTGCTGCTTACAAGACGCGCGCCCCGGATAGCCTGCGGGAGGTCAAGCTGGTGGAAGACCTGGGCGTCGAATTCCGGCAGGGTGTGCAGGTCGGCAAGGATATTTCGCTTCGGGAACTCGAAAAACAGTTTGATGCCATCTTCGTGGGTGTCGGCCTGGGGGAGACCTGGGATTTGAAGATTCCGGGCGAAAACCTCGAGGGCGTTTACGCCGCCATGGAATTTATCGAGCGCACCAAGGTCGAGGCGTTCCACCACATTGATGTCGGGCATCGAGTGGCGGTCATCGGCGCGGGCAATACGGCGATTGATGCCGCCACGGCTGCCGCCCGGCTCGGCGCCGAGCCGGTCTATATCCTCTACCGCCGCAGCGAGCGTGAAATGCCGGCCTTCAAGTATGAGTTTGAGCTGGCGAAAAAGGATGGCGTGAACTTTCTCTGGCAAACGGCGCCGGTGCGCATCCTCGGGCGTAGTGTCGTAGAAGGCCTGGAATGCGTGCGCATGAAACTGGGCGAACCCGATGCTTCAGGACGCCGCCGGCCGGAACCCATCGCCGGCTCAGAATTTGTGCTGGAGGTGGACATGGTCGTGGGCGCCATCGGGCAGCAGCCGGTGTTCGAGCTCTTGAAGAGCTTGCCCCGGGTGGAGCTGGAGGGCGACCTGGTGAGGGTGAACGAATCCGGCCAGACGACCAATCCCCGCTATTTTGCCGGCGGCGACTGCGTGAACGGCGGCAAGGAAGTGGTGGATGCAGTGGCCGAGGGCATGCGCGCCGCCCGGGGCATTTATGAGTTTTTGAAACCACAGATGAACACAGATGAAGTTTGATAATGACGCAAAGACCGCAAAGGGACACCAGGCTTTGGAGGTTTATCCAGAGCAAGAGTTGACCCATAAGATTCTGGAAGCTGCATTTGCTGTCCGCAACGCGTTGGGTGCAGGCTTCCTGGAGAAGGTCTACGAGAATGCCCTTGCGCTCGAATTGCGGGCCAAAGGAATTGCTTGCCGGCAGCAACTGCCGTTACAGGTGCGTTACAAAGACGCCGTGGTGGGAGACTAGGCTGCCGACTTGGTTGTCGAAGTTAGAGTTTTGCTCGAGTTGAAGGCCTGCGCCATGTTGGAACCGAACCACGAAGCGCAGATCATGAACTATTTGCGCGCGACCCGATTGCGGGTTGGCCTTTTGCTTGATTTCGGTCGCCCCAAATTGCAGTACAGGAGGTTTGTCTGCTGATGGTGAGTTTTCTTTGTGTTCATCAGTGTTCATCTGTGTTTATCTGTGGTTCCCATCGAGGTGTGTCATGGTTGACTTGAGTGTGAATCTGGCTGGAATTCGCAGTCCGAATCCCTTCTGGCTTGCTTCCGGACCGCCGGCCAATACCGGCGAGCAGGTGATGCGGGCATTTGATGCCGGCTGGGGCGGCGCCGTTTGGAAGACGATTGGCGACCCCATCATCAATACCACGTCGCGTTACGGCGGCATTGACCTGAACGGCGTCCGCATGATGGGCTTCAACAACATCGAACTGATCACCGACCGCCCCATCGAAGATAACCTGCGCGAGATTCGCGAGGTCAAGAAGCGTTACCCGAAGCATGCCGTCGTCGTCTCGTTGATGGTGGAATCGAAGCGCGCATCGTGGCACGAGTGGGTCAAGCGGACGGAAGATACGGGCTGCGACGGGCTTGAGCTGAATTTCGGCTGCCCGCATGGCATGAGCGAACGGGGCATGGGGGCTGCGGTTGGCCAGGTCCCCCAATACACGAAAATGATCACCGCCTGGGTAAAAGAAGTTGCTCGCACGCCGGTTATCGTCAAGCTGACGCCGAACGTGACGGACGTGACTCGCATTGCGGTTGCTGCCGAGCAGGGTGGCGCCGATGGCCTCTCTCTCATCAACACGATCAATTCCATCATGGGCGTGGACCTGGACAGCTTTGCTCCACGGCCGACGGTGCGCGGGAAATCAAGCCACGGGGGCTTTTGCGGCCCGGCGGTGAAGCCGATTGCCCTGCACCTGCTCTCGCAGGTGGCGAAGAAGGTGAAGATCCCCATCAGCGGAATCGGCGGCATCGCCAACTGGCGGGATGCGGCCGAATTCATCGCGCTCGGCGCCACCACCGTGCAGGTTTGCACCGCCGTCATGCACTACGGCTTTCGCATCGTCGAGGACATGCTCGACGGTCTTACCGGCTACATGGCTGAAAAAGGCTTTGAGCGCATCGCTGACTTGCGGGGGCTCGCCCTGCCGAATGTGGTGGAGTGGGGAGAATTGGACCTCAACTACAAGATCATTGCCGAGATCCATGCCGAGAAATGCATTAGCTGCCAACTTTGCTATGTCGCTTGCGAAGACGGCGCCCACCAGTGCATTGAGCTGCCGAAAGGCGATGGCAACCGCGTCCCTATCATTCTTGAGGACGAATGTGTGGGCTGCAACCTCTGCGCGCTGGTCTGCCCGGTGGTGGATTGCATCACCATGAGGGAGGTGGATACCGGCAAGCCGGTCATGTCCTGGAATCAAATGCACAAGCTGGGCAGCGGCCCAACCGCACGGGCGGATTGCGATGTGCCCCCAGGTGACTAGGAGTCGAGGGGTTTGAGGTGACAGGTGTCAGGTTTCTGGTTTTCGGTTTCAAGGTTGGGGCCGATATCCAGGTGGGGCTTTTCTCTCAAGACGTCAATTCTAGGCGTCCTCTTCGATCGCTGGCTCCGCCGGACGGGCAAGCATCAAGCCCATATAAGTAATGGCCGCGATCCCGAACCCCACAAACCAGGCATAATCGTAAAGCAGCCGCAGGGGACGAAAGAATAATCCGATGAAGGCTACCGCCGCGCCGGCCAGCAGCGCCGCCACCGCCGGCCAGTTCACTCCCCGGCCGTACTCGTATTCGCCTCCGCGGCGGTAAAGCTCCTCGACGGCGAGGGTCCGGCGGCGGACAATGAAATAGTCGCAAATCAGTACGCCCGCGATGGGACCCAAAAATCCCGAGTAGCCAACCAGCCAGCCGAAAATATAGTTACCGTAATTCTCGATCAGCTTCCACGGCATCATCATCAGGCCGATCAGGCAAGTGATGACGCCGCCTCGCTTGAAGCTGATGTGCCGCGGGGCGAGGTTGGAAAAATCGTTTGCCGGCGAGACGACGTTGGCACTCACGTTGACGTTCAGGGTGGCGATCAGCAGTGCCAACGTGGCCACGATGACGGCGAGAGGGTTCCTGAAGCGGGTCATCACCTCGACCGGATCCCAGATGGCCTGGCCGTAGATAATGGTCGTCGCGCTGGTCACCGCAATGCCGATAAAAGAATAGAAGGTCATCGTGGCGGGCAGGCCCAGCGCCTGGCCGACCATCTGCGCGCGCTGGCCGCGAGCGTACCGCGTGAAATCAGGGATGTTGAGCGCCACGGTTGCCCAGAAGCCGACCACGCCCGTCAGCGAGGGGATGAAAAAGCGGGAAAATTCGCCGAACGTCTGAAACTTCGACGGCGCGGTCAGCATGGGGCCAAACCCGCCGGCATGGCGGCCCGCCCAAAGCAGTAGCGCCAACCCGATGGCCAGCAGGAAGGGAGCGCTGATTCCCTGCAGAACCTTGATCATCTCAACGCCGCGGAGGATGACCACCAGGTTCAAAAGCCAGAAAGCAGCGAAGCAGAGCCAGACTCCGCCGTCAAATTGGCGCCAGGAAGGGATGAGCGCGCCGAGCATGGCGTAGATGGCCTTGCCGCCAATCCAGGTCTGGATACCGAACCAGCCGCAGGCCACCAGCGCGCGCAAAATCGCCGGCAGATTTGCCCCCAGCACGCCGAACGACGCCCGCGCAAAAACCGGGAAAGGAATGCCGTACTTGGCGCCCGCGTGAGCATTCAGGAGCATCGGGATGAGGACAATCACGTTGCCGAGAAAAATGGTGAAGAGCGCCTGGCGCCAGTTCATCCCGCCGACAATCATGGCGCTCGCCAGCATATAAGTCGGAATGCAGATGGACATCGTGACCCAGAGGGCAGCGAAGTTGTAGGTGCCCCAGGTGCGGCGATCAGGGCCCGTCGGAGCAAGATCAGCGTTGTAGAGGGTGCTTTCGAGCGTTTCGCGTGAGAAGCCTGCAGGGTTCCGTAACGGAGAAGCCGGCTGTGGCTCAGCACTCATTGCGGTTTCGGTGGCGACTCCCGGCGGCGAAGTCCCTTAGGCCTGCGCGATCGGATCGTAGGTTTCCGGTCTCCGGTCGCGATAAAACTGCCAGACGGTGCGGACCTCCTGGATCTCTTCCAGGTTCAAGTCGGCCACAATCAATTCGGTCTTGTTGCGGCTGCCCTGGGCAATAATTTTGCCGCGCGGGTTGCAGAAGTAGCTTTTGCCGTAAAACTCGCCGATGTCCCACGGCTTCTCATGCCCCACGCGATTGATGGCGGCAATGAAGTAGCCGTTGGCCACCGCGTGAGCGGGCTGCTCGAGTTCCCAGAGATATTCAGAAAGGCCGGCGACGGTGGCCGAGGGGTTGAAGACGATTTCGGCGCCGTTCAGCCCGAGGATGCGCGCCCCCTCGGGAAAATGCCGGTCGTAGCAAATATAAACACCGACCTTCGCAAACCGCGTCTCAAAGACCGGATACCCGAGGTTTCCCGGACGAAAATAGAATTTCTCCCAGAAGCCGGGATGGCAATGGGGGATGTGGTGCTTGCGATATTTTCCAAGATAGTTGCCGTCGGCATCGAAGACGGCAGCGGTGTTGTAAAACACCCCGGACATCTCCTGCTCATAGACGGGCACGATCATCGCCATGCGATGCTGCTTCGAGAGTTTCTGCATCAGGGCAAGCGTCGGCCCGCCGGGCACGCGCTCGGTGAGCTCATACCAGCGCGCCTGCTGCTCGGCGCAAAAATAGGGGCCGTAGAAAAGCTCTTGCAGGCCGAGGATCTGCACCCCTTTTTTCGCCGCCTCGCGGACAAGTGCGACGTGCTTCTCGATCATCTGTTTCTTGATTTTCTCGAGCGAGTGGCGATCCGCGTGGAGATCGCAGGATGCCTGGATGATGCCGCAGCGTATTGGGCGGGCCATGGTTGCCTCCGGTCGGCGGAGCCGGGAATCCTGTCTTGACGATCGCACGCTGGCCGAGCACAGCCGGGCAGCGACCGCCTGGCTTTCGTGCCTTATAATTTCCGTGGGCCGGCCCCGCAAATAGGGTGAACGCGATAATACCAATCGTCGGCGCCCCCTGCAATTGCCGGCAGGAGGGACTGGCTCGGGGAAGGTTTTCTGGCGTGCGTAAACCGGCAGCGCGCAATTTCGTCCAATCGAGGTGATGGCAGAGTTGACGGCTCGGCTAGAGCGGGAAGCGGCGATCGCGGCAGGCAGCGCTTCGGCAAAAACGGGCGTGGACAGGGCGCATTTCGAGCGGGTGGTTTGCGCTTACCAGAAGTCCATCTTCCGTATCATTCTGCAAATCGTGCGCGATCCCGACCAAGCTGCCTCGCTGACTCAGGATTGCTTTCTGCGGGCCCATGAGCGGCTAAAAAGTTTTCGCGGGGAATCGAGCCTCGAGACCTGGTTGGGTCGGATCGCCATCCATCTGGCGCTCGACCATTTGAAAAGCCGGCGGGCGGGTTTCTGGCGGCGCTTGCTGCGGAGAGACAGTCATGACGTTGCCGGAAACCCGACGTTCGCCGGGGGCGGGATGGAAGAATCGGCCTCTCCTGAGCGCCAGCTGCTGGCTCGGGAGGCGCTCGACCGGGTAAGGCGAGCGGTGGAGCTGCTTTCACCGCAGCAAAGAGCGGTTTTTGCATTGCGATTTTTTGAGGACTACTCGCTGGAAGAAATCCGGGAGGCGATGGGTATTGAGATCGGCACGATCAAGTCGCATCTGTTTCGCGCTGTCCGGCACGTCCGTCGCAGCATGGAAGGCACCCATGGAAAATAAATCGTCCGACAACCGCCCTCTGGACCGCCATCTGACCGATGACCAATGGATCGAATGCCTGCTCGGGGAGCAATCGGCAGAAGTGGTCGGGCACCTGAGCGCGTGCCCGGCATGTCGCGCTGAACTCTCGCGTTTCCGGACGGCAACCGGGCAACTGGCGCGGCAAACTTTGGGCTATGCCGAGGCCCTGCCGGAGCCGTTCTGGCAGGAGCAGCGGCGGCTGATTGCCGCCCGGGTTGCGGCCGGGAGCGCAAGGAAAACCGAGGGGAGCTTTTCGAGACGCCTGGCTTTTGGGCTGAGCGCAGCGGCAGTGGCGCTCCTGGCGGTCATCCTGCTTCGCTGGTCTCCACCCTCGCGCCCTTCAGCAGTGGCGCCGGTCTCTTCGGCGGATGACCCTCTTCTTGCCCAAGTGCAGGAAGCGCTCGACCGGGAAGTTCCGATGGCGCTGGCTCCGGCTGCGTTGCTGACCGACGAGATCGAACGCGGAATTGACAGGAGCCAAGCTCGCTGAATCGTTTAGGAGGAGGATATGAAAATAATGGGATACTTCGTCTTGCTGACTGTATTTTTTCTGACGGCTGGTGGAGCCTGGGCGCAAGAACCGCCCGGGCCGGGAGGGCCACACGGTCCGGGGCCGATGCCTCACGGCCAATGGTGGAAGAACTCGGAGGTCGTCAAAGACCTCGGGCTGACTGAGGCGCAGGTCAGTCAGATCGAGGCGGCGTTCTTCGAGCATCGCAGGTCGCTCATTGACCTGCGAGCTGAACTCGAACACAAGGAACTGGATTTGCAAACGCTCATGGATGCGGATCGCCCCGACACCGCCAAGGTCAGCGGCCAGATTGACGCCGTGCTCGCCGCTCGAAACAAACTGGAAAAAAGCAACGCGATGATGCTGCTCAAGATCCGGCAGGTGCTGAGCGTCGAACAATGGAAGAAACTCCAGGCGCGGCATCAGCTCATGCGGGCACGGGAGATGCGTATGCGCGGCATGGGCATGCGGCCCGGCCCCGGACCCCGGCACCCGGGCGCGGTTCGGCCCCAGCCGCCTGAGTCTCCCGCTCCCCCGCCGGACGAATAGCAAGGCTCGTCATTCTTAGGGAGAGGGTTTGGAGCGGGATTGATTTTGCCATTGCTTTCGGCTCTGCGCGGGTTTAAGCTTGGGTCCCGAGAGTAGCTCAAAAAAATTTTCGCGCCTTCAGGAAGCCGACGAAACTAGGGCATCCTGGCTCCAGAGCAAGTCTGAGGGAGGCTGCCATGGATGCGAAGCTGCGTGCCCTTGTAGTTGATCCCGACGAGCATGCTTTGAGGGAACTGGCTTATCTGCTGGACAGCCTTGGCGTCCGGGTTGAAGTCGCCAGGCGTCTGACCGAAGCGAGCGCGCGCCTCTCCCAGGGAGACCCGCCCGCGGTGGTTTTCTGCAGCGCCATGCTGGAAGATGGGGATTGGTGCGAACTTTGCCGTTTGGCGCCGTCACTGGTCGGCCACGTAGTGGTCACGACGCGTCTTCCCAGCATGCGAGAGTACCTGCGGGCCATGGACGAAGGAGCGCGCGATTATATTGCGCGGCCGTTTGCATTGCGGGAGATCGAGCGGATCGTCCGCTCATTTGCCAGCAGCGGGGCCGGGTCTCAAGCCCGGGCCGCGTAATTCTTGTGCGTGGTCTTCGAGAAGCATGGAAGGCTGGGTCGCGGGAGATCAGTTCGACCCGGGTACCGAAAGCCTGCCGTGTGTCCTTCGCAGGCTGCCCTGAGCATCGTGCCGGGCTGAAGCCCGCCTCTACGCGGAGTTCCTCCAAGATAACCCTTGAGCCAACAGCATCATCTGTACTTCTGACAAATCCTCAACAGGGGCGCTTCCATGCGAAGAACAATCCGTTATCTTGCCATCGTGCTTTTTCTCGGGAGCATGATTGCCGCGCCCCGTACCATGCGGTACGGGGCTGGGCAGACGGCGGTGGATCGGCTTTCTGCACAGCTAAAGGATCGAGACCCAAAGGTGCGCGAGCGAGCCGCGAAGCTCCTGGGTGAACAAGGTGATCCGACCGGCGTCCCGGCACTCGCCGAAGCGGTCACGGATCTCGATGAGGACGTCCGCTTTGCGGCGGTGAACTCGCTGGGCGAGATTCGCTCGGAAGCAGCCATTCCGGCGCTGGTCAGCGGGCTTGCCGATCCTGCCAAGCGTGTCCGAGAGCGCGCGGTGGACGGGCTGGTGGCGCTCTACATGGTGCTGCCCGAAGGCGGCAGCGCTTTTGATTTGGTTCGGCGGGTGACCGATTTCTTTTCGAACCCGGTCGAAGACCTGGCCGTTAACCCCTGGATTCAGGTGGACGAGCGTGCTGCCCAGGGGCTCAAGAGCGCGCTGACCGACCGCGAGAGGGACGTTCGCCTGCGCGCCGCCCGCGCCCTTGGCATTCTCCGAGCGCGGGAAGTAGCGCCGGAGTTGGGCACCGCCATGATGGTCGGAGACCGCAGGATGCGAGCGGAGTGTCTGCGAGCGTTTGCCAAGATGAGAGATCCGGCCAACGGGGAGACCATCGCCAAGTTGCTGCGGGATACCGACGATGAGACGCGCGCTGAAGCCAGCCGCACACTCGGCCTGATTGGCGCTCGAAACCTGCTGCCGGAGCTGCGACGGATGTACGAAGATGACCCCGGCAAGGACGTTCGGCGAGCAGCGTTCGAGGCCATGTCGCTGATGCCGGAGCCGGGCTTGGCCGGGCTTTTTGAGTCCAAGCTTGCCGGCAAAGACCGCCGCCTCCGAGAGTATGCTGCCGACGGCCTCGCCCGCCTCCCGCAAGCAAGCTCCGCGCAACTCCTCCGGACACGCTTCAGCGCGGAGAAAGATCGCCGCGTAACGCTGGCGTTGGCCTTTGCCCTGGTTGCCCGGCAGGAGATGCCCTATCTTCAAACTCTCATGGAGTCGCTCGACTCTCCGTTCTACCGAGATCACGGAATCGCCTATTTGGTCGAATTGGGACACGATTCAAGACTTCTGCCCGGTTATTATCCCTTCCTGCGGAATGAAAAGCCCGATATCCGCCGTTATCTCTGTCTGGTTTTGGAGCGCGTGGGCAATCCGGAGGCGATGGAGCAGCTTAAACCCACGATGAGCGATCCGGTGGACGAAGTGGCGGTAGCGGCCACGCGGGCGTATCGCGCGTTGGGGCAAGTCAAAAAGTAGCCGGCCCTCCCGGCGCCCAATTTCCGCTTGCTGTTACAAAGTCCTACGTTAGCTCCGAACTCGCAAGGGACGGCGGGCTTTTCCTTCTCATCCCTCTCTACCTTATTTACTCCATGACCATGGACGAATACCGGCTCATTGAAACCTTTTTTGACCGCTGCGAACAGCTCGAACCGGATCTACGCTCGCCCCGACTGGTTCGGGGCTCGCGCATGGCCACCGATATCTGCCGCCGGATTCTCGAGAAAGTCGGCTCAACCCTGCCCATCTCTGGCAACCCGGAGGCGGTTCTTCACAAGCTGGCTTCTGATTTCCGCACGCGAGAGAGATACGAATAGCCAAGGAACGAAAGCGGAAGCAAGCAGAGGGGTGGAACGTCTGAATTCACCGACTGGAACGATATCGCGTCGCTCAGCCCACGGGCTTCCGCGCTTGGGACGAGCGTTAAGTTCGGCGCGCCGCATCAACAGCAAATAATTAAGGGCCGTTGTGTCGCCGCGCCCTTTTCGTCCACAACGGCCCCTGGAGAAGTCCTTCTGGTCCAGATCAACCAGTAATCGTAAACCAGTGCTTCCTTCTCCGCCATGAGTCGAGCACAAAGGCTGCCAAAGGTCGGTCCGGCCGAGGCTGAATTAGTCCTTGGCTTTTCAATAGATTGCAAGGATACCCGGGTGCTCCTGGTGGGCTGCCTCTTCGGAAAATTTGTCTGTTATTCTGACTGGGCACATGATTCGAAGACAAATTGTCGCTCTCAACGCAAACACTTTCTCTCGGCGCTGCCATTACCTTCTCGCGTTATAGCGACACGCCACCGGAAACACAGAAAACCTACCCTTCAGTCTTCCGAACGAAGGAAGGCTCCGACCTGCCGGATTGCGTCGTAAACCCATGGGCAGCAAGAAGAGATGTCGAAATCTTGTTCGGAGGTGAACAGGTTGCCCTAGGAACGGCTGGGCGAGAGAAAGGCCAAGCGCGGCAATCGAACTTCCCGCCTCAGGCGCGGAACTCGCTCTGATCCAGCAGGCTGACCACGAACAACAACCCTACCGCTCCGATGAGTACTCCGACGAGCACTTTTCCCTCCCCATCGCCTCACTTCTATGGATGCAGGATGGGTAGGAAAGATTCAGGCTGTCGGCCGGTCAAGCAACGCAGAAAAACCGCCGCGGTGCAGAGGAAAAAAAACACTCCGACTGGTCGCGGCTGGGACGGCACTATCCCTCGGCGCGAATAATGTCGTAGCTTTCAATCACGGCGGCGACTCCGACCCTCACCTCTTCCGTTTCCAGCCGGGGTCGCTCGATGCGAACCACTTTGCCCCTGGCACGGACCTGCACGTCGGTGGACTGGGTCACACTGGTCGGCAAGGTAAGGATAAATTCAAGATTGCTGCCCACCGCCAGGTCGGCATCCACCACGAAGAACAATCCACGGGCGCTGACATCTCGTGTCACACCTTCCCGAGGTTGCAGCGGGGCTCCCTGGCCGAGGCGGAGCCTGATCGGAAATGCCAGCTCGTAGCGCCGAGTGTTGCGCCGCTCGTTCATGCCATGCCTCCCAGAACTAGATTCGTCAGGGCCCTGGACACACACCTAATCGGCATACAGGGTTGCACTTATCTTGCCAAAGGAAGGTGGGCAAAAGCAACGGCCGAGCGGCAAGCCACTGTTTGCAACTTGATGACAGGGAAACAGAAGGGAAGAAGCAAGAGGGACGCCCGCCAAGTCTGGAAGCAGTTCCTTCCCCGATGGGTCTCGACCCACCCCCCAAGCTGACCAAAAGCTGCAAAACCTTGCCGGGGAGTCAACCTCCGCGGCAGTCCTCACCGTAATACTACTGCTCGGCTATTCGGCCAGCTTTTCGACCGAGGGGCGGGGGCCGCGCGAACGAGGCGTTCGCCCCGGGTCGAGGTTGAATTGACGGATTTTGTATAGCAAAGCTTTGTAGCTAATATAAAGAAGCCTGGCTGCTTCCTTCCGATTCCAATTGGTTTGATCCAGAGCTTGAGCGATGGCCTGCATCTCGGCCTGATCTTTCAAGCTGCGCACCAGCGACTTCAACCCTTGTGGCGGACGGACGGAGTTGGCGTCCGTGGGTGCTGGTTCGGCAGCCTCTTCCCGAGCGCGCAGCACGGTCAATTCCCGAATCATGGCCTCGCTGTCCTCGAGGATGACGTAGCGCTTGGCAAAGTTTTCCAGTTCGCGCAGGTTTCCCGGCCAGTTGTAATTGATGGTGGCTTCAATAAGTTGGCCGGAGATAGGCGGCGCATGCTTCTGGAGTTTTTTGCTGTACTTGGTAACAAAATGGGTCAGCAAGATCGGAATCTCCCGGGTGCGCTCGCGCAGCGGCGGAACATGGACAGTAAAGACGTTAAGCCGATAGTAGAGGTCTTCCCGGAAACGGCCGGAACGTATCGCTTCGTGAACATCGGTGTTCGTCGCGGCGATGACGCGAACGTCCAGAGTCACCAGCGACCGCCCCCCCAGACGGGAATACTGCTGGTCCTGCAAGACGTGCAAGAGCTTCGCCTGCAAGTGAGTGCTCATCTCGGCAATTTCATCGAGCAAGATGGTGCCGTGGTTGGCCAGTTCGAACTTGCCGGGTTTGGAGCGGGTGGCGCCCGTGAAAGCGCCCGGTTCATACCCAAACAGCTCGCTCTCCAGCAACTCCGAAGGCAGGGCCGCACAATTGACCTTGATGAAGGGTTGGTTGGCGCGCGACGAGCGCAGATGGATCATGCGGGCGATCACTTCCTTGCCCACGCCGCTTTCACCATAGAGAAAAACGGGCACGTCCACCGGAGCAATCTGGAGAACCTGCTCGCGGATTCGAATCATCTGTGCGCTGGAGGCGATGAAGGAAAGATCCTTGGTAATCTGCTCACAATATTCTTCCAGCCGTTCCTTCTCACTCTCGAGCTCGGAGCGTTTCTTGCATTTGAGGAGGGCGGCGTCCAGCTCGCTCTTCTCAAACGGTTTGGTGAGATAGTCCTGGGCTCCCAACTTGATGGCTTCGACGACGGTGGCCACCTCGCCCGAGCAGGAAAGCATCACCACCCTCAGGCTGCCGTCCACCTGCATCAAGCTGCGGAGGGTCTCCAGCCCGTCCATTTCGGGCATGAGCACGTCCAGAATGACGAGGTCAGGCCGCTGCTCTCCTTGAGCGATTTCCAACGCCTCCCGCCCGCTGGCCGCGGCAAGGACCGAATAGCCTTCCACCTCGAGCAAAGTCTGAAGATAGCGCCGAATGCTGGGTTCATCGTCCACTACCAGCACCGTTCCCTTGGTCGCCATGAATCTCTCCTTGATTCTGCTTCTCCCCCAGTGATCTACTCGGCGCGGAAAGGCAGGAGCACGGAAAACCGGCAGCCCCGCCCGGGCTCACTTTCCACCCAGATTTTGCCGCGATGGGCCTGCACCAGACGCTTGGCAATCGCCAATCCCAGTCCCATGCCCATCGCACTGGCGGTGTGAAGTTTGACGAACTCCTCAAAGATTTCTTGGTGGTATTCAGCGGCGATTCCCTGCCCGACATCGCTCACCGAGATGTGAGCCGAGTTTGTCTGCTCGGAAACTCGTTGCCGCCGTTCCTGATGCCTCGCCACTACCCCAACGCGTCGTTCCCAAAAGTACGGTTCCAGCGCGAGCACGACTTTGCCCCCGCTCGGGCCGTGGCGGAGGGCATTGTCAAGCAGGTTGCCTACCACCTGCTGCACTTTCTGCCAATCAAAGGGAAACAGAGGAAGGGCGTCCGTGCTGCGAGTTTCCAGGTGAACTTGCTGGCGGGCAAAGGCCGTCTGCCAGCGAGCCACCAGCTCGGCCATGCAATCTTCCAGGTCATTGGTCTGAAGATTAAGCGCCAGCCGGCCACTCTGTAGCGCCGAGTAGTTCAGGAACATTGAGACCAGGCGGATCAAGCGCTCGCAACTTTCCTTGGACTCAGAAAGAATCTGCGTTTGCTGCTTGGTGAGGGGACCCAACGAGCTGCTGAGCAAGAGGTCAAGATAGCCTTTGACCACCGAAAGAGGGGTCTTGAGTTCATGGGCGGCGGAGCCGAGGAAGACCGTCCGTTGGCGGTCCAGTTCCTGCAAACGCAAGTAAGCAGAGAGCAGATTCCGGTAGGCAATATCGCGTTCCTGCAACGCCTCGCGAAGCCGGGCCCGCACCACTTGCGGATCCTCCGCCTCTTCTGCCGGCCGAGACTTCTGGAAAAGCGCCAGGATGAAGCCGGCTCGCGGTGACGACCGCAACTCGACCCTGATATCGCCCGACGGCGTCCCGAATAACGGGAGTTGGCAGTGGCCGGTTGCCTGCGCTTCTGCCAGGTACTGCTGGCTGGCACGCGAGTCAAACCCGAAGCCCTCCCCGAGCAGGCACCGCCCCGTCGTTTGCTCAGCCGGCTTAGGCAGGAAATCGGCTGCTGTCTGGTCATAGGCCAGTACCTTGCCTTCCAAATCCAAGATCATTACCGGGCAATTCCAAAATTCTCCCAATACGCTTAGAAGGGCATTCGCTTCGCTGGTTTGGACGCTACTGCTCATCATCGTTGCGGCGAAAGACACTTGCCCTATCCCGCCCACAGAAGTCAGGGATGTAAGAACTGCGGAGAAACCTAGGCTGTGGCAAGCACTATAGGTATCGTTCTTCCCTTTGTCAAGAAATTCTCTGCGGCTTGAAGGCAAAAAGCTACACAGGTTCCCTTAGTACGCAGAAATCTTCAACACTATAGTACCCGGAAGTGATTTCTTGGACGGGGAGCAATTCCCCGATCTCATTGAATTGGCGTGACGTAGGCTTGACCTGCGGCAGCGGGCCCTTACTGGCCAAGTGATTGCAAACCGTTATGTGTTGGGTTGGTGGTACTAGGAGCATTAGTATCCCTTGCCCGGTTGGTTGGAGAGGGCTATGGGAGCGTTTGAGCATGAACGGCGCGCCGCCTCGCGGCTTCGCTTACAGATTCCTGTCTTTATTCGGGGTACTGATGCCTACGGACAGGAGTTCATGGAATTGCAGAAGACCTTCAACATTAGTTCCATCGGGGCACTGATTGTTTCCTCTCACCCCGTGCCCCTGGAGGCGCTTCTCTACGTGACGGTTCCCGTGCCGTCTGGGCCGCAGTGGCCGGGAAGCGAAGGGAACCCCACCCTGCGCGCCCGCGTAAAGCGCTCAGGAATGCTCGAAGGATTCCATCTCCTTGCTGTGCAATTCCTCCGATCGCTTGAGGATATGGAACTTTCAGTACGCCAGGAGATGCTTGCGCAATAGTTTGCCTCTCTTATCCCGCTCCTTTCTCACCCGCCTCTTTCGATTGACACGCCTCTTGCCCTTCTCTAGCATCCCATTGAAGTTATCTCGCTGGCCGCTTGGAATGGCTTTTGCTTGCAACGAGAGGCGGGGGTGTGTGAAGCGCCCGTCGGGATCTCCTAGCAGGGTGCACAAAAAAGCGCGCTGGCAGTCAAGAAGCTCCGGGACGGCGGTTTGAACTGGCCTCCCGCAAGGCGAGCGGGAACAAACCAATCACTGAGTTCCATCCCGATCCACCCGCCACTCGCCATCTCCGGCTGATTCAGCAGGCTGCTAGGCCATTATGCCTGAAAAGGGAACTGAATATCCTTGGAGTGAAGTTTATCCGGAAGCCCCTCTGGTCGAACTCTTGATCGAGACGCTCGCCGGGTCGGCGCCGGATGTTGCTGCTCCTTTCCTGCACCGCTTTTTCAAGGCGCTGGTTCATATTGAACTCTCTGAGCAGCAGTGCCAGAAATTCTGGGATGAAACTGTCGAGCGGCGGCGCGCACTGGTGGAAGAGCTCAAAGCCCCGGTATCGCTGCGTATGGTGGTGCTCGACGTTCTTACTCGCGCCAATCTCATCCGCAAGCCGATCCTGGTGGAGTGGGAAGATCTCAAACGGCTTCAGATCAACGCCGCTACCGATGATTTGACGGGCCTGTACAACCGCCGGCTTTTTGGCGAAAATTTCTCCAAGGAATTGAACCGCGCCAAGCGTTACAGCGCCCAACTCTCGCTTGTGTTGCTTGATCTGCACCGGTTCAAAGAGGTCAACGATCGCTATGGCCACATGATGGGCGACAAGGTTCTCAAGGCCGCCGCCGGCACGTTGCTGAAATCCGTACGTAGTTCTGACTCTGCCTTTCGCATCGGCGGGGATGAGTTTGCTTTGTTGCTGCCGGAGGCGGATTTGGAGCAGGCCAATATCCTGGCTCGACGCGTCCGTTCCAACTTCGAAGCTGCCGCGCGCCCCTTCGGCCTGGATCTTCCGGTTTCTTTGGACTTTGGGATCGCTACCTTTCCCGAAGTAGGCCAGACCGAGGAGGCGCTGCTCCAGCAGGCCGACACGCGCCTCTATCAACTCAAGGAGGCCGTCCGCACGGGCGTGGGCATTCCCCCCGAGATGATGGCGCCGGAAGAGCCCGCTGAAGGGGCCAAAGAACAACGGCGCCATGAGCGCATCTCCCTCGGCCAATCCTCCTCCTTCGCTTTGCTTCTTCCTCCCGCCCCCGAGGTCAAGCTGGCCGTCCTGGATCTGAGTCGTGGCGGGCTGGCCCTGTCGGTGACTGACGGCATCGAGCTCCCCGAGAGGTTCCACGCCGAGTTGCACGTCCCCATCCTGCCCGAGGCGCGGGTCTTTCTGCGGCGCATCTACCGGGTGCCGAGCGGCGAGAAGGAGTTTCGCGTCGGCTGTTCCTTCTCCGATACCGCGGCAGCGCACCCTTAGATCGGTTCCGTCGGCGAGCAACCGCAAGGCAGGCAACTACTCTTTTCCGGCAAGAAACTTTTTCAACGCTTCCTTCCGCTGCAGGAAGTCGTCGTCGGCCAGCACCGGGGTGGCGCCGGCCGTGGACAGCTCCTGATCCAACTCGACCCAGGATTTGCAGCCAGCGTAACGCGGGAGAATCGGAACCTTCCATGGCTGGGGGAGTCGGTAGGCGCGAAGAAAGATCACATAGAGGGGAAGGTGGGGTTTGTAGTGGAAGCGCATCTTGATGTACGACTGGTTCCAGATGTAGTGCTCGCGCAACTCGAGGAAGCGCTCCTCGCTGTCGGCCACAAGAAATTCCTGGACGATCCCGTAGCACGCCACCGCCAACTCGGCTGTGGGCGAGCTGGTGTCCAAAATCTCGCGCAAACTGGTGCAATACTCGGGCTGGAGCAGGTTCTGGTGCTGGTGCTCGTAGGTGGGATAAAGGAAGAACTCGCGATGCTGGACGTGAAACTCGCCGCTTTCTTCGGCAATCCCTCCCTTGCGCAGGAGGAAGATCTGTTGGCCGCGGGCGAGCGCCGCGACCACGCTGGCCCATTCTTTGAGGGCAATATTGCTTCCGGCGCGCATTGGCGGACTATTGGCTGCCGGGCGGGACGCCGTGGATGTAGGCGCGCATCATCTTGATCTCGTCTTCCTTTTCGCTCACGTCCACCTGGAGGAGATCGCGGAGGGAAACCAGGCCCAGCAGCCTGCCGCTGTCCACGACCGGGAGGTGGCGAATCCCGTTCCGCTTCATGAGCGCCAGGCAATCTTCGTAGGTTCGATCAGCCTCCACCATGACCAGATTTTCCGCCATGATTTCGCTGACCCGGGTTTTCTTCGGGTCGCGACCCGTGGCCGCCACTTTGGTCAGGATGTCGCGTTCGGAAAGCAGACCCACCAGTTGCCCCCGCTCCAGGACGATGGCTGCGCCAACGTTGCGTTCAGCCATGTAGCGGGCCGCTTCCTCAGCGCTCATGGTTGGTGAAAGAGAGAAGATCTCGCGGTTCTCCAAGATATTTCGGATGGTCCTCACGGCTACCTCCCTGGCTTTGAGTTCCGTGCCGAATTTGGAGGGGAGATGCCAAAATAGCACAAAACGGCCGGGGGCACTAGTCTTACCGGACCGTGGAATAGCCTACTCACATCGTATCCCCCTGGCGAAGTTTTTGTGCATGAGTGAGAGGCGGAAGCGGGAGTTGGCCGCCCGGCTGGGGGGAGAACCGGGCCTCGCGCTCACCCCGATAGAATCGGGGCTCGTCTAACTCAAACAGCACATCCACCTGCATGGCGCATGGATGCACGATGTTTTAGCCAGGAGCAAGGGCAGAGGCAAGCAACGGGCGGGCAAAAGAAAGGGCCCAGCGGCGGGGGCTAGGTTTCCGTTTGGGTAGGTTGCCCCGGGAGCGCCGCCGGACCCTGTGTTCCTCCATCCCGACGCTTCGGGACGGAGCCTCGGTCAAGTCTATGGTATCTGCTTTATTCGATGCGGGCCGACGCTTCCGGGATGCACCATTTTGGGGCAGTCATCTGATGATCCAAAGCGCTTTGCTCCCTACCACGCTCCCCCACGGCTGCCACCCCAACCGCCGAAATACCAGCGCACTCCGACCGTGGCATAGAGGCCATAGGGGCCGTCCGTGTTCAGGTCGGCGGATCCCAAATCTTGGCCGAAGCGCCCCAGCCATTCCACCCGGTGTTGCGTGACCCGGAGTTCGAAGTTCTTCGGCAACTTCAGGCCAACCCCGATGGCTCGTTCAAATGCAATCGGCGCGGACGACGCGGTGTATTTGTACTGCGGGACGTTGTTCCCGAAGAAAAACTTCGGTTCAAGGAACAGAAAGACGTGACGCAGGGGGCCCCGCCCCACGGGCTGGAGTTCTAGATAGCCGCTCCAGACATAACGAGCGAAGGCGGTGCAAGGCGCGCTGGCTCCTCCCTGCGGGCCGAACGGCCCGGCGCAGCGGCCCAGATCGGGTTCGTTGTGGGGGGGCGCCAACGAAAAATCAATAAAGCCGCGGGCGAAGTTCTTGGGGAACAGGGTGCGCTCCTCCGGAGCTCCAGACAAAGCGACTTCTTGCTTCGGCTCTTGCGCCTGCGCGGCCGAGATTCCAAGAAGTCCAATCCAAGTGAGAAGAACGCTTGCCATTTTCATCTCAGACCCTCCCCATCGCCGCCATCAGAACCGGTAACTGAGGTCAAGTACATTCTGCTCTCGGCTTCCCTGCGAAGCCTAAGCAAACGACCTTAATGTTGGCGTCGCCCCCGGGTAGGCACTACTTCAAATAGATTACGATCCCTACTGAGGTTTCAAGGCCGTTCAGAACGCCGCTGGCCGGGAAGAAATCCGCTCCGGCGCCGGCGATAGCGTATGCTCGATCACCTGACTCCTACCACCCCAGAGGCCCGCCGCTCGCTCAATGGGAACTTCTCGCGCACCTCTTCGACCGTGGCGCGCCGAGCCGCGGGCGTCAGAACTTTTTTCCCAGCACCGCCTTGAACGCCTAATTGTCCAGCGTCAGATTGGCCACCATCTGCTTCAACCGCCAGTTCTCCTCTTCGAGATGCCGCAGCCGCCGCGCCTCGTTCACTTCCAGCCCGCCGTACTTCGCTTTCCAGCGGTAGTATAGCCGGAGGAGCTACATTTTGGTTGGACGAGCTTTCGGGGGTCAGGTCAAACGTCCGCTCACCTTTCAAGAAGGTAGTTGGTGTGGCCCCTGGGGATCGGGGCACGCTATCCAACTGTGACCCATGACCTCCGGCTGGGTGGCACCGTGGTCCCGGCTGGGTTCTCCCGGAGGGTTTCACCCGGAAGGGATGGTTCGCCCTGTGCTAAAATCTCCCCTTCCGGTCAAGGCAAGCCCGCCTAGCTTGATGGTGGGCAAGCCCGCATTCGGGCAATTCAGCACGCACGAGGCAGAGGCCATGCGCTATCGCAAGATTCCGGGGACGGATGTCGCTGTATCCGAGGTAGGCTTTGGGGTTTGGACGGTTTCCACCGGATGGTGGGGTGAATTCACCGACGAGGCGGCGGTTCAGCTCCTGCGGCGCGCCTACTCCCTCGGAGTGACCTTGTTCGACACGGCCGACGCCTACGCCAACGGGCGCGGCGAAACCCTGGTTGCCGCGGCCCTCCGCGACGTCCGCCAAAAAATCGCCATTGTGGACAAGTTTGGCTACGATTTCTATTCCCAGCCGGGCGAGCGCCGCGGCCAGCAGGAGTTGCCCCACGACTTCTCCAGGAAATTCATCAAATTCGCTTGCGAGCAATCGCTCGAACGACTCGCGACCGACTACATTGATGTCTATCTCGCGCACAACCCCCGCCTGGCGGATATCCGCAACGACGAGCTTTTTGCCGCGCTCGACGAGCTGAAACGCGAAGGAAAAATTCGCGCCGGGGGAGTAGCCCTGGGGCCGGCGATTGGCTGGCTGGTGGAGGGCGTGGCCGCTATCCGCGAGCGAAACATCGGTGTCATGCACATGATCTATAACCTGCTCGAGCAGAACCCGGGCCGGCAACTCATTGCCGCCGGCCGCCCGGTCGGCACCTCGTTCCTCATTCGTGTCCCGCACAGTTCCGGCATGCTGGAAGGCAAGTACACCGCCGACACCAAGTTTTCAGAAACCGATCATCGCAGCCATCGGCCCCAGAGTTGGCTGACCAATGGCTTGAAAAAGATTGATACCCTGAAGTTTCTCCATGAGGGGCGCGGCATGACCCTCGGCCAGGCAGCCATCAAGTTCATCTTGGGCGAGCCGCTGGTGGCGTCGGTGGTTCCCAATATTTACAACGAGGAGCAACTGGCGGAATTTGCCGCCGCGCCGGACAAAGCCGATTTGACACGTCAAGATTTCGAGCGAGTCGAAGAGCGGTACCGGATCAACTTCGGCGTGGATGAGGCGCCGATGCAGTTCAAGGGCCTGGCGGCCGATTCGCCGGAAGGCCGTCAGGTTCTCTCGGAAGCCGGCGTGGCCGCAGCCGGCATGCAAGCCAATTGATCCTGCGGCCTTGGTCGGGAAGCTTTCCGCTGCCTTGTCTCGCAGCCCATTCCCGAGCTTTCGCGACTAGCCCTTCAGGGCGAACCCTGGTTCCTTGCCAGAGTGCTCAGGGTGGGCAACATTTCCCGCTGCGCCTCCACGAACTTCTTGAGGCGGCCTCGGGCTACCGGCTGCATCGAAATAATTTCCATTCCCATCCCATGCCCGTCGGGAACGTTGCGCACCGCGGCCAGCATGCGCACATCGTCTTTGGGCAATTTGAGGATGATCTGCGCGATGCTGCCCACCGGTGCCGGTTGGCGGGTGGGAACAAACATCCCGCCCGCGCTCAATACGGTGGCCCGAGAAACCTCCTGGCGGCCGCAAGATCGCCAAGCCAAAAGCAATCCCTCCGGGAAACGAACGCGGGGATAGCGACGCTGCTTCACATGGTTCATGGTTCCGTCACTTTTGGGCTGGGTTGGATTCTGGCTGGGAGTACTCGCTGAAGCCAAGCCAGGCTAGCACACAGGATGCTTTCTGTGAATAGTACTGTCCGGCCAGCATTGGCCCGCGATTTTGTAAGCAACATCAACTGGTTAGCGGCCAGCCCCGTCAGAAACCGCGGCGCCCCACTCCCGCGGAAATTAGGGGCGTGGCCATCCTGCGGGGCGCTAGGCCGTCCCATAAGAAAAGTGCCCTGGCCGACGCACAGGCCAGGGCACCCAGAGTTATGACCAAAGTTGCCTGCCCGCTAACGAATCACTGTCACAACGGGCGACGTCCAAGTTTCCCAATGGGCTGGATTGCCATCATCCCCCAGCGCCTTCTGAACCGACAATTTGATGACGTAGGTGCCGCTGGGCACCGGCGCGCCAAAGCGGTCGGTTGCGCTCCAGGTGAACAGGAAGAAACTGGTTGCCAAGCTGTTACGTCCGACATAATTGAATTCACCCACACGACCAAAAGCCCGTCCGGTGCTAGCATCGAAAATCTCCAAGCGCACGCGCCGCACTTGGTGGTCGAGGTGGACCAATATGAACGCCAGGTCATCGGCCGTCGAGGCGTTCGTCAGGTTGATGGTGATCGGCCCGCTTGCCCCAAACATTGGCGATGGACGCAGGAGCGGATTACCGAAGCTGGAGGCCGCCGGATTCAGGACGAGAATTGACTGGTAATCACCCTTGAAGCCCGAGTATGGCACACGCAGCGCCCGGCCGCCGCCCTGCGGAGTCAGAACGATGAACCCGCCAAACAGACCCCGGTTGGCCAGCCCGGCCGGTTCGGTGAAGGTCATGTTCACGTTGGCCGTCCCCCCCGCCGACACGAAGACACTCGGACTGCTAAAGGCCACCGTCGCGGGCGCGTTGAAGAAGGCGACCGAGAAGGTGTTCGGCCCTGTTGCCTGCGCCGGCTGGTGGGAGAGATCGTAGGTGACCCCGCCAATGCCGTTGTTCTCCAAGTGCAAGGTGCGCGTCACCGGAAGCCCTTCCGTTTCGCCGAGCGAATGTTTGCCAGGGGTCACCTTGGTGGTGGCGTTGATGGCTGCGTCGATCTCCACCAGGCCCGCCCCCTGGCGGTGGGTGTTGTCGAACAACCCGAGCCCGGGATTGCCCCACCAGAGCCGAGGCACGCCGCTGTTCTGCAGGATGTCGCGAACTACCTGGCTGGGTGTATTTGGATGCGCTTCGAGCAGGAGCGCGACCGTGCCAGCCACATGCGGCGATGACATCGAGGTGCCGCTATTCAGTCCGTAGGTACCCTGAGCGAGCGGGATCGTAGAAAAGATCAAGCCGCCTGGCGCGGTGATGTCCGGCTTCAGCACCAGGTCGGGGCTGACCCCGTACGAGGTGAAACTGGACGAAAGTCCGCCGCTGGCATTGGGAAGACTAACCAATTGGTTCGTCCAAGTTATCGTTGTGGGTAACTTGCCCAGAATCAAAAGACCATCTGCTTGGGACAGGCTGGCGACGGGAAAAGCCAACGGCGGCGTTCCCACCGTGCCTTGGAAAATACCGGGCGCATTATTGTAGATCAATGCCGCGGTGGCTCCAGCCGCTCGAGCGTTGAGTGCTTTCTCCCGGAAGGTGCAGAGTCCACGGGTAATCAGTGCTACCTTGCCTGCCACAGCGGGTGGGAGAGGCAGATCGACATTGCAGGCCCGGCCAGCGTTGACAATTGCTTCTGTGCCGGAGAGCGCAGGCGGATTGGCGTTGCTCATTTGGATATAGCCAACCAGTTCGCCCGTGGCGAGCCGGAACGCGAGCGCGTTCAGGTGGGTGTTGTCCACCGAACCCACGCCGATTACTTTCTTGCCCACCCCAGGAGCGCTCATCGAGTAGAGCCCATTGGCACCGCTGTTGCCGGCCGATGCCACCACCACCACTCCGCGGTTCACAAGGTTATCGCCGCCGCGCGCGGTGGGATATTGCGGCCACTGGAATGCCGCACCAATGCTCATGTTGAGTATCTGGTTGCCATCAGCCAGCGCGCGCTCCATCGCGGCCAGCATAATGTCAGCCGTGGTAGTTCCCGTGCAGCCAAAAACCTTGTACACCCGGAAAATGACGTTCGGAGCCACGCCCTTCACTGTGCCGTTGGCCCCTACGATGCCGGAAACGTGAGTTCCGTGGCCATTGCAATCCATTGGGTCAGGGTCCGGCACTGGAGTGAGTTCTCCAGGGGTTGTGCCAGAGGAATTGAAAGCATCGCCCACAAAGTCAAAGCCTCCCGCGACGCGGAAGCCGGGCCCAAAGCCACCGCCCAAATCGGGATGGTTATAATCAATGCCGGTATCCATCACCGCCACGTTGACGCCTGTTCCGGTGATGCCCGCAGCGTGAGCGTCATCAGCCCCGGTCATCTTGATGGCCGTTAAGAGTTCCGGTGCGCTCTCGCCCGGATCCATGGCTACCGGCGGGTCAGGAATCGCTACGGTTTCGACTGGATAGACAGTAGCCACGCCGGGAACCCGCGAGAGAGCCAAAAGGTCGCGCGGCGCGATCTCCACCGATAACCCGTTCCACAACACATCGTAGGCATACCGCTCCTTGAACTGGATTCCGGCAGCAGCGGCGGCAGCGCGAAAGGCCTGCTTTTCTTGCTGGAGCTTAGCCCGGTACTTTGCTTCATCGTTGGCGCTGGCTTCCGCCACCGGTGCGCTTTGCAACTCCACGAACCACAACGCAGGCATCTCGAGCGATGGCTCGGCCGCGGCCTCTGCATCGTTTTCGGCAGCCGCCGCCTGGCTTGCCACAGCAACACAAACGACGAGCAAGCTGAACAGGAGAAAATTACCGCATCGCTTGAGTGAGAAAATCATCTTGGTTGCCTCCCTAGGCATAAGTTGACTTGGGCACATAGTGCCCCCAGGATTCCACTGCGGAGTGTCGAGGTATTCCATAGCATACTGCAGTTCTTCTCATTGTCAAGCGGAAGCGGGATCGCTCCTTGGCCCGGGTAATCTTTCAACTTGCGGGGGATTGCCTGCGGTCCGTTATTCTGTTGTATAGTGTGGATTCCACGTTTCCACAAGTCCTAGGAGTCCTATGCAGCCAGGATATGCAACACCGACTGCTATGTGAAAGCTCGACCGCTGGCAGGGCTTGAACGGCGAAAAGGACTGGTTGCGGTCGTCCAAGTGATGTATCGTTGTTGTCCCGCAGGCAAGTCCATAATCAAGAATGTCCCTATGAGTAGAGAGGGGGGCGAATCATGAGCAAATGGGTTCTTTCTCGAGTGGGATTTGGACTGGCGGTCGTCTTCGTTACCATCGTCGTGTTTGCGCAGGTCATGCTCGGCCAGTTACCGTCGCGCGCAACCGACGAGGTGGCGGGCTTCCAGCCGATCTTGACCGAAGATAACCAAGGACCGGCCCAGCAAAGGGGCCGATTGATTGTGGTCGCGAATCGCCGGGTGACCGATGCCATGGTGGCCGAGCTACGCAACTATGGCACCGTCCACGGGGTGATCTACCGCTACAACACCATAGTCGTCACCCCGTCTGGCATCAATGCCCGCCTGGCCATCGAAGGGCTTCCGTTCGTGAAGTCAGTGGAGAACGATCAGCCCCGATACCTCACCGATGTGGGCAGTTGGGACCGCGACATCATTGATGTCGTCGATGTCGAGGAGTCAGGTACAGGGCTTGCCGGCATCGGGAATCCAGACCCGCGCGAGATCGCTCAGACTGGCGCGGGTGTGCACGTTGCCGTGATCGACACCGGCTTGATCAAGAACTGGCGCGACTTCTTGATCCCAAGCCGTGTCCGGACCGATCTCGCCAGGGCCTTCATGGGCGGCGGCGCAGTGGCTGAGAACTTTGTGCCGCCCGATGAATTCAATATCTCGAATCCCACGAATCTGTGGGAACGCGACACCAACAGCCACGGGATCGCCGTCGCGTCGCACATTATCGGTTTCAAAAGAACCGTACTCGGGACGCCACTTGTCGTTGACGGCGTGGCTCCTGGCGCGAAGATCATCCCGTTGAAAGTATTCCCCAACGGGGCAGCTTTCACCTGGAGCTCGCGCATCATTGGCGCCATCGCTTACGCGACTGAGTTGAAGGTCAACGGCGTGGTCGGCCCCCTCGCGGTCAATATCAGCATCGGCGGCGGCTCACCCACTTTCCTGGAGCGGGTAGCAATTCAGGACGCCATCGCCAATGGCCTGATTATCGTCGTTTCCGCTGGCAACGGAGGTGAGCGCGGGATGAGCTGGCCGGGAGCGTTCCCGGAGGTCATCTCCGTGGGCGCTGTCGGCTGGACTAAGCAGTTCCTTCCGGGCACGCCTGCCGCTCCGAACCGAGCCTTCTGGTGGACACGCGATGTGGACAACGACCCTGATGGTTCCGGCACCTCCGAGGAGTTGCAGTCCTATGTGGCGGGCTTCAGCAGCCGGGCCATCCCTGCCCGTAGCATTCCCTTTGGTGTGGACCCGCAGGAATTGGACGTGTTGGCCCCCGGCATTTGGACGGTAGCACCGGGGGGAGCCATGGGAACTTCTGGGTTCTTCTTCTGGGCTGGAACCAGCTTCTCATCGCCGCTGACCGCTGGAGTGGCGGCACTCATGATCGAGAAGAACCCGAACCTGACCCAGGCCGATGTCGAAAATATCCTGAAGGCCACTGCGCTTCCCATGGCTGCCAACGACAGCCGGGTAGGCGTCTTGGAGCCCTTCCTCGTCGGGGGCTTCTTCAACCCTAGTTGGGACACGATGTGCGGCAGCTTCGCCTGTGACCCGGTTGGAGCGGGGCTGATCCAGGGCGACGCGGCGCTTGCCGCGACGCCAGCACCTTAACCGGCACGTTCTCTGAAGCAACGACCAGAGAACGTCATCCAAGGTTGCTGGTGCAAGCAAGGGACGAAGCTCGGGGGTTTTCGCTCAAAAGAGTAGCTTTTGATCCCAATTTGCCCAATTGGTGCGACTTCTATCTAGCCCACAATTTCTTGCACCACCAACCCCTTTCTTTCCCGCCCCGCCCTATCACTTGGAGATCTCGCACGAATGGGCTGGCCGCCTCTCGTAACGCTCCCAACTGTCACCGTCGAGTATAAGTGGTCTGAGAGTCTGGTATAGTGTCTTTTCCACCTTCGCTTGAATTTGGGGAGTTCCATGCAGCCAGGATATGCAACACCGGCTGGCACCAGGAAGTACGCCGCGCGATTCGAGGGCAGCGTGGCCCGGGGCCATTTCCGGCAGGAGCAAAGTTTGTGGATGAGCTCGCTTGGGCTAGGCACCTACCTCGGCGAGCCGGACGCAAGCACGGATGAGGCTTACCGGAAAGCGGTTTGCCGTTCGGTGGCAGGCGGCATCAACGTCGTGGACAGCGCCATCAATTATCGCTTCCAGCGAAGCGAGCGCTCGATCGGCGCCGCGCTCAAAGAACTTTTTGCGGCCGGCTATTCCCGTGAAGAGGTGATCGTGGCGACCAAAGGCGGTTTCTTGACGCCCGATGGCGAGTTGCCGGCTGACCCCGCCGCCTACTTCGAGCAGCACTATATCCGTCCCGGAATTCTGCCGGTTGAGGAAATTGCCGGCGGGATGCATTGCATGGCCCCTCGCTATCTCCTGGATCAGCTCGAGCGGAGCCGGCGGAACCTCGGCCTCGACTGCCTTGACATCTACTACGTCCACAACCCGGAGACGCAGTTGCCCCTCATCGGGCGCGAAAAATTTCTCGCACGGCTGCGGGCGGCGTTCGCCGCTCTGGAAGAAGCCGTCGCCCAGGGCAAGATACGGATGTACGGTACCGCCACCTGGGACGGCTACCGCCGGCCGGAGCGCAGTCACGATTATCTCTCGCTTGAAGAAATTGCCGACGTGGCCCGCAGCGTCGCCGGCCAAGCGCATCATTTCCGCGTGGTGCAGCTTCCTTACAACCTCGCCATGCCGGAGGCCTTTCTCGTGGCCAATCAGCCTTTGGCAGGGAAGTCGCGCACCATCCTCGACGCCGCGCGGGCACTCGACGTGACGATTATGGCAAGCGCGTCCATCATGCAGGGTCAGGTGACGCGCAACTTGCCCCATTTTGTGGGCGCAGCGCTCGGCGGGCTCGAAACCGACGCCCAGCGCGCCCTCCAATTTGTCCGCTCCACCCCGGGTATCGCCACCGCGCTCGTCGGCATGACCAGCCCGGACCACCTGGCGGAAAACCTGGCGTTGCTCGAGCGCCCGCCCGCCAGCCGCGAGGACTTGATGAAATTGTTTTCGACAACGTGAACTTATGGGCGCCGAGCCCCCAGGCACCTGCCTGGGGGAGGAAAATGGAACCCGGTGGCGGGTGCCACCGGGCTCGGCGGGGATACCTTTTCAGATGCTTTGAAAGCCAGATAGTCCCCAAAGCGACGATGAACGCTGACCAACTCCAAGACGCCATGACGGAAGCGCAGGCTGCGCTCGACCGCGCTGAGTTCCTTGAGGCCCTCGAGCACCTCGAAGCCATCGCCAAAGAGCACCCCGATTTTCCCGATGCGCTCTTGAAGCTTGGGGTCTGCTATCTCGAAACCGGCCATCTGCCGCAAGCGGTGAAGACGCTCGAGCAGGCGGTGGCGGTCGAGCCGGATAATGCCCAAGCGCATTACCTGCTTGGTTCGGCCGTCGGCAGCTCCGGCGACATTGACCGGGCGGCAAGCTGTTATCGGCGCACGCTCGAGCTCGATCCCTCACACCAAAAGGCGGAAGAGTTTCTGGTGCGAGCGATGTCGCTCATGGAAAGCCGCCAGCATTTCCGCGATGCGCTGCGCTTGCTCAAGGACAAGCAACCACCGGCGAGCTATGCGGCGCTGGCGCTCAAAGAATTGCTCGAGTCCATCGCCATCTTTCCCGAATCGCCCGCTCGCGAAGAATTGACTTTCTGCGTGCGCGAGCTGATGCGCCAGTTGCGCGATGTGCCGTTCGAGACGGAAGTTCCGGAATCGCTTGGCCGCTGGGCAATGCTTTGCCAGCAGGGCCATCAGGCATTGAAGTTTTTGAATTTTCCTCAGGCGGTGCCGCACTATGAAGAGGCGCTGATGTACCGCGAAGAGCCCTGCCTGTTTCACAACTTTGCCCTGGCGCTCTTCCACACCGGTCGCACAGACGACGCCATCAAGATTTGGCTCCGCTTGCTCGCCCGCGAGCCCGACTTTGATTTCACCACTTTAGGCAAAATCATCGCTGTCTAGGGTTGTCGGGCTTCTAGCCCGGCATGCGCGATTTCATTCTGAGCTTCCCAGCAGTACCTTCGCGTCTTCGAGCAGGACTTCTGCCTTGCTTAGACACCTTGCGATCCCGGCCCGAACCCGGTCGCGGGGGATGCGGAGGGCTTTGTCTTTCATGATGCAACTGCCCCAAATCTATAAATCCATTCATCCGACGGTGGGTTATTTCTTTTTTTCGGCATTCCACAGTCCGCGGCTGAGCACCCGCCCGCAGAAGGGGCAATAGTTGATTGCCAAGTAGTTGAACCGGTCGCTACCGTAAGAGGCGCGAACGAAATACTCGCTGTCCACGTCGTTCAAGATGCGGCCATCGTGGAGAAGATGCTTTTCCGTTTTCACAACAATTTCGAGGTCGAGGGCTTGATCGAGATTATTACAGCAGATCATGGTTCCGCTCCCGGCTGCCTGCCCCGATCCAATCGGGGCGAGCACTGAAGGCTCCCCCTGAAGTGAAGTCCGATTAATGGCGATCCATCTCGAACCCTGCCGGACCAGGAATCAGGCGCCGGTGCACTCGGCGAGTCATAACGTGCACGCCCCAAGAATGCAAAGTAACAAGAATTCATGGCAGGCACAAGGTCGGGCCGCACCCTCCCGCCCCCTCACCGACAAGCTTCGCCAACTCGATTGCTTCCTTGGGTAAATCATGATACTTTTTCGTAACCAGCCCGGCAGGCCCAGCTCAGGAGGAATCTCGGTGGCTGAGCGACGGACTTCGCGGCGTTTCCAGATGAACCTGCCCCTCGTGGTCAGGTTTCCCGAACCAGAGGGCGCCAAAGACGAACAGACGTGCCAAACCAGGGACGTCAGCTTCCGTGGCCTCTACTTCATGATTGAGCGTGAGCTGGCCCCCGGCGCCCCGGTCGAATTCGTCCTCACCTTGCCCAAAGAGATTACCATGGCGGGCGATGTCCACATCCGCTGCCAGGGCCGGGTCATAAGGGTGGAAAAGCCCCAGGCTGACAAGAAAGTGGGCGTGGCCGCTATCATCGAACGGTACGAATTCCTGCCGATGGAATAGCCTCCCTTTCGGTTTCTCAACTCATACTTGCCCGTCCCATCTGCATATTCCACCGCAGCGACGCAAAGGACAGAAACTACAGCCGAAAATCGAAACCCCTCTCGGGCATAGCGAATTTCACTTTTCGTTTGGAAGCTTCGGGATCGAGTTTCGATTTTCGGCCTTTGTGCGGCGCCTGCGTCCCCGAGGCGGGCGGGTTGGCGGCTCCGGAAACGTTGTACAATAGCCCCACGGAGAAGCGAGGGAGGGAACGTGAGCGACCGCTATGATCCCAGAGCCGCGCTCGATGAACTCAACGAGGACGCCGTGCTGCCGCACCCGGTCAAGCTCCGCGATATGATCCTGCGCACCAAGCTCGATCCCGCCGGCGCGCTCGAAGTGAACCGGGAGTTTCAAAACTATCTCTCCCATTTCGGCGAGACGCAAAAGATTGCGCGCCAGATTCTGGAAAAGCTTGCCGTGGGAGAGCCCAAGCAGTAGTTCGATTCCGCTTGTGTTGACCCACTCGCGCTGATCGGTTTGGAGAGTGGGAGCTTGATCCCGCCTTCTGAAAGTGCCGGCGAGCCGGCCCACTCCAAATCTGACCACTTGTGAGAGGAGTTCTACCCTGCCTTGATCCGTTCCTCCGGGACTTCGACCTCTTTGAGCCCCTTGAACGCGAAGATGAGTTCGACGAGATATTTCGGCGGGTCGGTCGAGGTTTGTCTGACGATGGTGCCGACGGCGTCGGTGACCGCCGCGCCAAAACCAACGGCGCCAAACTGCATCGAGGACAGGTTCACCCTGACTCGCTGACCGGGCTGGAACATCGGCGCCTTCCTCCGGATAGACTGCTCCAGAGACATACCGACGCGGCTCCGCCAACCCCGAAGCTTCGGGGCTACCGAGCAGCGATGCTGATTTCAATCAGATCCAGAATCCGGTTCGTGCGCCGCTCGAGCAGGATCACGTGCCTTCCGAGAATCACCCGCACCCATAGCCGCGGAAGCCGCGGCAAGCGCCGCTCCAACTCCACCGGGAAGGGTTGCAAGCGCTTTTGCAGGCCCGGCGGAAGCGTGCCGTTACGCTGCAAGTGCTTCTGGAGCCCGGGCGGGAGATCGCCGCCGCGCTTGGCGAGTCCCGGCGGTAAACCACTCGAGTAGCCATGAAAAAATTCAATGATGATCTGACGCTCTTCCGGCAAGAACGAGGCCGGGCGGCTCTTTCCCTTGGCCATCAACGAAACCGAGCCAAGCAAGAAGAGGCCAACCGCTGCCAAAACCACCCGGCCAACCCCGGACCTGGCGCGCCGACTCGCGTTTTGCAAATTTTCCAAGGTTCCCTTCCTCCTCGACCGAATGCGGGCTCGCTTGCGCCGCTTTACGGCTGGCGAAATCGCGCCCTATCACGGCCTATTCCATTTCTCAGGCTGGGCTGGAGGCTCGCCTCAGTCTAGTCCGTTGCCCGTGCGGACGCAACCGCAAGCCTAAGGCAAGGTTCAGAGGAGTTCTCTTGCGCCTGTGCTATATTGGCAGGCTCTGCCACCACCCGAACCATGCACCGGGAAACTCTACTGGTCGATGCCGATGACACCTTGTGGGAGAACAACCGCTTTTTTGAGGATGCGATCGGCCGCTACCTGCTCTTGATGGGACGCGAGGGGTTGGAGCGGGAAGCGGTCCGGGCCCGGCTCGACCAAACCGAGAAGAAAAACATTCCTCGGCACGGCTACGGCACCCGCAGCTTTGTTGTCTCCATGGAGGAGGCCTACCGGGCCCTGGCCGGCCCTCGCTGGCGCCGCAGCATCCTCGACGAGATCGCTCGGCTCGGTCAGGAACTCGGGGCAGCGCCCACGCAGATCTTTGAGGGCGTGCCGGAAACTCTCGCCTATCTTTCCTCGCGCCACCGGCTCATCCTCTTCACCAAAGGCGAATCGGCCGAGCAAACGGAAAAAATTGAACGCTCGGGCTTGCGGCCATTCTTTGAAGGTGTCGAAATCGCAAACGAAAAAAGTGTTGGCGCCTTCAAGCAGATGATCGACCGCTATCGCATCTTGAAACGGCACGGGTGGATGGTGGGGAACAGTCCGCGGTCGGATATTAACCCGGCCCTGCGCGCGGGACTGAATGCCGTGTTCGTCCCTTCCACCATGCCGTGGGACTTTGAGCAGGAAGCGGTGCGAAGCGGCGAAGGCAAACTGATCGTCGTGCGCTGCTTCCGGCACTTGAGCAGGTACTTTTGACCATGGCTGACTATCGAGCCGAATTCTACGATTTTGAAGATTGGATTTACCTCGACGCCGCCAACCAGGGACCGATGCCGCGCGCGAGCGTCAAGGCCGTTCAGGAAGCGCTCGAACTCAAGAAATTCCCCCAGCGCCTCACCAACGATTTCTATTTTGATTTTCCGGACGAAGTGCGCCGCTTGTTGGCAGAGTTGATCGGCGCCAAACCGCAGGAAATCGCGTTGACCAACGGAGCTTCAGACGGAACGAATGCCGTCTCGGCGTCCATGGCGCTGGCACCCGGCGATGAAATCGTCATTGCTGAAGGCGAATTCCCATCGAACTACTATACCTGGCGAAACTGGGAAGCGCGCGGCGTTCGAGTGCGAAGAGCGCGAGCGCGGGGGCAGTTCCTGACCGCCGACGACGTCCTTGCCGAACTCTCCGGCAAGACCAGGCTCGTCGCGTTAAGCTGGGTACATTTCTCGAACGGCAACCGGCTCGACATCGCCCGCATTGGCCGGGAATGCCGCCGCGCGGATGCCCGGCTCCTGGTGGACGCAAGCCAGGCGGTGGGCGGGATCGCGTTTGGTGTGGCCGACCTGGAGTGTGACTTCCTCACCTGCTGCGGCTACAAGTGGTTGCTCTCGCCCTACGGCACAGGTTTCTTCTGGGTCCGCGAAGATTGGATCGAGCGTTTGCCCCTGCGCGAGGTTTACTGGCAGGCCATTGAAGGGGCGCGGAACTTCAATACCCTGCCGCGAGAGGGTTGGCAGCTCGCTCCCGGCGCGCGGCGCTGGGACTCCGCCGAGACAGCGAACTTTTTCAATCTTGCCGCCATGAAGGCCTCGGTCGAATTTTTGCTTCGCGTTGGCGTCGAGAAAATCTACCGGCACTGCCGGTCGTTGCTCGATTATCTCGTGGAGCACTTGCCGCACGATCGCTGCGCGCTCAAGAGCCCAAGGGATGCGAATCAACGCGGGAATTTTCTCGCCGTCGCTGGCCGTTCCCCGGAAAAGACGCAGGCCCTTTGGGAAAAACTTCAGGAGCAAAAGATCTACGTCAGCTTGCGCGAGAATGGTTTGCGCATCGGCCCGCACCTTTACAACGTGGAACGCCACATCGACCGGCTCTTGGCGGTGCTGGGGGAGTGAGCGGTGACCCTTCGGTCCGCTTTTCACAAAGTAGCCGTGGCCGGCGCTGGCGCGGTGGGAAGCTATTTTGGCGGGATGCTGGCCCGGAGCGGCACCGAGGTTGTGCTCATCGGCCGCGACGCCCACGTCGCAGCCATCCGCGCCGGCGGACTTTTTCTGGACTCGGTCCGGTTTCAAGAAAATATCCGCGTTGAAGCGACCACGGAGCTCGCCGCCGTCGCTGATGCCGATCTTGTCCTGCTTTGCGTAAAGAGCTACGACACGGCGGGGGTGGCGGGTCAAATGGCGGCGCATCTCGGGCGCGACACGCTTGTCGCCAGCCTGCAAAATGGCGTCGAAAATGCCGGAATCGTTTCGGCAGTGACCCGACACTGGACGATTCCTGCGGTGGTCTATGTCGCCGCGGAGCTGGTGGGGCCGGGCCGCGTGCGACACAAAGCGCGCGGCGACCTTGTGATGGGCGACCTGGAGGGCAAGCGAACCGGCGAGGTGGAGCGCGTCGCGGCTCTCTTTGAGTCGGCTCACGTACCTTGCCGCGTTTCGCAAAATATCCGGGGCGAGCTCTGGCTCAAGCTCATCCTCAATGCGGCCGGGAACGGTGTGACCACACTGGCGCGGACGAGCTATGGTGAGGTTTCAAGGCACCCGTTCGGCCGGGAGGTCATGGCCGCAGTCGTGCGCGAGGCTGAGGCCGTCGCCCGCGCCGCGGGCGTCGAACTGCCCGGGGGAGACCTGGTTTCGACGACCATAAACTTTGCCCAGTCCGTGGGCGACGCCCTCTCGTCAACCTTGCAGGATATCTTGCTCGGCAAACGGACGGAGATCGGGGCGCTCAATGGCTATATCGCCGAGACAGGAAGGAAATACGGTGTACCGACACCGGTCAACAGCACTCTGGAGGCGCTGATTCGAGTCCTCGAAACCACGGCGCTGGATGGCCCAAGGTGAATCGGCTATTTCAACCATGCCGGCAGCTTTGCCTCGAAATAAAAAAGTGGTATCTTCACCAGTTTTATTGCACAACCGATGTCCTTCGTTCTCGTGTTCGGAGCAAGACACTCCAATCGGGCGAGCCGGCCCCGCCACGGTGGGGCCGGAGGGAGACTTCCATGCGACACATTCTGTGGTGGGGATTCCTGCTGGCCGTAGCGGCGGTCGCTTTTGCGGCAAGCCCTGTACTATCCGGCGCGGAGCAAGAGAAGAAGCCGGAAGCGCTGAAACGAATCGCCATCAAAGCCGGCAAGATGCTCGACGTGAGATCAGGCCGGATGCTCGAGCGGCAAACCATTCTCATTGAAGGCGACACGATCCAAGCGGTAGGACCAAACGTCGTCCTTCCGGATGGCGCCACGCTGGTGGACCTGAGCCAGGCAACGGTGCTGCCGGGCCTGATTGATGCGCACACGCACTTGACGTATGAGCCGGGCGACATCGGTTGGCAAGCGCTCGGCCGCTCGCACCCCTATGAAGCGCTCGTCGGCGCCAAGAATGCTCGCCTTGCGTTGCTTGCCGGATTCACGACGGTGCGCAACGTGGGCGCCGACGGATACTCGGATGTCGCCCTCCGCGATGCCGTCAACAACGGGCTGCTTCCCGGCCCGCGCATTCTGGCCTCCGGGCCCTCGCTCGGCATTACCGGCGGCCACTGCGATTCCAACCTCCTCGCCCCGGAATTTCGCCACCAGTCGGCCGGTGTGGCCAATGGTCCCTGGGAAGCGCGCGCCAAAGTGCGCGAAAACGTCAAGTACGGCGCCGATCTCATCAAGATCTGCGCCACCGGCGGGGTCATGTCCAAGGGGGATTCGGTCGGCGGGCAGCAATACACGCTGGAAGAAATGAAGGCCATCGTTGAAGAGGCGCACAAGCTCGAGCGCAAGGTGGCGGCTCACGCGCACGGCGCCGAAGGGATCAAAGACGCGGTTCGCGCCGGAGTGGACTCGATTGACCACGGCAGCTTCCTTGACGACGAGGGGGCGCAGCTCATGCGCGAGCACGGCACCTATCTTGTGCCGACGATCTTTCTCGAGGAGTGGATCAAAGAAAACGAAAGCAAGATCAATCTGCCCGACTACGCCCGGGCGAAGTTCAGAATTGTTCGCCCGGTGCATGAGCTGGGAGTGGCCCGCGCCATTCGTAGCGGCGTGAAGATCGCGTTTGGCACCGACGCAGCCGTCTATCCCCACGGCATGAACGCGCGCGAGTTTGCCGTCCTGGTGCGGCTTGGCATGACGCCCCTGGCGGCGATCCAGACCGCCACCTTGAACGCGGCTGGCCTGCTCGGACTCGAAGATCGAATCGGCGCGATTGAGCCCGGCAAGCTGGCCGACCTGATCGCCGTCGAAGGTAATCCCCTCGAGGATGTTCGAAGACTGGAGAATGTGCGTTTCGTGATGAAGGCCGGCGCGGTTTACAAGAACGATTTTACGGAAAGCACCCTGCGGGACTCGAGTAGACTAAGAAATTAGAAAATAGAAATAGAGAAAAGAGGCCTATTTTCTAATTTCTCTTTTCCATTTTCTTGTTTTCTGATTTTCGCTTTTCGGTTTTCGAATTTCGGTTTTGACATGAATCTCGCTCAACTGCGTCGGGCAGAATCGCGCCTTTTGGTCCCCACCTACCGGCGGGCGCCGGTATATTTTCGCCGCGGCCGGGGCTGCTATCTCTTCGACGACCAGGGCAAGCGATACCTGGACTTCATCACGGGGATTGGCGTCAATGCACTGGGGTACGCCCATCCGGGCATCCTGGCGGTATTGCAGTTCCAATCCGCTCGACTCATTCATCTTTCCAATTTGTATCCCAACGAATTTCAAGTATCGGCAGCCAGGCAGCTTTGCGCCATGTCCGGTCTGGAGCGGGTATTCTTTACGAACAGCGGGACGGAGGCGATCGAAGGCGCGCTCAAACTCGCCCGGCTCTATGCGCGGAAAACCCATCGCTCCGCCAGGGCGGGGCCACCCGGGCATTTTCTGGCAGTGGAGCATTCCTTCCACGGCCGAACCTTTGGCGCGCTCTCCATCACGTTTCCCGGGAAATATCGCAAGCCGTACGCTCCTCTGCTGGCCGGGGCGCGGTTCGTGCGCTTTAACGATCTCGATGACTTGCGACGGAAATTTGATTCACGGGTAGCAGCCATCATCCTGGAGCCGATCCAGGGCGAAGCCGGTGTGCGGCCGATCAGCGCCGAATTTTATCGCGAGGCGCGGCGGCTGGCAGCCAAGCGTGGCGCGCTGTTGGTTGCCGATGAAATCCAGTGCGGCCTGAGCCGCACCGGGCGACACTTTGCTTTCGAGCGACTGGGCGGCCGCCCCGACGTCATCACCGTGGCCAAACCACTCGCCGGCGGCCTTCCCCTGGGAGCGTTTCTCGCTTCGGAGAGAGTGGCCAATGTCTTTTCGCCCGGAATTCATGGCACGACATTTGGCGGCGGGCCGCTTGCCTGCGCCGTGGCGACCGAGGTGTTGAACATCGTGCGGCGGAGGAAGATGCTCGAACACATTCGCCGCATGGGAGAACTCGTCCTGAGCGGCCTCGATGAACTCCGGAGGAAATTTTCGTACGTCAAAGAGGTGCGCGGGGCGGGTTTGATGCTCGGGATGGAACTGGACTGCGCCGGCGAAAAGATCGTGGATCGCGCACGCGACTTTGGACTGCTCATCAATTGCGCTCACGAGAGAACTTTGCGCTTTTTGCCGCCCTACATTGTTGAGCCCGCGCAGGTGGATGAATTTCTGAACAAGCTCGAGCGGGCACTGGTTCGGTGAGGCGGTGGGCCTGTCCCATCTTGTCCGATGAGGGCAAAAGGCTTAGACTATCGGCGGCGACGTAAGTCTTTCGAGCGGCCCAATCAAACTCCAGGTCTCGCATTCGCTCCGTTTGGCACCGCAGGTGGGGCGGACTTGTTTCCAGCAGAAGGAGGTCCCCATGCGAAACAGGCAAAAGGGGTTTACGCTTCTTGAGTTGTTGATCGTCGTGGCCATTATCATGATCCTTGCCACCTTCGCAGTCCCTTACGCGGTGAAGCAACGGATTCAAGCGAATCAGGCTTCGGCGGTGAACGATCTGCGCGTGTTGCGGGACGCCATGGAAGCCTATCGAGCCGACCACAACCGCTACCCCGCCTCCTTCGATCGCAACACGATGGGGGCCTTCCTATCCAACCCCAACATGGCCGTCTCCCCTTTTACGAGAAGGGGATATATCTTCAACATAAGCACCGCCGGACGCGACACGTGGCATGCGACCGCTGAACCGGCTTCTCCGCGGAGCGGCGGGACCAGATATTACTTCGTAGATGAATCCAATTTGCTCCGTTGGAACGATGGTGCGGCCGCGACAGCAACCAGCGAACCCATCGAATAGCTTGGCGAAGCGCGAGGATAACGGTTGTAGCGCCTGCCCAACCGGGTTGCCACGCCCTGCGCTAGTGCCGTTCCAACTTGATGAGCCTATACATCTCGATCCTATATGATCAATAAAGCATGCCGTGTGACTTGCGGAAAGTGGCCCCAAATAGTTGGAA
>Ga0209321_10000089_pt1 | contig 46384 bp, 41 predicted proteins | sample Rifsed16ft4_FD_184012 | JGI IMG/M metagenome (GOLD analysis project Ga0209321, IMG submission 184012) | Soil microbial communities from Rifle, Colorado, USA - sediment 16ft 4 - CSP-I_5_4 (version 2) | ecosystem: Environmental > Terrestrial > Deep subsurface > Rock core/Sediment | place: Rifle...
AATCGGAAAGCAGGCGAGGCGGCTCATCACATAATCTCCGAAGATGTCGCGACCGACGCAGCCCGCCAGCTCCACCGGAATCCCCCAGCGGCTCAGGGCGATGGCTAAATTAGCCCCGACCCCTCCGCAATGCAACTCGAGGACGGGCGAAAGGTTGTCGCAGCCACGCCGCAGGGGACCGTCTCCTCGCCCGAAAATGTCCAGGTTGATATCGCCCAGTACAAGGACGCTGGTGTTGACAGATGGCATTTGCCGTCGATTCTAACATTCCATGGCTCCGCTTGACATGGCTGCGAAGCCGGGACTAAGGTGTCGCCCGTACGGAAACATCCGGACGAACGCTCAAGAGGATTGCCGGGCGTCCGAAGTGAGTGCGATGAGCCGACGGGAGTTTTGGACACGGGCCGGGCCAGGTTTGCCCGCGCTTCTGGCATCAGGGCAATCCGGAGGATCCTCGCCCGGCGGGGCGGGAGGGGATTGGGCCGAGGGTGTCCCGGTGCTCGAAAGTCTCAAGCCCGTGATCGCCGCCTCGCGCTTTGTGCAAACCATTCCGGAAAAAATTGCCGAGCACGCTGACTACATGGCGTACGAAGAGCTTCCGCTGCCCGAATGGCGCGGCATGAACCTGATCGAGGAGGATACGGAACGAACCAGCACATTCTTTTTTGTCGGCAACAGCCTGAACTTTGCCTTCACCGATTTCGAGCGGCATGTTGTTTTCCAGGTGTCTTACCGCGGCCGCATCTGGTGGGATGCCGACGCCATGATGGCCTGCCTCTGCCGCGCGCTCGATGAGGGCCGGCCGATCCTGCAGGGCGATTTTCTTGCTGGGATCAGCCGCAAGGATCTGGAAGAAATTTTTCGCGGCAACATTGAGATGCCGATGCTCGACGAGCGGGTCGGAATCCTTCGCGAAGTGGGCGCCAGGCTGGCGGCGAAATACCAGGGCCAGTTCCACCCTTTTCTGAGGCAAGGGTCGCGCCGGCTCTACGACCGGGGCGAGGGCATACTCGAGCGGCTGGTGAGAGAGTTTCCTTCCTTCTACGACGCGAGCGTTTACGACGGCAGGCAGGTCATCTTTCACAAGCGGGCCCAGCTCCTGCTCTACATGCTCCACGGCCGGCTCAGCGCCAAGGGATTGTTTGGGCTTGAGGATCCGGAGCGGCTCACGGCCTTCGCCGACTATATTGTTCCGCTGGCGCTCCGCTTGATGGGAATTTTTCGCTACGCTCCGGCGCTCGAGGAGAAGATCAACCGCCGGCAACTCATCCCGCGCCACAGCCCGGAAGAGGTCGAACTTCGGGCCCACTCGCTCTATGCCACCACGCTGCTCCGCCAGGAGATCAACCGGCGGCGGCCACCCGACCGGCAAATCATCACGCCGCAAGTGGACAGCCGCCTGTGGACCCACTTTCACGCCACCTTCTGGCCTCACCATCTGACCGTGACCACGGCATATTGACGAAGGCAGAGGTTCTGCCGAAGAAAGATTCCCCAGCGGCCGAAGCTGTTGGTTTGAACATCCAGAAAAGCAAAGAGAGGAAGCGCGTTCAGCCCACGGACTTCTGCCCGTGGGAAGCGTCTCGCAGATTCCCCTAGGCCCACTTAGCTGGAGCGACACCAGGCCGGCAACGTAGCCGGGCCTTTACCTTTCGTGGTAGAGGCGTCCGATCACTGCGCCCAGGAGCAGACTGCGCACGAGATTGGCAACCCCCCAGGAAATGTAAAAGGCAATCGGGAAACCGGCCAGCACCAGGCGGCTATAAACCTGAGGCATCCAGCCGGCAATCAACCCGACGAAAAATCCGAACCAGAGTCCGGTCGAAAGCCGGAATCCGCGGCCACGGGCGAACGCCGCGTAAAACCAGCAAAACAGGATAACCCAGACGATGTCAGCAAAGATGAGCAGGCCCAATCTTTGTGGCACGTTCAGCAGGTCTTGGTGCGCCTGGTAGGTTGCTTTCAAAAGAACGTTGTGAACCAGAAAGTCGTACCCATTGGCGACGACCGAAAGAACGACGATCGAAAGCAGCAAGCGGTTCGCGTTCATCGCGCCTCTTCTCACCAAGTGTGCAGCCCGGACACTCGAATCTATTCTTTGTACATAAGGCCAGACACAATCCCCGTCAGCACGTAGCTTCCCCACGAGCCTGCCGCCCATGCCAGATAGAGGGAGGGCGTGAAATTGGCCAACAAGAGCCGGTTGTAAACGTTTCCGATCCAGGGGATGAAGCCGATCAGAACTCCGAAAAGCAAGCCCGTGCCCAGCCGATAGCCTCGGCTCTTGCCAAAGAGCGCGTATGTCAGCATGAAGAGCAGCGTCGCCACGACGCTAGTGAAGATTACTTTCCACTGGCTGATGTCCGGCCGAAACGCAAGGCCGCTGCGACGCTCCACATCGCGCGTCAACTTCGCGAAAACGACAAAGTCATATACCTGGACCAAGATCGCGGCCACGATGAACGCCACAATCCATTTTTTCCAATTCATCGCTCACTCCTTCGAGAGGTCTCAAAATGGCCCGACAAAACCGCTTCTGTTCCCAGGTTGAAAAGAGCCGAGGTCGCCAGTCTGGGGGCAAATTGTAGTCCGAACCGAGGGAATGTCAACCGCCGGCGGCAGGATCGTCTCTTGTGTACCGAACGCTTTTCTTCGGGACCCAGTGCGGAACGAGAGAGATTTTATCTAGCGGAGCCCAGCCAACTCTTGCAAGAGGTGCCAGTTGGCAAGGCGATCGGCTTGCGCGGCCTTCAGCGCCTCGCTTGGGTTGCCTTGCGCGTCGAAGTGTTTGGCGAAACGTCCTTCTGTCCGGGCAAAACAGACGAAATCAATCGGCTCGCCCGTCTTGGGATGTTTGTACCAATCTTCCTTGAGCGCCAGGTTGCCCATCAGCGAAAGCCGCTCGCGAATTTTCTCGCCCTTGCGAGGGTCATAAAGGAACACGGGGAAGGCGCGCGACTCGACGGCAAGCTTGGCTTGCGAGTAAGCCATGTCGTCGCCGATGCCGTGCTCCGGCTGGCAGGCGGCGTAGCAATTGATGACGGCGGGGCCGGGATATTCGTTGGCCGCAAGAACGGCCCGATAGAAGTGGTTGGGGAGAGCGGGGCTGGTCTGGGCCACGAACACGCCCGGATGCATCATGGCGATCTGAGAGAGTTCCTTGCGCCGTTCGGTCTTTCCCATGATGGTGGTGCCAACCGCGCTCATCTTGGCGTTCTGCGCCAGGTAGGTGGAGCTGGAGGCTTGCCCGCCGGTGTTCGAATAGACTTGCGTATCCAGCACCAGAACCTTGATATCCATTCCGGACATGAACATGCGCGAGAGCCCCTGGAAGCCGATGTCCAGCATGGCGCCATCGCCGCCAAAGGCCCAAATGCGCTTTTTCTCCCAACCCATCTGGTCCCAGCGCATGCGGATACCCATGGCGACGGGAGGCGCGTTTTCAAACAGCGAGTTTGTCCAGGCAACCTGGAAGGGGTTGTAAGGATAGGTCGAACCATAGACCGTGTTGCAGCCGGTAGCGGCAACAATGCCGATCGAATCCCGGCCGTAGATGAAGCCGGTGGCGGCGAGCATCATGCGGATGATGGTGGCTTCGCCGCATCCCATGCAGGAACCCGCGCCGCCGACGAAGAGCAAGCTTCGCTCGGCCAGCATCATGTCGCCGAGGGCTTTCTCGTTGATCAGCGCCTTCGGGGTGTCCGGCAAGCTTCGGAAGAACTGGAAAGCAGCCTTGAACCACTCCAGTTCCTTGTCATCTTTTCGAATCATGCTCAGGGCATCGTGTTCGCCGCAGGCGGTGATGCATTCGGCGCAGCCTTTGCACTTGGTGGGATCGACAAAGATGCCGAAGAGCCCGCCCTTTTGGCCCTTCTTCCGGTAGGTATCAAAGTATTTCGTGGTGGTGGCGAACTGCTGGCGCAGCCGGTTGCGGAGCGGTTCATCGGCCAGCCGGGCGAGATGTTGGTCGAGTTCCTCGGGATAGATTGCCCTGGCGAGGATGGCGGTGTCCGGACATTGCGTGACGCAGTCCATGCAGCCCACGCACTTGCTCGAATCCAGGCGAGGGATCTCCGGGCTCAAATAACTGAAGTCGCGCAGGGCGCCGGTGGCGGGAGGGATCAAACTGCGGGCGACATCGAGGTCGGCTGGCAACTCTTCCTCGGCGATGCCGCGGTTGTAGGCGTCGAGCACCCGGCAGTAGAACTCGCCGGTATTCAAGATGGGCACCGCCAGGTGATCTTCGGGCGCCGGCGAATCAGGGTTGGGGTTGACGGGCGAGCCCCGTTCCGCATGGAAACGGGGCGAGCCGCCGTCGCGGAATGTGCCGCCGAGCTTTTGGCTGGTTCCCGCGCCAACCTCTTCGGGCTTCATTTCTGGCGGCAGGACTTCAATGGGCTCGCTGTAGCCGCGTTTCACAGCGAGCAGATTATCTTCCACGACCTGCGCGCCCCGCCGGCCAAAATACTTCTCGAGCGACCGCCGCACGCCGGCGAAAAGCTGCTCTTCGTTCAGGCCTGCCTTGGTCTGGAAGGGAGTAATCCGCAGGAAGGCACCCAGCAAGATGATCCCTTGCATGCGAACCTGAAGATCGGCGCGGGAAGAGACGGCGCGGGCGATCTTCCAGGCATCGAGGGCAAAGAGCCTGGCCTGTTTGTTGCGCACCACTTCCTGGGCGTAGCCCGGCAACGTCTCCCATATGACGCCGGGGTCCGTCTGGTCGTGTTGCAAGAAGATAGCTCCGCCCTCGCGGAGGCCGTTGAGCGGGTTCGAAGATTTAAGCGCGTTGCTATCCTGGAGCGCGATGAAATCCACTTCCACCAACTCGCAGTGGGTCAGCACCGGCTCGTCAGCCAGCGTCAGGTAAAAGGTCGTCGGGATGCCTTTCTTTTCCGAACCGTATTTCGGGTAAGCCTGGCAGTGGAGGCCGAAGAGGTCGGAAGCGAGGCTGGCAATCACCTTGTTGGTGGTCACCGAGCCGTAGCCGCCCACCGAGTGGCCGCGCATGGAGAATGCGCCGCGCGGGCGCACGTCCGGGTCGACCAGCCGCGGGAGCGCCAGCTCATGCTTGATACCCAGAGCAAAATAGCGCCGGCCCTTCGGATTCCTCATGTTTTGGACAACTCCGACAAAATCGCCCGGGCGGACGTCCCGGCTGCCCATGCCGGCGCTTCCGGAAAAGATTTGGGGGATGCGATCGATCTTCGGATATCCCGGCACGCTGTTCATCGCTTCCGCGAAGGCAGCCTTGATTTCGCGGGTAAGCGCATTCGACTGCGCGAGAGGGTCATCCATCCGCTCGATGACCGAGATGGCTTGGGCTCCCTTGAGCGCTTCGACGATCCGAGCGCCCGGGAATGGCCGAAAAGCGATAACGGCCAGGACACCCACTTTCGCCCCCAGGTGCGCTCGCATGTAGTCAATGGTGGCGCGAGCGGTGTCCATCATCGAGCCCATGCCCACCAGGACGTAGTCGGCATCTTCCAGCCGATAGCCCATGACGGGATCGTAGCGGCGGCCGGTCAAGCAATAGAACTCTTCGAAGGCATTGGCCAGCGCTTGCGGCACCCGATCGTAGAACCAGCGCTGGGCGATCTTGCCTTTCATGTAGCTGTCCTGGTTCTGAACCACGCCGCTCATCGTGCCGGTTTCCGGATCAAAAATTCTTCGCAGTTTGTCCTCCGGCTTGCCCAGATACTGCTTCATCATCTCCGGTTCAGGCTGGAGAACCGACTCAATCGTATGAGTGGTGAGGAAGCCATCCTGAACATTGAAGAAGGGCGTCTCGGAATCCTCGGCAGCACGGCGAGCAATCAGCGCAAAGTCGCCCGCTTCCTGGGCATTGCGAGCAAAAAGCATGCCCCAGCCGCAATCGGCCACGCCCATCATGTCGTCGTGGCTGCAATGCACGTTCAAGGAATGCGAGGTAAGAGCGCGCGCGCCAATATGAAAGACTACGGGCAGTCGTTTACCCGCAATGACGTAGAGAACTTCCTTCATGAGGATGAGGCCCTGGCCGGAAGTGAAGTTGCTCACCCGTCCGCCAGCGGCAGCAAAGCCTTCGCAGGCGGAGGCGGAGCTATGCTCGGATTCGGGCTCAAGAAACTTGAGCTGCTCGCCCCAGAGATTCTTTTTGCCGTTGGCCACTTCGGCCTGATAGCCATCGCCCATCGGCGTGGACGGAGTAATCGGGTAGGCGCAGGCGCCTTGACTAATATGGCTTTCCACCCAGACAACCATCCCGGAACCATCCGCAGTAGTTCGCCCGCCGGGGAAGGGGAACCTCTTGGTCTCTGATGAACCCATACACACTCCTTCAGGGACAACTTGTTGCACTCCGGATGCCGCCGGGGGCGTCTCGTAGCCCCTAGAATGCAAAGCTAAGTCTTGACAAATGTTCTGGATAGAAGCCGGGCTATTCTATTGCGTTTGCATCAGATAGGGCTTTGGGTGAGTTGACGCAGCCGGCAGACGATTTGTTGGGCCGTCCCACCCAGCCGCCAAGCCGTCGGTCAGGGACAGAAAGTCGAATATCGAAACACAATTTGGGGCAGATTGTCGAGAGCCGAGAGCAGGGGAGCACGGAACGACTTGAAACTGCCAGCCCCGATTCATCGGGGCCAGCGCGGCCGCGCATCGCCAAAGAATGTGAGGTGGGCAAGCTCGCGCTCTTCCACCAACCACAACCCCCACCGTAGCGACCACGCGGCGGGCATCTTGCCAGCACCGACCCGGTTTTTTTCGAGACGGCAACAGGATCAGAATCAGCTTGTTTGTCATGAGGAAGATGAAGCGCGAGCGGGCGTGTCCCACGCGAGCGTTTGAACACATCACTAGATCAATTCGTCCACCAGGGACTCAAACAGCTTCCGGTCGAGACCCAGCTTTTGGCGCACGAGAGGACCCTGCTTGAGCGCCGGCTCGGAATCTTCGTAGGTGGGTTGCTCATCCTTGAAGAAAAGTCCTAGCGGGATTTTGTCGCCCCACTCAAAAGATTTCTGCAAAGCGCTTTCGGCATCGGCGGGATCGTACGCGGGAAGGGCTTCCAGCTTGTACACCCGCTGCTTGAACCAGGGATAGGTGTTGAGCTTGTTGTAGGTCACGCAGGGACTGAAGACATCCACCAGGGCAAAACCGCGGTGAGCGATGCCGCCGGCGATGAGATCGGCCATGTGGTTCGGCTCGCCGGAAAAGCCCCGCGCCACATAGGTAGCGCCGGAAACCAGCGCTAAGGCAATGGGATTGACGGGCAACTCGACGTTGCCGCGCGGGGTGGATTTGGTCCGCATCGTCTTCATGGTGGTGGGCGAAGCCTGGCCGGTGGTGAGGCCGTAAATTTGATTGTTCATGACCACGTAGGTCAGGTCGAGGTTGCGGCGCATGGCGTGGATGAAGTGGCCGATGCCGATGCCATAGCCGTCGCCATCGCCCCCGGTGATCACCACGTTCAGGTCGTGATTGGCCAGCTTGGCTCCGCTGGCCACGGCCACCGCGCGCCCGTGAAGGCTGTGGACGCCATAGGCGTGCATGAATCCCGGCAGGTTCGAGGAGCAGCCGATTCCGGAAACGAGCAGTAGATCCTTCGGCTGAATACCCAGCTTGCTGGCGGCCATCTTCACCGCTTTCAGGACGCCAAAGTCGCCGCAGCCGGGGCACCAGTCCGGTTCCGCCAATCCTTGAAAAACATCGAGCGGAAGTTCAATCACCGTTGCCATTGGAAATTCCTCCCCCAGTTACGAAACAGCCGGATGCCAGGTATAGGTCGAACCCGTTTCCACGCCAATGCGCAGCTCGCCCCGTTTCTCTCCGCCATCCCGGCTCACGATTTCCACAAGCCAGACAGGCTCGGCCAGGCCATCACCGTCGCTTTGCGCAATCTGACCCGGCCGCACGTCCTCACCGAGATGGGAGCGAATGTAGTGGTAGGCCATCTCCCGGGCCTCGTCCGCCGTTACATCGAGCGAACGCGCCCGGCCATCCAGGATCGCTTTGACCTGGTGGACGATATGCTGCGGCTCAAACGGTTCCCCGTCGTACTTGAGAATCTGGTGGTCCACGGTGAATCCAGTCTCAGCCCGGAGGTGACGGGCGAATTGACCGGTTTGATTCGCTTCGACCGAGACCGTGCGCTTCGACGTCTTCAAGATCGCCAGTGCCTCTTCCGCATGGAAGGGAAAGAGAACCTTGAAGTGAAGCTGGTTAGAGGGAATGCCCTCGGCTGCGAGCTGCGCGACCGCTTCGCGGATGACGCCTCGGGTGGAGCCCCAGCCAATCAGCGTGACCTCAGCTTCCCGAGGCCCCTCGAGCTTCGGCGGCGCGAGTTCTTTGCGAAGCGCTTCCAGCTTCTTCATGCGCTTCTCCATGATCTTGCGGCGCACCGGCGCAGAGGTGAAAACGTCGCTGATGAGGATGCCTTCCTCATCGTGTTCATCGGTCGCCGCCACGTAAACCGCGCCCTCGGTTCCGGGCAGCGCTCGCGGCGAGATTCCCGAAGGCGTGAACGCATACCTCTTGAAAGGGCCCTGGCCCTTCCATTCGGTTACCAGCTCGCCTCGCTCGATCGGGACGTCGTGAGAGAAGGCGTCCGCCTCAACCGTCTCCGGATGCTCCGAGAGGAGGAGATCCGAAATAATGATGACCGGAAGCTGATACTTTTCCGCCAGGTTGAAAGCTTCGACTGTGGTCCAGAAGGAATCGGTCACATCGGCGGGGGCAAGGATGACGCGGGGATAGTCGCCCTGAGAGGCGCCGAAAACCTGGTTCAGGTCCCCCTGCTCGGTCTTGGTCGGTATGCCCGTGGAAGGCCCGCCGCGTTGCACCTCGACAATCACGACCGGGACTTCCATCATGCCCGCCTGGCCAATCGCTTCCGTCATCAAAGCAAAACCGCCGCCCGAGGTGCCACACATGGCGCGTACGCCGGCGTGGCCGGCGCCGACCGCCATGTTGACCACCGCCAGCTCGTCTTCGCATTGCTTGACCACCACGCCGCAGCGCTCTCCGTGGCTGGCCATCCAGTGCAGAATCGCCGAGGCCGGCGTCATGGGATAGGCGGAATAGAATTTGCAACCGGCGGCGACAGCGCCCAGGCTGATCGCTTCGTTGCCGGTGACAAACAGCCGGCGAGAGCGGGAAAAATTCCAGGAATAGTCCAGCGGAACAAACGCCTGCCGGGCGTAGTCGTAGCCGGCTCGGGCAAGTCGCACGTTTTGATCTACAATCGCCTCGCCCTTGTACAGGAAGGTATCCCTGAGCACTCCCCCGGCCATTTCAAAGTCGAGGCCGAGGAGGAAGAGAACAGCGCCGAGCGCGATCGTGTTTTGCATAACGGGCTGGAGTTTACCGGCCGCCTTGGCCAATTCGGTGACCGGAAGCGGCACCGGGACGACGCCGTCGGGCAACAACACCGCATCGCAATGGAGTTTGTCCGCGTTGAACACCACTGCTCCGCCGGGTTCGACCTCCCGCGCGTGCCGCTCGATCGAATCCTGGTTGAGAGCCATGAGCACATTCAAGTGGTCGCCGTGGGAATAGACTTTCTCCTCAGCCACGCGAAGGCGCAGCCAGATGTGGCCGCCGCGAATCACCGACTGGTAGCTGTTATAGGCGTAGAGGTAGAGCCCGAGGCGAGCAGCGGTCTTGGCCAGAGCATCCCCGGCCTTGTCCAGACCATCACCGGCCGCACCGCCAATTCCGATCGTGACTTCTTTCATTTCTCCTTCCCCCTCAGCCTGGCCCCGGAAGGCCACCTCCCCAAACACGAATCAATGTAGGACAAAAATGACCCTTCCTCCCTATGGATGCGCGAGCCGGGAACGAGTCGGGGCGAGCATCCGCCGGAGCAGCCTTCTACCGCAGAAAGTCAGTTCACCACCGGGCCCAAAAAGCCGCAGGCCTGCGCTCCGACGAGTCGCGCCGCCAAAAAGAAATACACTCCACCCCCTGATCTGTGCCCCCTCATGAAGGTCTTCAGGATGCGCTGAATCAATCTATTCAATCGCGGCACGTTGCCCGCTGTCAAGCGACTTTATGCGAGGGGTTACGCAGGGGTCATCCGGCCCTGGAAGGTCAAAAGCGAGGTCAAAAGAAAGTTCAAAGCCGTGGGGGTTTCGCGGCTACCTGGAGTTCCTTCACAGGTGTTCTGTCGCTCTGCTGTCGCATCGAATGCTGTTCGAGCGGATTGACCGGCCCATGGTCGGGAGGAACTCCGTACAAGGCAAGCCCCTCAAGCCGTGCCGGACCTCTCGCGCCGGAAATGACCAACACCCCCCCTTCGGGCGGACTATCCGCCAAAGGCGCGACGACCCTCCCGCGGCGGGGTGCCCGCGAAAGCGGCAGCCCACAAGAGATGACCGCGTGCAGGCTCTAGATCGCCGCCGCAGCAGTGGCTTGCTCCAAAATGGCCACCGCCCGGGCGACTTCCGCAACGCCGAAAATCAACAGCGGCGCATTCGTCCCCGGCTCGACCCCGACGTAGGCGTAGTTGATGTTGATGTTGGCTTCACCGAGTCGCGAAGCGGCTCGCGCCAACTCGCCCGGCCGGTGTGGAAGTTTGACTTGCGCGACTTCAGTCTCTGTACAGGCCAGTTGCTCGCTATCAATGACCGTTTTGGCCGTCGCCGGATTATCCACCACGAGGCGGACCAGGCTCTTTCCCTCAAAGGGGACCGATTGGAAAGCCAGAATGTTCACTCCGCGGTCGGCCAGCGCCCGGCAGAATTTTCCGAGAGTGCCGGGCCGATCTTCCATGCGAATGGCGAATTCTTTGGACGTCGGCATGATGGGTGACCTCCTTCGCGTATGTTCCAGGAACGCATCGCCGCGTTCCTGCGAAATTCCTTTTCGAGGTTAGTCTTTAGTCAGCTTCGCAACAGTTTTGAGAGAGGGGAACCAAGCGGAAAGAGTGTGGGAAAAATGGGAAGTCTCGATGCGCCTTGAGATCGTCAGCGCTCAATCTCTTTTCGCCCACGGGCGTCGCCACCGGGCGGATCGAACACGAATGCGAGTGTTCCGCGGCAACGTGAAGGGAGATCCGCCTCAGGCGGAGAAACCCAGCTCCTCTACTCCAGGCAGCATTGTACATCGGTAGGGAGTTCCCCGCGCAAGCTATTCCTCGGCCGTGGCGGGGTCAGGACAATCCCGGGCTGCGGGTATTGGTAGCGCCAGCGGGAATTGAACCCGCATTTGCAGCTTGAAAGACTGCCGTGCTAACCATTGCACCATGGCGCCAGGGTGCTGCTGAGAATCCAATTTGTATTACATTAGAAGAAATCCGCTGAATTGACAAGGCAGGACAATTCGAAAATCAAAATTCGAAAAGCGAAACTCGAAACCCGTTTAGTTCTAAGCGCTTAACACCTTTCAGATTCGCGTTTCGAGTTTCGAGTTTCGAACTCTAGCCTTCTTGCTTCTCCTTCCATTCCTCGAACCAGGCCATCTGGATGGCTTCGAGCTTCCCTTCGTTTGACCCCTTTGGGTCGTCGCCAAAGTCGGGCAGTTCCGTCACCCACTTATGCAGGTCGGTGAAGCGAAGCGTCATCGGATCGGTGTCCGAGTGGAGTTCGATCAACTTCAGAGCGATGTCTTCCGCGTCATCCCAGGTCAAGTTGCCAGGCATGGTGCTTTCCCCCCAGCCGAGTAGCTCCCGAGTGACAGGAGTCCCGACGCCTCGGAGATGACTAATCCTCTTTCTTGGCGGTGACCATGGACGACTCGCCGCCCTCACTCACGTAGTTCCGGTTCCAGGCGGGAATCTCGATCACGATCTCACCTTCGTTCCTGGTGATGACCGACTGGCAGCCGAGCCGGGAATTGAGTTGCAGGTCAGCCGCCATGTCGAGCTTGTCCAGTTCATCGTCTTGCGCCTCGCTGAGCAGCTCCATGCCTTTCTTTACCACCACGTGACAGGTGGTACAGGCGCAATTCCCGCCGCAGGCGTGCTCGAGGTGAATCCCGTTATTGAGGGCGATATCGAGGAACGAATGCGGCTTGCCGTGCTCCCGATAGGGCATCGTTTCGAGGTCCACCTCAACGGTTTTGTTGAGCGGCAAGAATGTGATCTTCACCGACATAATCCACTATACGGCTGATCCCGCCGAAGAATCTTCAAACTTCATTCAACTTCTTCCCTTTCAAAGTCGCTTGCACGGCGCTGTCCATCAAGATCTCGGCCAGGTGATAGGTGGCCTGGTTGAGCTGGTCAATCACCTCGCGGATCTTCTTGTAATCCTCGCCGGTCGTCACCGCCTTCAACTCCGCCAGGGAAGCCTCGATCGCGGCGCGTTCCCCGGCGCCCAGCAGCGATGCCGACTCGTCGCCCAGCGACTTTTCCGTCGCTTTCAAGATCGCTTCCGCCTCATTGCGCGCCTCAACCAACTGGCGCTGCTTGAAATCCTGCTCGGCGAAGGTGAAGGACTCCTCAATCATGCGCTCGATCTCCGCTTCGCTCAGGCCGTACGAGGGCTTCACTTCCACCTTCTGCTCGCGGCCAGTGTGGAGATCAGCCGCCGCCACCGTCAAAATCCCGTTGGCGTCAATCAAAAACTTCACTTCGATCCGGGGCAGTCCAGCCGGCGCCGGGGCGATCGGCTTCAACTGAAAGCGGGCCAGCGACCGGCAATCCCGGGCCATCTCCCGCTCGCCCTGGAGCACGTGGATGTCAATGCTCGTTTGCCCCTCCACTGCCGTCGTGAACATTTCGCTGGCGCTGGCAGGAATGGTGGAATTGCGCGGGATGATCCTGGCCACCGCGCCGCCCATGGTCTCAATCCCGAGCGAGAGCGGCGTCACGTCCAGCAGCAGCATGTCCTTCACGCCGCCTTCGAGGATGTCTGCCTGAACGGCGGCGCCGAGAGCCACCACCTCATCCGGGTTCAACTCGCAGTGCGGCTTGCGGCCAAACAACTCCTCCACGCGCCGCCGCACCAACGGCATCCGCGTCGAGCCGCCGACCAAGACCACTTCATCAATCTCCGCCGGTTTTAGCCCGGCATCCTTCAGGGCCAATCGCGCCGGACCCAGCGTGCGCTCAATGATCGGTTCCACCATTTGCTCGAACTCAGCCCGGCTGAGGTCGAAGGACAACTGCAGCTTATCGGCCCCCGATCCGTGATTCCCTTGAGGCAGGTCCCACGTCGCCAGGTGAACGGCAACCGTTTCCTTCACGCTGAGTTCATGCTTGATCTGGATCGCTTGCTTTCTCAGATGCTGCCTGACCAGCGCATCGAGAGGCTGCCTGTCTTCAAAACAGGCATTGAGCTTTTCGACCAAATACTCCACCAGCAAATTGTCAATGTCATCGCCACCGAGATGGGTATCGCCATTGGTGGATTGCACCTCGAAAATGCCGTCCTTGAGCTTGAGGATGGAAATATCAAACGTCCCGCCGCCGAAGTCGTACACCGCGATCCTGCCGTTCCGCCGTTTGTCGAGCCCGTAGGCAAGCGAGGCGGCGGTCGGTTCATTGACCAAGCGAAGCACCTCAAGCCCGGCAAGCGTGCCCGCATCCTTGGTGGCCTGGCGCTGGGAGTCATTGAAGTAGGCGGGCACGGTGATCACCGCCCGATCCACTTCCTCGCCGAAGAACGTTTCCGCCCAGCTTTTCAACTCGCGGAGGATGAAGGCAGAAATCTCCGGCGGGGTAAAAACGCGCTCGCCCCGATTGGATCGGTGTTCGGCGCCACCGCCGAGCCGGACGCGAATCACGTTCTTGCTTTTCTCGTCGATCCGGAACGGAAAAATCTTCAATTCCTCGCGGACATCTTCCACGCCGCGGCCCATCAGGCGCTTGACGGAATAGATGGTGCGCTCCGGATGGGTCAGCAGCCGCTGGCGCGCCAGCTCGCCGACCACAACCTGGCCGTCCTCATCGAGCGAAACGACGGAGGGACACAGTGTCGTCCCCACCGGCCCCTGGATGCAATTCGGCTGGCCGAACTCCGTATAGGCCACCAGGCTGAAGGTTGTGCCAAGATCGATTCCGACCACTTTCCCCATGAACGTGCTCAGACCTCCATGACTTCCTGCACATCCTCGAGCAGATTGCGAATATAGGAGCGGCGGTTCAAGATCGCATTCAAGCGATCCAGCACCGGCTTTTTTGCCTCGGCCGCAGCGCCGGTGGGCAGGGCATCCCAATTCCCGAACGTTGCGGTCAACTCGTCGTCCACCTTTTTTAATTTCGCTTCAAAATTTTTCTTCGCTTCTTTGAGGCGCCCGGCCAACTCCTCCGGCACGGCGTGGCCCGCTCTCTTTTCCATGCGCATCTCATCGAGGAACTCGTTCAAGGCAAAGACTTCTTCCAGCAGATCCTGCGGAGCTTGTTGCTTCTTGGCTCCCTCCCGGCGAGCGCCTTCGATGCGGAGCAGATATTCCGTCCGGGCCACCGGGTGGCGCAAGGTGCGATAGGCATCGTTCAAAATCGAAGATTGCTTCAAGGAAAGCGTTCGCTCCAGCACTGACGCCTTATGAAAATTGTCGGGGTGCAGCTTCCAGCTCATTTCGTGAAAGCGCGTTTCGAGATCGCCGGCGGCCAGCGCCAGCTTTCGATCCAGTCCGAGCGCCAGGAAGTAATCCTCCTGTGCCGGCGGCTGGATCTTCATGCAGGAACGACAAAAGGGGTCACCCCCGACCGGCGCCTGGCAACTCCAACAAAGAAGCACCGCGCCTTCCGGGGTGAGGGTGGTCGGCTTGGGTTGGTCCTTGCTCATCGAAACGGTCCGCGGTCCGAGTCCGACTTCAACCTTTGCCCGGTTACCGACGCCTCCACACACAAAAAATGGTTGGCGCTTCCTGTCCCGAGCGTTCGGGACGCAGCCAACCGCTCCAAGTCCATTCGAGATTTGGCTCCGCCGCTGGGGCGGGGCGATGGCCGGCCGCTCCTCCCCTCTGGCGCCGTTTCCCACCCCGACCGTCCGACGATTTGGGACTACGCCGAAAAGGAAGTGCCACAACCGCAGGTCTTCGACGCATTCGGGTTTTCGAAAACAAAGCCCTGCTGCATCAAGTCTTCTTTGAAATCGAGGACGGTACCTGCGAGATAGAGGTAGCTCTTGGGATCCACGAACACGCGCATGCCATCCTGGACGAACACCTTGTCGCTCGGCCTGGACTGCTTGTCGATTCTCATCGCGTAGGTGAGACCGGAGCAGCCGCCGCCCTGCACGCCCAGGCGCAACCCACCGGCTTCGATCGGGATGCCTTCCTTTTGGAGCAGTTCGCGGATCCTCTTCGCCGCTTTTTCAGTAACCGTGATCATCAGACTCCCGCGTTGCCGGAAGGGCAACGATGAATGGGCGCAGCGAAAAGTTTAGCTCTGCGAGGGGCTCGCCGTCGAGGCCGGAATGGCAGCGTGGGCTGTGGGAACCTCTTCCCCCCGTTTCTTCTTCCAGTCGCGGACGGCAGCCTTGATAGCGTCTTCGGCCAGCACCGAGCAGTGGATTTTGACGGGTGGGAGCGAAAGCTCTTTGACGATCTCGGTATTCTTGATCTTGAGCGCATCCTCCACCGTCTTGCCCTTCACCCACTCGGTGGCGAGCGATGAGCTGGCGATCGCCGACCCGCAGCCGAAGGTCTTGAACTTGGCGTCTTCAATGACCGTCGTCTCCGGGTTGACCTTGAGCTGCAACTTCATCACGTCGCCGCACTCCGGCGCGCCGACCAGCCCCGTGCCCACGTCAGGATCTTCTTTGGGCATGCTGCCGACGTTGCGGGGATTGTTGTAGTGGTCGATCACTTTGTTGGAATAAGCCATCCGAACCTCCGTTGTGTTTCAACTCGCAGACCAACTTCCAAAATTCGTTCCGGCGCTTTCGATTACGCCGTCCACTGCATCTTCTTCAGATCCACGCCCTCTTTTGCCATCTCGTAGAGCGGGGAGAGTTCGCGCAGGCGATTCACCGTCTCGACAACGCGAGCCGTAACGTAATCCACCTCTTCCTCGGTATTGAACCGGCCCAGGCCGAAGCGAATCGAGGTGTGGGCCAGGTCTTCGCCCACCCCCAATGCCTTCAGCACGTAGCTCGGCTCGAGGGTGGCTGAGGTACAGGCCGAACCCGAGCTGACCGCGACGTCGTTGATACCCATCAGGAGCGATTCACCCTCGACGTAGGCGAAGCTGATGTTCATGTTGTGGGGCAGGCGGTGCGTCAAAGAGCCATTGACATAGACTTCATCAAGCTGCGAGAAGATTCTGTCTTTCAGGCGGTCGCGCAGCCGGCCCAGCCGGGCGGCTTCGTCGCCCATCTCCTTTTCGCAAAGCTCGCAGGCTTTGCCGAAACCGACGATCGAGGGCACGTTCAACGTGCCGGAACGCATGCCACGCTCATGCCCGCCGCCATCAATGATCGGAGCAACCTGCACTCGCGGATTCTTGCGGCGAACGTAAAGGGCCCCGATGCCCTTCGGTCCGTAAATCTTGTGCCCGGTCAGCGACATCAGGTCAATGTTCATTTTCTGGACATCCATCGGGATCTTGCCGACCGCCTGCACGCCGTCGGTGTGGAACAAGACACCTCGCTCACGAGTAATCTTTCCGATCTCCTCGACCGGCTGGACCACGCCAATCTCGTTGTTGGCCGCCATGATGGTGACGAGAATTGTTTTGGGTGTGATGGCGCGCTTGAGTTCGTCCAGATCAATCAGGCCGTCACCAGCCACGGGCAGGTAGGTCACCTTGAAGCCGTATTTCTCCAAACGCTTGCAGGTGTCGAGCACCGCCTTGTGCTCGATGACGCAGGTGATCAGGTGGTCGCCTTTCTCGCGATACATCTCGGCGACCCCTTTGATGGCCAGGTTGTCTGACTCGGTTGCGCCGGACGTGAAGATAATCTCTTTTGACGAGGCATTGATCAGGCGGGCAATGGTCGCTCGCGCGTCCTCGACCGCCTTCTCTGCCTCCCAGCCGAAGGCATGATTCCGGCTGGCGGCATTGCCAAACTTTTCGTTGTAAAAAGGCAGCATCGCCTCCACCACCCGCGGATCCACCGGTGTCGTGGCGTGATTGTCCATGTAGATCGGAAGCTTGATGGCCATCGCCTGCTCCTTAAGTTCGAATCGTCACCGATTCTGTGGCCAGCCGGGGCGTCCCTTCAGCGGCCAGTTCTGAAATCCGGATCGTACCCAAAACTTGCAGAATGCTGTCGTTGACCTTGCGTAGCGGCTCCCGCACCGTGCAGCGCGGCGTTTGGTAGCAGTCGCCGTGGGTCGTCACGCACGAGGTGATATAGAGTGGTCCGTCAATCGCACTGATCACCTCAAGGGCGGTAATGTCCGCGGCCGCCCGGGCAAGCGCGTAACCGCCGTTCGAACCGTGCCGCGAAACCAGCAAGCCCCGCTTGGTCAGCTTTTGCAGCACCTTCGCCATTAATTGCGCCGGGATCCCGTAAGACTCGGCAATGTCGGTGGCGCTGCAGGAAGCTGCCTGGCCTCTCATAGCCAAGTGCTTCACCGCAATCAATCCGTAGTCTGCTTTCTTTGTAAGTTTCAGCATAATATGCGACTAAATTTGTCGCATATTCATACTAAGACTTTTTCACGATTCTGTCAAGAGCATTAAGTTACTACAATCCAACAGGATAGAGCCTATCTGCCCCAATATAAGACCGTTAAATTCGGGTATTTGTCAAGAATGGCGAGTCGAAAGGGGTTATTTGCTTTTGGGCCGCATTCTAGCCGGGTTGAGTGGCAGTCATCTCAGACCAGAAATTCCGGGATTTCAAACTCGTTGTTGCGAAGGGCTCGTTCGAAAGCGGCCACCACCTTGGGGTCAAAATCCTTGCCTGAGCCCTGCACGATCATCTCCCGCACCTCGAAGGGCGAGATCGCCTTGCGGTAAGGGCGATCGGTGGTGAGGGAATCATAGACATCGGCCACGGACAAGATGCGGGCTTCGATGGGGATCTGTTCTCCCTGGAGCGGATTGTAGCCGGTGCCATCGAACTTGTCGTGGTGGGCCAAAACAATGGGGATGACGCGCTTGAGCGAACCGCCGATCGGCTTCAGGAGGTTGACGCCCTGAACCACGTGAGAGCGCATCTCTTTGTATTCGCTTTCGCTGAGCCGAGCCGCCTTGTAGAGAATGTCGCGGCTGATGTCCAATTTTCCGAGGTCGTGCAGCAGCGCTGCCGCCCGCACGTCTTCAATCTGTTCTTCCTTCAGACCCATGTGGCCCGCGATCTTGGAGGAGAAGACGGAGACACGATAGGCGTGGTTTTGGGTGTACTTGTCATTGGCCATGAAGTGGCTGAGGATGAGCAGGATGCCCTCGTAGGTTTGTCGCAGCTCATGAAAATGCTGTTCTTTGCGCTCGTAGAGCGTTCCGGTGGCATAGGCGGTGACCACCAAAAACGAGCCCCAGGTCACCAAATCCAGATAGACGTCCAGGGTTCGATGAGCGAGCTGGATTTTCCCAGCGGCAAAAACGATCGGATTACCGAGGGCCACCCAAATCACAGTCAGAATGGAGGCGATGGCGGTTTGAACCGCTCGCTTGCGGCCAAAATAGTAGGCTGCAAACAGCGTCGGCAAATTGTAGAAAGAGAGCAGCAGCCTTTGCGAAGAGACAAAGAAATTCACCACCGCCGCGAAAGCCAAGATCGAGAAGATCAGCAGCAGTTCCTTGTTTGTGTCGAGAAGTTTCTTGATCAATCTTTCGCTCATGTTCCTCTTTCAAAAGAGCGCCTTCGAGCGCCGTTCCGGGTCAATCCGGCGTTCCGCGTGCGCCACCAGTCCCCACGCTGCCAACACTCTAAACCCCGGCTTCGAAGCCACGCAATAGACTGCCCGTCACAAATACTTCCCGTACGAACGTACTAAGCCCTTCTGGTACTACAGGAAAGCGGATGCGACGCCACCCCGGCTGCTCTCGGCCCTTTATGGGTCCGGCTTGCGAACCTAGCGGGATCGTTCTGGCGGGGCAGAAGGGGCGGTCAGGAGAGAAAATCCGTCTCCAGCAGGGCGGGCCTTCTGGGTTAGAATGTGCCCGCAGCCATGGCAGCCGGGGAAACGATAAAACCAAGGGTGGCCATTTATCCCGGGTCTTTTGACCCGATCACCAACGGGCACCTGGACTTGATCGAGCGGGGCGCCAAAATCTTTGATCGTCTGATCGTCGCGCTCCTTCGGAATCCTGACAAAGGCCCGCTTTTTACCATTCCCGAGCGCGAGATGATGCTGCGCGAGGTAACCAAACATCTTTCCAACGTGGAAGTGGACACCTTTGACGGGCTGCTGGTGGATTACGCCACCCGTCGCGGCGCGCAGGTGATCCTGCGCGGCATACGGGCTATTTCCGATTACGAATACGAACTACAAATGGCCTTAATGAACCGCAAGCTGGAACCCCAGTTAGAGACGGTATTCATGATGCCGGCCGAGGCTTACAGCTATCTGAGCTCGCGGCTGGTGCGGGAGATCTTTCAACTAGGCGGCTCCATCAAGGGGTTGGTGCCGCCGATCGTCGAGGAACGACTGCGTCACAAGGTGCCGCGATAGCGCCCATGCAACTCGCCGAACGCTTGCAACGGATTGCTCTTTCCCCCACGCTCGCCGTCTTGATGGAGGCGGAGAGATACAAAGCGCGGGGAGTGGACGTGGTGGATTTTGGCGCGGGCGAACCCGACTTCCCCACTCCGGACAACGTCAAGCAAGCGGCTATCCGCGCCATCCACGATAACTTCACCAAATACACCGCCACCGGCGGCATCGCCGAGCTGCGCCAGGCCATCTGCGACCGCCACGCGGCTGATTTTGGGACCGACTACCGCACCCAAGAAGCGCTGGTCTGTGTCGGGGGCAAGCACGCCATTTTCAACGCCGTCGCCGCCCTGGTGAACCCGGGCGACGAAGTCATCCTGCCGGTTCCCTATTGGGTCAGCTTTCCGGACATCATCAAGTTTGCCGGCGGCAAGGTTGTCCCGGTCGAGACGCACGAAATAGACTCCTTCCAGCTTCGCGCCGATGCCGTCGAGAAAGCTTTGACGCCACGCACCCGGCTGGTCATCGTCAATTCCCCCAACAACCCTTCCGGCGCCGTTGTGGACCCGAAAGAATTTGAAAGGATCCTGGAACTTTGCCGGCAGCGGGACATATTGCTGATTTCTGACGAGTGCTACTCTCACTTTGTTTATGAAGGCCAGCCCTTTTCCATCGCCGCCGTTGAGCGAGCGAAATCCCATACGGTGATTATCGGTTCACTCTCCAAGACCTATGCGATGACGGGCTGGCGGATCGGGTATGCGCTGGCGCCGGAACGACTGATCCATGCCATGCTGACCATCCAGAGCCACTGCACTTCGAACCCCACCTCGATTGCCCAGCGGGCGGCGGCGGAGGCGTTGCTGGGGCCACAGGAATCGGTTGTGAAAATGCTTGCCGAATACTCCCGGCGCCGGCGACGCATCCTGCAAGGCCTGCGGCTGATTCAGGGCGTGAAATGCGTCACCCCGCAAGGGGCTTTCTACGTCTATCCGAACGTGAAAGCCTTCTTGAAACATGACGGCATCGGCGACACACTCACCGTTGCCCGCGCCCTGCTGGAGCAAGAACACATTGCGGTGGTGCCGGGCGAAGCCTTCGGCACCCCCGGCTACCTTCGCCTATCGTACGCCACCTCGATGGAGCGGATTGAGGAAGGTTTGCGCCGCTTGGAGCGCTTCTTTGCCCGGCTGGCCGCCTCTTGAAATGTGAACCAGCTCATTCCACTGCGACTGAAACCTTCCATGGATGCGCGTCTGTGGGGGAGGCGGAATCTTGCGCCGCTGTTTCCCGGGATGGTGAACTTGCCGCAGCCCATCGGCGAACTGTGGCTGACCGGGGAAGGGGCCACGTTTGAAAATGGCCCCTGGGCGGGCAAGACGCTGGGCGAGGTTTGGCGGAGCATCCCCAACGAAATCCTTGGGGCTGACGTCCCGCGGGGGAACCACTTCCCGCTTCTCGCCAAGTTCCTCTTTCCCCGCGAAAAACTTTCCATTCAGGTCCACCCGGACGATGACTATGCCCGCCGAAAAGAGAACCAGCCCGGCAAGACGGAGATGTGGTACATCGTGGAAGCTGCCCCGGGCGCTGAGATCCTTCTGGGGCTCAAGCCCGGCGTGGACGGGCCGGCACTTCGGGCGGCGATCGCTTCCGGAGCGGCGGAAGAGTGCTTGCATCGCATCCCGGTGCGGGCGGGCGACGCCTTCTTTATTCCCCCGGGCACGGTGCATTCCATCGGGCCAGACATGACGATTTGTGAAATCGAGGAATATTCGGATCTCACCTACCGGCTCTATGATTTCGAGCGACTCGATAACCGGGGCAAGCCGCGCGAGCTTCACGTCGAGAAGGCGCTCGCCGTCATCCGCTGGGCCGCCGTGGCAGGCGGGTGCGGGGGACGGCTCAACCCCATCGTTTTTTCGCGCAAGCATCTCGGGGAAACATTTCTGGCGGCCTGTCGCTACTTTGCCGTGGAAAGCTGGGAGTTTGACCAACCCGTCGGCGGAGTGACCCGGACGCGTCGCTTTGAGTTGCTCATCTTCCTCGAAGGGGAGGGGAGGATCGAGCACGGGGCAAGCGCGTTCGAATATCGCCGGGGCGAGGTCTGGCTCATCCCGGCCAGCCTTGGCTACTTTCGGCTCCAGCCGGCCTGCGGCAGCAAGCTGCTCCGGGCGCTTGTCCCGGACCTGGCCCGCGACTGGGTCGAGCCGCTGCGCGAACGTGGCGCGACAGAAGCCGACTGGTCCCGGATCACGTTTGCCTAGCGCGCGTCGAAGGGGAAAAATGCAGCTCAGGTGACCTCGGCCGCGGCCCGGCTCAAGTCACCTGACGCAGTTTGGCCGATGCAAAGACCCCAGTGGAACCCCGGATGTTCCCCCGGGCGACAAAAGGGAAAACGGGAACGGTGCCGGGGCAAAGATGAAGTCAAAGCTGCTCGCTGACGCGGTGATCCTGGCCGGTGGCCGAGGCACTCGTTTCTGGCCGCGCAGCCGGGCGCAATCCCCCAAACAGCTCATCAACATTGTCGGCGACGGCTCGATGCTCCGGCAGACCTACCAGCGCCTGCGGCCTCTTTTTCCTCCTTCGCGGATGTGGGTGGTCACCACCGAGGAGCTCGTTCCCGCCGTTCGCAGGCAGCTTCCGCACGTTCCCGCTCGCCACATTTTGGCCGAGCCGGTGGGGCGCAACACCGCTGCCGCCATCGGACTGGCCGCCTTTCACCTCCAGTCCCGCAGAGCGGGACGGGGTGAAAGTTTGATGGCGGTTTTTCCGGCCGATCATGTCATTCGACGCCCGGAGCAATTTCGCCGGATCGTGCGGGCGGCGCTGGCGGCGGCTGCCTCGGATCACCATCTTGTCATTCTCGGAATCGAACCCACTCGCCCCGAGACCGGGTACGGCTACATCGAACGAGGTCGGCTGGCGACCAGAATCCATGGCCAGGCCATCTTCCACGCAAGACGCTTCACCGAAAAACCGGAGCTTCTGCGCGCGCTCGGTTATCTGCGCGCCGGGCGATATTTTTGGAACTCGGGGACTTTCTTCTGGAAGGTGACAACCTTTCTCGGCCATCTCCGCCGATACCTTCCGGCAACGTTTGCCGGGTTATCCGAAATTGCCGGCTCGATCGGCAGCCGAGGCTACACGCGCCTTCTTCGACGCCTCTATCCCGGCCTCCAGAGCATCTCGGTGGACTATGCTATTATGGAACGAGCGCGTGATGTCTGGGTGATTCCCTGTGCCGCCCGCGGGGGGATCGGCTGGAGCGATCTCGGCTCCTGGGCAGCGGTGTATGAATTCCTGGCGCGAAGGGCCGGCGAAAACGTCTCCGCCGGGCGGTACGTGGCCCTTGATTCGAAAGGCAACTTTTTATGGAGTCCGCAGAAGTTTGTCGCCGCCATCGGCGTGCGCGATTTGATTGTTGTGGAGACCCCGGACGCGCTCCTCATTTGCCCGCGCCAGCGGGCCCAGGACGTCGGAAAAATCGTGAAGTGGCTCGAGCAGAACAGTCAAAGCCGACTGCTCTGAATTCCGCCGTGCCCTGACGAACCCGGGAGGGGGAGACAAGACTGCCTGTCCCGGGGGACGACCTTCGCTTATACTTCATTCCCGCGATGCAGATTAAATTCGGCACGGACGGCTGGCGCGGCGTCATCGCCGAGGATTTTACGTTCGCCAATGTCCGCCGGGTGGCCTTGGCCATCGGTCGTTACGTCCGCGAAGAGGAGGATTGGCGCCGCGGTGTGCTTGTCGGCTACGACCGTCGCTGGGGCTCCGAGAATTTTGCTCAGGCGGCAGCGGAGACCATCTCCTCGCTCGACATCCCCGTGTTGCTTTCTTCGTCGGCTTGCCCCAGCCCGGCCATTTCCTACATGGTTCTGGCGGAGAAGGCGGCCGGCGCCATCCTGATTACCGCCAGTCACAATCCCTATCGCTGGAATGGCGTGAAATTCAAAGCTCGCTACGGCGGTTCGGCGTCGTCAGAAATTACCGCCCGGATTGAAAGTTATCTCGAGCGCGTCCTTGCCGAAGGCGCCGAACCGGGCCCCGCCAAGCTTGACCGCATTCAACCACTCGATGTCATCGCCCCTTACTTGAATCATCTTGCCACGCTGGCGGACATGAAGCGCATCGGGTCGAGCGGCCTTCGCATCGTCGCCGACCCGATGTACGGCGTCGCGGCAGGCTGTTTGCCCCGGCTGCTGGCCGGGCCGGGCAAGGGCGGGGCGGGGTGCGTCGAGATCCGCGGCCAGCGCGACCCGCTTTTCCCGGGCATCAACCCCGAACCCATCGACCCTCATATTGAGGCGCTCCGCCAGAAGGTGGTTCAAGAAAACTTTGACGTGGGCTTCGCCTTCGACGGCGACGCCGACCGCATCGGCGCGGTGGACTGCACCGGCCAATTCATTGATTCCCACAAGATTTTTTCGATCCTGCTCTGGCACCTTGCCGGGACGCGCAAACTCTCCGGGGACGTGGCCAAGACGTTCTCCACCACCAAGATGGTGGACAAAATTGCCGCCCAATTTGGCCGGCAGGTTTTCGAAACGCCGGTAGGCTTCAAGTACATCGCCGACCTCATGCGCGAGCGGGACATCTTGATCGGCGGGGAGGAAAGCGGCGGCATCGGCGTCAAGATGCACATCCCGGAACGCGATGCCACGTTGATCGCTCTGCTGCTCGCGGAGGTGATGGCGTGCCACGGCAAGACGCTGGGCCAACTCGTTGAGATGCTCAGCGCCGACTTCGGTCCGCACTTCTATGATCGCTTTGACCTCGAACTTCACGGCGAGCAAAAAGAAAAGGCCGTGGCCTTCTTCTCTGACCCTGCCCTGCAACAGGTCGGTGGCTTGCCGGTTGAAAACCGGGAGAATCTGGACGGGATCAAGCTCTATCTCAAGAACGCCGGCTGGGTGATGATCCGCGCCTCCGGCACCGAGCCGATTTTGCGGCTCTACGCGGAAGCGCCCAGCCCTGAGCTGGTGGCTCGCGTCCTGAGCGAAGTTGAAAGAATGGCGCGCAACTGCTAGCCTGAGGGCCATGGCGACTGTTCCTGCCACCGAGCAACCCGAGAAGCGCGAGCCCCGATCCAATCGGGGCGAGCAGATGGCGAAACGCTATCATCGGAGCCGGCGGTTTGTCGGCCTCGCGAGTTGGCTCCTTTCCACCGCCCTGATTATCGTGTTCCTGTGGACCGGCGCAACCGTCTGGCTGCGCGACTTCGCCTACCAGGTCTTCCGGCACCCTGCCCTGGCCTTGCTTGTCTATGCCACCGTCCTGGGCGCGGCCATGAAGTTTCTCCACCTTCCGGCAAGTTTCTACCGCGGCTTTTTTCTGGAGCGCCGCTACGGCCTTTCGCGCCAGGCGTTCTCCGGTTGGGCGAAAGACTACCTGAAAGCTTCCGTCCTGAGCGCACTCCTCGGCCTTGCCTCCCTGGAAATTGTCTATTACGCTCTCGGCCGTTATCCGGAATTGTGGTGGGTCATCGTCGCCGCGGTCTTTGTTCTTTTTGTTTTGGTGCTGGCCAACCTCGCGCCGGTTCTCCTCTTTCCGCTGTTTTTCAAGTTCAAGCCGCTCGAAAACGCTGATCTGACCGAGCGCTTGCAGAAACTTTGCGAGCGGGCGAAGACACGGGTGCGGGGCGTTTGGGAGTGGAAACTGGGCGAGAAAAGCTCTCGCGGCAACGCCGCGCTCGTCGGCTGGGGCAATACCCGGCGGATTATCCTGGCGGATACGGTGCTCGAGAATTATGCGCCGGAAGAGATTCAGTCCATTCTGGCGCACGAGCTCGGCCACCATGTCCATGCTGACCTCTGGCGGGGGCTCGCGCTGGAAGCGGCGCTGGCTTTCGCATCGTTTTATGCCGCGCACCGGGTGCTGCTCCTGGCCACGCCATGGTTCGGTTTTGCAGGGCTTGCTGATTTTGCGAACCTGCCGCTGCTGATGCTGGCAGGAACCGCCATTTCCCTGGCGGCGTTGCCGATGGCCAACGCTTTTTCGCGCCAGATGGAGCGAGCAGCGGATCGCTTTGCCCTCGAGACGACGCGCGACCGCGAGGCATTTATTTCGTCCATGGAGAAGCTCGGCTCGCAAAATTTAGCTGAACCAAGACCGAACCGCTTGATCGAATTGGTTTTCTATAGCCATCCGCCTGTGGAAAAGCGTCTTGCCCTGGCGCGAGAAGTGAAGCTTTGATCGGCCGCGTCCGCTACGGGGGGCATTGGCGCCCGAGGAGCCCATCTTGAAACGCCTGCGCTTCTTTCAGCTTGACGTCTTCACGGATAAGCCCCTGACCGGCAACCCGCTTGCCGTCGTGCTCGACGCCGACGACCTCCACCAGGAGCAGATGCAAGCCATTGCCCGCGAAATGAACCTATCGGAAACGACGTTTGTGCAAAAACCGCGTGACCGCCGAGCGCTTTGCCGGGTGCGCATTTTTACGACGGTACAGGAACTGCCGCTGGCCGGCCATCCGGTGATTGGCACGTGGTGGCTGCTGGCTGAGCTGGGCGTCGTGCCGCGCATGGAAGGCGTCACCCACGTGATGCAAGAGACAGGCGCGGGCGTCCTGCCCGTGGAAATCATCGAGCGGGAAGGCAAGGTCCAGCGGGTGGTCATGGAACAAACACCGGCAAAATTTTTCCCGGGAAGAATCAACGTGGAGCGGCTGGCCTCTGCCCTGGGCATTTCAAAATCGGCGATTGGCGGGAACGGCCTGGTACCTCAATTCGTCTCGACCGGGCTCAAGCAATTGATGGTTCCGGTCAAGACGCGAGCGGCGTTGAGAAAGGTGCGCATGTTTCCGCACAAGCTGCTGGCATTGCTTTGGCCGAAAGGGATTGTCGCCTACGTCTTCACGCTCGACATTCGCGGCTGGGCCGATGTCCGGGCGCGCAGCTTTGCGCCCTCGGAGTTGATTGAAGATCCGGCTACCGGCTCGGCCGCCGGGGCGCTCGGCAGCTATCTGGTCGAGCACGGCGTCTTTGCTCCCGAGCGAACGATCCACATCGAACAGGGAATGGAGATGGGCCGGCCATCGCGGATCGAGGTCGTGATCCTCAGGAACCAAAAGGGCCAGTTGATTCCTCGCGTCGGCGGCTCGGCCGTGAGGGTTCTCGAGGGAACGATCACGGTATGATCGGGAGGGCGCTGAACCGACGGTCGTCGTGCTCGCCTCGATCCAATCGGGGAAGGCTCAGCCTGAAGGGAACGGCGGCGGGAGGCCGGCGAGCAAGCTCGGGTGAGGTCAGCAACCTCCGAAGGTTGCCAAAAGAGCCTTCCGTCCGCCGCAGCGGGCTCACGGCGAGCAGCCGCCTTCGCTACCCCGTTCCCAGGCTTTTCCGCACCGCATCCAAAACACCGTTGATGAATTGAAAGGAATCGGGCATCGAGAAACGTTTGGCGATCTCGAGCGCCTCGTCGATGATCACCGCTGCGTCGGTCTCAGTGGTGGTAAGCAGCTCGGCAACGGCCACGCGGAGGATGTTCCTATCCACCGCCGCCATGCGTTTGATGCGCCAGTGCTCGGAATGCTTGCGGATCAGGTCGTCAATCTTTTCGTGGTTCTCGACGGCCGCGGAGAAGAGTTGATTGGCAAAGGAGCGCGTCTCGTCGCCGACATTCACGCCAGCCCAATAAACTTCAGCTACCTGAGACGGATCTCCCCCTCCCAGCTCCCACTGAAACATCATCTGGAGCGCGCACTCGCGTGCTTGGCGCCGCCGGCCCATTTAGCGACCGGCAGCCTTTTTGGTTCCCATCTGGCGGATGAGGTTGGCCATTTCGATGGCGCTGAGGGCCGTCTCGAAACCTTTGTTTCCGCTCTTCAATCCAGCGCGGTCAATCGCCTGCTCCAGGGTGTCGCAGGTCAGGACACCGAAGCCGATCGGAACGCCGGTCTCGACGGAAGCGATTTGCAGGCCCCGGGTCACTTCCTGGGCAAGAAATTCGAAATGGGCTGTCTCTCCGCGCAAGATAGCACCAAGAGCGATGACCGCGTCGTATTCCTTGGTTTCGGCGAAGCGCCTGGCAGCGACGGGAATCTCAAACGACCCGGGCACGCGCGCCACCGCCACATCCTGAGGGTTTCCGCCGCATCGCTCGATCCCATCCATGGCGCCGGCCAGCAGCCGTTCCGTGATGAAGCTATTGAAGCGACTGACCACGATTGCAAACTTCATGCCTCGAGCATCGAGATGGCCAGCCAAGCTTTTCCCTGTTTTGTTTTCCATTCTTCACCCCGTTCTTTTCCTTCGTCCACTCGACCTCTTGGCCCCGCCCGGGACGGGGTCAACGGCCGGTGAACTTTGCCGGGCGCTTTTCCAAAAAAGCTTTCGTTCCTTCGCGCATGTCTTCGGTGGCGCAGCACAACCCGAAGAGAGTTGCTTCGAGGAAGAGGCCTTCTTCCTGCGGCATCTCCATGCCGTGGTGAACTGCCTCCATAGTGAATTTTACCGCGAGCGGGGCGTTGGCGGCGATTTTCTTCGCCAGGGTTTCGGCGGCGGGCATGAGCTCCGCCAGGGGCGTGACCTGGTTCACCAATCCGATGCGCAAGGCATCCTGGGCTGAGACCAGATCGCCGGTCAACAGAATCTGCATCGCCATTCCCTTGCCCACCAGGCGGGCAAGGCGCTGCGTTCCCCCGTAGCCGGCCATGATGCCGAGTTTCACCTCCGGCTGGCCGAACTTGGCATTGTCGCTCGCCAACCGCAGCGTGCAGGCCATGGCCAGTTCGCAGCCGCCGCCCAGGGCATAGCCGTTCACCGCGGCGATGACCGGCTTGCCCAGGTGCTCCATCAGGGCAAATACGCTCTGGCCGAAAAGCGAAAACTCTTTGCCTTCCAGCGGCGTTTGCCGGGCAAGCTCGTTGATGTCGGCGCCGGAGACGAACGACTTTTCACCCGAACCGGTCAAGATGGCCACCCGCACTTCGGCGTCATCGCGAACCTTGACGAAACAATCCAGCAACTCTTCCACCGTCTTGCGGTTGAGCGCGTTCAGGACGGTTGGGCGATTCACCGTGACAAAAGCGATGGGAGCGCGTTTTTCAAAGAGCAGATTCTCGTAGGACATGGAGATGAATCCTTTCGATGAATGGTCTTCGTACCAAACGGGACAGGAAAGCTGGTAGCTCAGGTGGCGCGTCGGCGGCATCACCCGAGGCAGTTTCCCGGATGCCAAGACCTCAGGTGAACGGAAGACGTCCTCCCCGAGCTACAGGCGCTGTGCCGCCACCTCAGCCCCTGGCTTCCAGTCCTTTGCTAGGAATTGGCTTCTCCGGATTCGAATAGTCGTAGAAGCCCTTGCCGGTCTTGCGACCAGCCCATCCGGCCAGCACAAGCCGGCGCAGCAACGAGGGCGCTGAAAAACGTTTCTCCTTGAACTCGTCGAACATGATGTCAGCGATGTACATCGTTGTGTCAAGGCCGACGAAGTCAAGCAGCGTGAAGGGACCCATGGGATAGCCACAGCCGAGTTTCATGGCATTATCGATGTCTTCAATCGTCCCCACCCCCTCCTCGAGCGCCCGAACCGCATCCAGGAGATAGGGCACGAGCAACCGGTTCACAATGAAACCGGTTCGGTCAGAGGTGCGCACCGGGGTCTTGCCCAGCCGGTGTGCGAACTGGATGACGGCTTCCAAAACCTCGCTCTCGGTGGCGATCGTCCGAATCACCTCCACCAACTTCATCACCGGCACCGGATTAAAGAAATGCAGCCCCAGAAAACGCCCCGGCCGCTTGGTAGTGGCCGCCATGGCCGTGATGCAGAGCGACGAGGTGTTGCTCGCGAAGACGGCATTCGGCCCGCAGAGTTGGTCCAATTCCTGATAGATGGATTTTTTTACGTCAAAATTTTCTGTCACCGCTTCGATGATCAAATCGCAGCCCGCCACGTCAGAGAGTTGCGTTGTGCCCTTGAGCCGTCCCAGCGCGGCCGCCTTGGCTTCCGCCGAAAGAATGCCCTTGTCCACCTGGCGTTGCAGATTTTTCTCAATCGCTTTCAAACCCTTGTCGATTAATTCCTGGCTTACTTCACGAACCACAACCGGATAGCCGGCCGCCGCCGCAATGTGAGCGATGCCGCTGCCCATCAGCCCGCAACCGACCACCCCTACTTTTTGAATCTCCACAGGATGCCTCCTCCCGAAGCCTCGGGATGAAAGGATCGGCAGGAATCAAGTTTTTGAGCCCGACCTGTCGCGACTTTCAGCTTCCGGTTCCGTTCCTGCTGATTTCCCAAGATGCCCGCCTCGCACCCGGCGGTGTGCGGCCTCCCTTCCCGCATCGCTCAGGACCGGGCAGATTCAGTGGGAACGGCATTAGGACAGCGATTCCACAAGCACGGCGATTCCCTGGCCGCCGCCGATGCAAGCGGTGGCGAGGCCGTAGCGCGCGTTGCGCCGGCGCAATTCATGGAGCAGCGTCAGAACCAGTCGCGTACCGGTAGCGCCCAGCGGATGCCCCAGGGCAATGGCTCCGCCATTGACATTGGTCTTGTCGCGGTCGAGGCCCAGTTCTTTCTCGACCGCCAAATATTGCGGCGCGAACGCTTCGTTTACTTCCACGAGAGCGATGTCTTCGAGTCTCAGGCCGGCTTTCTGGAGCACGGCGCGCGTAGCCGGAACCGGCCCTATTCCCATGATCCGCGGCTCCACGCCCGCCACCGCCCAATTCACCAGCCGCCCCAAGGGCTTCAGGCCGCGCTCCTGGGCATGCCGGGCGGTGGTCAATACCACCGCCGCGCCGCCATCCACAATCCCGCTGGCGTTGCCCGCCGTCACAAGACCATCTTTTCGGAAAGCCGGCGGCAGGGTTCGCAAACCCTCGAGCGTTGTCTGGGGTCGCCGGTGGTCGTCCTCGCTGAACCAGGTGGTCGTTTTCCCGCTCTTGATCTCAACCGGCACCAGTTCATCTTTCAGCCGGCAAGCTTTGTAGGCGGCATCGGCGGCCTGCTGGCTGCGGAGCGCGTACTCGTCGGAAGCCTCGCGGGTGATGCCCCACTGCTTGGCGCAATTGTCGGCGGTATCGGCCATGGTGAAGCCGCAGTAAGTATCGAGCAGCGCCGCCATGAGCGAGTCTTCCAGCTTTCCCTCGCCCAGCCGCAGACCCGAACGCGCGCCGCGGATCACGTGGGGCGCCTGGCTCATGGATTCCATCCCGCCGGCGAGCACGATTTTCGCTTCGCCAAGAAGCATCATCTGCGCCGCGGTGACAATCGACTGCATGCCCGAACCGCAGAGCCGGTTCACCGTGAGCGCCGGCGTCTCCACTCGAAGTCCGGCTTTCAGGCCAACGTGACGCGCTCCATAAAGAGCATCGGCCGAGGTTTGCAGCGCGTTGCCGAACACCACGTGATCGAAGGCTTCCGGCTCGATCCCGGAACGGCGAATGGCTTCCCGGCCGGCGATCGCGCCCAGTTCCATCGCCGTGAAATCTTTGAGCGCGCCCAGATACCGGCCCATCGGGGTGCGCGCGCCAGCCACGATCACGACATCACGGATTTCCATTTTCTTCTCCACTTGTCCTCGAACAGTGGACTAAGAAAGCTGTCCTTTCGAGATTCGAAAAACAAAAATTGCCAAGTAAGGGGCTTCGTTTTTCGCGTTTCGAGTTCAAAGTTCAATGGTACAGTTTCCGCCGCGGCGGTGTGCTTCCTCCAGCGAAAACTCAACCCGGTTGATCAGGTCGGTGACGGCGTCTTCCACCTCGTAGTCGGGCCGCACGGCCGCCTCGCAGATCGCCGCGCTCAGCGAAACCGGCTTGGCGTCAGCCGTCAGCTTGAGGTTGCCGGTCACCCGGCCGAGCTTGGCGTAGAACCCTTTGGCGTTGGCGGCAGTCGTGTCCGGCAAGACGAGCGCGATCGACCACGCGCCATAGCGGATGGCGATGTCATTTTGGCGAACGTTGGCCAGCACGCCCTGGGCGAGCCGCTCCATCACCGTGTTCACCGCCATCTCCCCAAACTGATGGGCAATCTGTTGGCCGTGATCTACTTCCACCACCGCCACCGCCAGGGGGGTGCCTTGCACTTTCGCCCGGCCCATCTCCGACAGCAAACAATCCAAGTAAGAGCTGCGGCTGAGCAATCCCGTTCGTTCGTCGGAGACAGAGAGCGTCTTCATCAGCGATCGCAGCCGAGCATGGTTCACGGCGATCACCACCTGGTCGCCCAGCGTCTTGAGCATATAGATCTCGCTGGGCTTCCACCGGCGCGCCTCACCCGACTGCTCAATCAGCAAAACCCCGGCCGGAACCTGCTGCTCCTTGTCCACCAGCGTGACGGCCAGACCGGACTCGATGTCCAGATGGCGCAGCTCGGGCACCTGACCGGCTTCCAACGCCACCACGCCGGAAGCGTCCGGCGCCTGCTGCCCGACCAACGACAGCAACTTCAAGATGTCGCTCGCCGACCAAGCGGAGATTCCGGGAGCGCAAAATTCCGCGGCCATGGTGGGCGACCCGCCGGGGGCGCCAATCGCTCCCAGGCATCGGCTGACGCGCAAGTACTTTCCGATTTCATTGACGGCCGTGGCCACTACCCCTTTCGGGACGGCCTGGCGATAGATGGCGTGAGTGATTTCAGAAATTTTGGCCAGGTCGCTCACCGGCGTCGTCGGCTCTTCGGTGCGGACGGCTGGCTGGGTGATCTTGGGCCAGTAATCGGCCTGGGCAAAGAGGCTCCGGAGGCGCTCATTGCGTTCGCCTTGCTCAGGGTAGAGCTCGGCAATGCGGTCGAGTTTCTCGATCGCCTTCGCCCGCAAGGAATAGCGCAGAAAAATTTCCACCTGCACCATCATGTCTTCGAGCTGGTTGCGCTGGCGTTCACTTTCGATATCAAGCGCGACGGCTTCTGCCGCCCCTTCGCTCCCGGTGGCCGTCGCCGCTTGAGGCGCGCGGACAGTCGAAGCTTGATTGATCCGCTGGCGAATGACGCTCAACCGCCGCGGGTCGGCTTTCCCCTGCAACTCCTCGAGCCGCCCTGACTGGCCCCCTTCGTAAGCATCAATGTCCACCAACTGTTCGAGGACGTCGGTGGCCTGGTCGAATTTCCGTTCGGCGAAATAGACGTCAAAGAGCTGGCTCAGCACCTCAAACAGCCGCACTTCGCGGTTCAGTTCCTGGTAGAAGGTGGCGCAGTATTCGCCGAGCGAGCCGCTGGAGCGATTGTCTTGCCAGAGGCTGTGCAGCCGTTCCTCGAATTCGGCCAAGCGTCGCGCCTCGCTCAGCCGCTGCCGCAATCGGCCAAGAAGGGCCATCGCGGTGCCTGTTTGCTTCGCCTGGAAGTAGCGGCTGGTCAGTTCAAAGAGGCGATCAAAGCCGTTGGGTCGAAGACGATAGAGCCGCTCCAGGATGCGTTCCGCGTCACCCAGATGCCCCTCTTGCATAAGCGTTTCGCCGTAGGTGGACAAGAACCCCGGGTCGTCGATGCAGGAAGGTTCGAGCGGCCGTAGGAGGTGCACCGCTTGCTGCGACTGTGACTTGGCCAGGTAGGTTTCGGCCAAAGCCAGTGACGTCGTCCGATCCCCCGGCACAAGCTCGTTCGCGTGCTCGAGCCACTCGCGTGCTTTGCGGGTGTCGCCTTCGGCAAGGGCGAGCTGTCCGGCGCGACGCCAGGCGCGCGCCGCGCAATCCTGGCGGCCAATCTTCTCGCCCAGCTCGCCCACCCGCAACTGAAGTTCCAGCCGATCCGGTTGCAGCGCTGCCATTCGTTCCCAGCACTCGAGCGCCGCTTCGCCCCGCCCGCTGCGTTGGAAGGCGTCGGCCGCAGCCGCATAGTGTTCGGGAGCTTCCGGCTTGCCTTGCTTTTCCATCATGATGGCGAGCAACCGCTGTCGCTCAGGAGGTTGGGGCGCGAAGCGCAGATATTTGGAATAGAGCATCACCGCTTTGGCGGCGTCCTCGGTTGCCGTATAGCGGTCAAAGAGCAAACCCCAGTGCTCGCCTGCTCGCCCAGCATCATTCAGGCGCGTGTAGAGTTCAGCCAGCGTGCGGAGGATTTCCACGTTGCCGGAATCGAGTTGCAAGGCGGCGCGGTAGGCTTCGATGGCGTCCTCTACCCGATTCCGGGAAAGGAATTTCTTGGCGCGTTCCAGGTGCTTTTCCAGTTCTTCCGGCATTGCTCGGGAATTCCTGCTGGGGACCGTCTCCTCCCCCGCCGGGCGAGAAGATCAAGGACCGGGCAAACGCAAACTTTATACCCCAAGCCTTCCCTTTTGCAAAGCGATTCGGCCATCGAGATGCCTCCATGTAGGGGCAGGCCTTCAGGCCGCCTCAAAATCGGGCAAGCTGGGCTCCCCGCCTGCTGATACCGCTTCCGCCAGCGATACCCGGTGGGCCGCGCAATCCCGAACTCCCGGCACAGCCCGGCCATCGCTTCCTTCCCGCTCACCGCCCGCACCACAAACGGCACCCGTTGCTGGCTCACATCCGTCCTCTTCCATGGCATGTCTTCGCTCTCCTCGACCGAAGACTCTAACTGCCAGGTGTAACGGATGTCCTGATACCATACATCTTTAGACCGCCCCAAATCGGGGCAAGCTGAAGCTTGCCCCTACAGAACTACTACAGAACTACTACAGAACGGATCGACCCTGCCGGGTGCAAATCCTCCATGCTTGTGGCAAAATCGTTGGCTTTGGGCTCATCGCCGAGACGCCCTGAGAGCCCTTGCCTGAAGAAAAGATGGAACCAGGTTTCATTCGAAACTTTTCGATCATCGCGCACATTGACCATGGAAAATCGACTCTGGCCGATCGGCTACTGGAATCGACCGGGGCACTCACGGCCCGGGAAATGTCCGACCAGGTCCTTGACTCGATGGACCTGGAGCGCGAGCGAGGCATCACCATCAAAGCCCACTCGGTCCGGCTCCATTACCGGGCACGGGACGGGCAGACCTACCAGCTCAACTTGATTGACACGCCGGGTCATGTGGACTTTTCCTACGAGGTTTCCCGCAGCCTGGCGGCTTGCGAGGGCGCGCTGCTGGTGGTAGATGCTTCCCAGGGGGTGGAGGCGCAAACCGTCGCCAACACCCTTCTGGCCGCCAAGAACAACCTCGAAATCATCCCGGTGATCAACAAGATTGACCTGCCGGCAGCCCAGCCCGAGGAAGTCCGCCGGCAGATTGAGAGCATCCTGGCACTCGATTCGAGCAACGCTCTTCTCATCAGCGCCAAGCACGGGAAAGGGACCGACGATGTTCTGGAGGCGATTGTCGCCCGCGTCCCGCCGCCGCGCGGTAACCCGGCAGGCCCTCTGCGAGCGCTGATTTTTGATTCCTGGTTCGACCCCTACCGCGGCGCGATTGTCCTGGTGCGGGTGGTGGACGGCACGCTCCGCAAGGGAATGAAGGTGCGGCTGTGGTCCAACGGGGAAGTTTACGAGGTGGAACGCCTTGGGGTGCTGACGCCCAAGCCGGTGGAGGTCGAGCAACTCTCAACCGGCGAGGTCGGCTTTGTCGTCGCCAACATCAAGCGGCTGGCCGACACGAAAATCGGCGACACGATCACGGCCGATGACGAACCCGCCTCGGCTCCCCTGCCCGGATTCGAGCAAATCAAACCGATGGTTTTTGCCGGCCTCTACCCCGTAAGCGCGGATGACTATGCCCCGCTGCGGGACGCTCTCGATAAACTCCGGCTCAATGACTCGGCCTTTTCTTACGAAGCGGAAAGTTCGGCGGCGCTGGGCTTTGGCTTCCGCTGCGGGTTTCTCGGCCTGCTCCACATGGAGATCGTGCAGGAGCGGCTGGAGCGCGAATTCGGCTTGAACCTGATCACAACAGCGCCCAGCGTCCGCTATCGCATCACCCGCACGAGCGGCGAGGTGGCCGAGGTGGACAATCCCACCCGCTTCCCTCCCCCGCATGAAATCGAAAAGATCGAAGAGCCGGTCATCACCGCCATGATGATCGCGCCCGGAGAAGCAGTGGGCAGCCTGTTCAAGCTCTGTGAGGAGAAGCGCGGCATACGAAAGAATTTCGAATATCTTTCGCCGCAGCGCGTCATGCTGACCTACGATTTGCCGCTCAATGAAATCGTGCTCGATTTCTATGACCGCCTGAAGTCCCTTTCGCGGGGTTACGCATCGCTCGACTATGAATGGGCCGGCTACTGGGCATCGGACCTGGTCAAGCTGGACATCCTGGTGGCGGGCGAAGCGGTGGACGCGCTCTCGATGGTTTGTCACCGCGAGCAGGCCTACGAGCGCGGCCGCGAGGTGGCTGGGCGCTTGCGCAAGCTCATCCCCCGGCACATGTTCGAAGTACCCATCCAGGCGGTCATCGGCAGCCGCGTCATCGCCCGCGAAAGCATCCCGGCCATGCGCAAAAACGTGCTGGCCAAGTGCTACGGCGGCGACATCACCCGCAAACGCAAGCTCCTCGAAAAACAAAAAGAAGGCAAAAAGCGCATGAAGCGGGTCGGTCGGGTGGACATTCCCCAGGAAGCTTTCCTCGCTGTGCTTAAGGTCAGCGGCCCCGCCGAGTAAAGCCTGCCGGGCTCGAGGCGATTGGTCCAGTAAACTCCGGCTCTGCTTGTCGGCAGTGCATCGGTCAGAGTAGAATCGGGACATATAGAGGGGAAGGCCAAGATGCCGAGGGCGTTGAAGTTTGTGACCAACGAAAAGGGCGAGAAAGTCAGCGTGATCCTCGACGTGGACGATTACAAGAAGATGCTTGAGGATCTAGAAGAGCTGGAAGCAATTCGGGCCTACGATACTGCCAAGGCCTCAGGCGAGCCTGCGATTCCCTTCCGACAAGCTACCGACGAGATTGAACGCTCCCGCAAGTGACATACTCCGTCTTCATCTTACGGCGGGCGCAAAAAGAACTTGCCGCTCTTTCCTTGGATGACTACCAAAGGGTCAAGGCTGCGATCTTGGCGCTTGAAACTGAGGCTCGACCAGGCGGTTGTCGAAAGCTCGTCGGGCGGGAGGGCTGGCGGATTCGGGTCGGGGACTACCGCGTAATATACGAAATTGATGACGCCGCCAAGACAGTTCTTATCCTACACATTGGACACAGGCGCGACGTATATCGTTAGAGCTTTTGTTGTGTGCGTCCTAAAGCTCCGAATTCTTCTATTTTCTTTGTGCGGCCCCTGCGTCCTTTGCGTTCTCTGTGGTTCAAAAGGATTTCACCACAGAGGACACAGAGCGCCATAGAGAAAAAGCGTTCGCAACCATCGAGGGTTTCTCTGCTTCCCTGCTTCCCTGTCTCTTTATCCTTCTCGCCGGTCGGGCATTTTGCCCAAACGGCGGAGGATGGCAATTTGGCCTTTGTGGTGGGCCTCGTGTTCAACGAGGTGGTGCAGAATCCAGCGGACCGAAAACGTGTAGCTCTTTCCTTGAAATTCTTCCTGATAGACGCGCCCAAGGTCGGCCGCCTTGATTGCCGCAATCGCTTGGCGTGTTTTTTCCCGCATGGTGTCCAGCTTGCTGAAAAAATAGGATAGGTCTTTGCCGTCGGGCGATTTTAGCTTGGGGTAGTCCTCCATCCCGTACTCGGCCCACTCTTCCCGGCTGAGTTTCTCCCCACCAAGCCGTTCCCGAATCCAGAAAGTTTCCGTGCCGGCAATGTGCAGGAGCAACGTGCCAATCGAATTGCCACCCTCGTAGGGTTGCCAGGAAAGCTGCTGGGGCGTCAGGTCGCGGACGTATTCTTTGACCGTGCGGCGTACTTCTTCCATCTGGGCAAGGTACTCGGCTACGATCGGTTCCAGCCCCTTGGCCGGAATCATGAGATATTCTTCTGTTGCCATGTTGTCCTCCCGCGCGAGCCCCGATTGGTCAGGGCGGGGATGGTGGCTACCGGTTATTCTTTGCGTTCGACACGGGCGCCTAATTTACCCCGAGCGAGCCGAACGGAAATTTCCGATCCCAGCGTCACGTCGGCGGACGCGCGCACGACGTTGCCGGTAGCATCGTAGCAGACAGCATAGCCGCGTTCGAGGATGCGCAGCGGGTTCCGCTCGTCAAGAGCCATTTGCGCCGTTTCCAGCTCCCGCCGCACGCGCAACAGTCGGACCTCTGTGAAGCGAATGACATCGTTGCGCCGCCGCTCCAGCCGCAGGTGAAGCCGTTCCAGCCAGCCGCGCCAGTCAAAGGCGGCGAGCCGCGCCCCGGCTACCTCCAGGCGCTGTCGTTCATCGCGCACGCGTTCCACCAGGGAAGCGCTGAGCCGCGCCAACAGATCATCGAACCGCTGGCTTGAATCGCGGACGAAGGTTTCGAGCAGGCGAAATCCCCGGTGGGTGGCCAGGGCCTGGACTTGCTGGCGCCACTCGAGCAAGCGATGGCGCGTCGCCGCCAGCAGGCTTTTCTCAAGGCCGGCGATTTCCGCCCGAAGTTGTTCCTTGCTTTCCACCACCAGCTCAGCGGCCGCCGACGGCGTCGGTGCGCGCACGTCGGCGACAAAGTCGGCAATCGTAAAGTCGGTCTCGTGGCCAACCGCCGCAATGACCGGAATCTTTGAGGCGTAGATGGCCCGGGCAACTTTCTCCTCGTTGAACGACCAGAGGTCTTCGATCGAGCCGCCGCCGCGGGCGAGGATGATGACGTCCACCTCGCGGCTGCGGTTGAAATACCCGAGCGCTCCCGCGATCTCGCCGGCTGACCCCTCGCCTTGCACGCTCACCGGGTAGAGCAGCAGCGGCATGTTCGAAAAACGTCGCTCCAGGATTTGAATCATGTCCTGAATAACCGCGCCGCGCGGCGAAGTGATCAGGCCGATTCTCCGCGGCAGCCTGGGCAGCGGCTTCTTGCGCGCCGGGTCAAACAGCCCTTCTTCGGCAAGCTGTGCCTTGAGCTGTTCAAAAGCCAACTGCAGCGCGCCATAACCGACGGGCTCGAGATATTCGACGTAGAGCTGATACTCGCCGCGCGCCTCGTAGATGCTCACCTGCCCGCGGGCGGTGACTTGCAAGCCGTCTTCGGGCCGAAAACGCAGATAGCGGACATTGTTTTTGAAGCAGACGCACTTGATTTGCGCGCGCTCGTCTTTCAGGCTGAAGTAATAGTGACCCGACGGCGCCGCCCGAAAATTGGAAATCTCGCCTTCGACCCAGATGTCCTGGAACTCCGATTCGAGGAGATCTCGAATGCGAGCATTCAGCTCGCTCACGGAATAGATTTTCCGCGAGGGTGCCAGGTTGAGGTTGAGCGAATACTGGCTCATTTCTTGCCGCTAAACAGGGACAAGACCCAAAACAAAAGTGTCAGGGCAACGCTCAGGAGGAGCGAGGTTGCCAGGGGAAGATAGACGGTGAAATTCTTCCGCTGGACAACGATGTCGCCGGGCAAGCGGCCCAGCCGGCCAAGCGGCAGCTTGGGTGCCGCCATCAGCAATACGCCAATGGCAACAAACAACAGCCCGAACCAGAAAACCGTTTTGCCGAGGGCACGCAAGAGTTCCATGGGGCATCATTCTACCTGACACGGAGGCAGTAAGCGGCTCGAAGCAATGCAACCGCATCCTGCTGTCTTCCGGCGGAACTCTCATGCTGAGCTCCGACAAAGTCGGGTCTCAGAACGACATCAACGCCGGCATAGGCGCCCGGCTAAGAATTAGAGCAGTTGCTGGCCGGAGAAGAAATATCCGATTTCAAACGCGGCGGTTTCCGGCCCGTCGGAGCCGTGAATGATATTTTCACCGATGGAGTCGGCGAATTTCTTGCGAATGGTGCCTGGGGCAGCTTGGGCGGGATCGGTCGCGCCCATCAAGTCGCGCAGTTTGTTGATGGCGTTTTCCGCTTCGAGGATCATCGGCACGCACTCGCCCGAGCTCATGAATTCCGTCAGGCTCGGAAAGAATCCTTTGCCGCGGTGGACAGCGTAGAAACCTTCGGCTTCCGCCTTGGTGAGATGAACCATCTTCATGGCAACAATGGTGAAGCCGGCTCGTTCCAGCCGGCTGATGATCTCACCGACGAGCTTCTTGCGGACCGCATCCGGCTTTACAATCGCCAACGTCCGCTCAACCAGCATTCAGGTCTCACCCCTTTTACGTCATCGAAGTAGGAAGTCGGAAGTAGGAAGTGACGAAATCGGAAAAATCTTCCTACCGGGGATAGCTCGTCCATTGTTTCCAGAGACGAGCTAGCCTCGCTCCAATACGCTCATACAGCAGGTTTAGTTCCGCGTAGTCTTTCTCGCAAAGATAGCCTTCGTCCTTACTCATCTCCAACCACATGCGCGTTTCAGCGCACGAGCCAATGGCCACCTGCAAATACCGCTTGAATTCGGAAGCGGATGCCCGCTTGGCCCATCCTTCGACAATGTTAGCGGGAACAGACCGCACTGCTTTGCGTAACTGCCTGCCGATTTCCAACTGCTCAAACTGCGGAAAGCTCTTCGTCAATCGAGAAACTTTCAGGGCCGCCGAGTACGCTTCCTGGAAAACTTCGAGGTCGCGATACGTTCGAATAGGCAACGTATGCCCCAAGTTCCTATTTCTGACCTCTGACTTCCGACTTCCCTACTTCCTTTTTCAACATTTCAGCCACCGTTGCCCCGACCTCAGCCGGGCTGGCCACAACGCAAATGCCCGCCGCCTTGAGCGCAGCCATTTTCTCGGCCGCAGTTCCGCGGCCGCCCGAGATGATAGCCCCGGCATGTCCCATGCGGCGTCCGGGCGGAGCGGTCTGGCCCGCCACAAATGCGATCACGGACTTTTTCACGCTCGCCCGGATGAATTCCGCCGCCTGCTCTTCGGCGTTCCCGCCGATTTCGCCGATCAGCACGATGGCGCTGGTTTCGGGGTCTTCGTGGAACAGCCGCACGGCATCCACAAAGGTGGTTCCGACGATCGGGTCGCCGCCAATGCCGATGCAGGTGGACTGCCCGATGCCGAGCGCCGTCAACTGCGCCACCGCCTCATAGGTCAGCGTCCCCGAGCGGCTCACCACGCCGACGTTTCCTGGCCGGTGAATGAACCCGGGCATGATCCCCATCTTGCACTTGCCGGGCGAGATGATCCCAGGGCAGTTCGGCCCGATAAGCCGCGTCTTGCGGCCTTCGAGCACGCGCCAGACGCGAATCATATCCAGGGTCGGTATGCCTTCCGTCACGCAAACGACCACATCGAGCCCAGCATCAGCCGCTTCGAGCACCGCATCAGCCGCATAAGCCGGCGGAACAAAGATCACCGAAGCATTCGCGCCGGTCTCGCGCGCTGCCTTGGCGACTGTGTCAAAAACAGGGACATCCAGGTGCTTGGTCCCGCCCTTGCCCGGCGTAACTCCGGCGACAACCTTCGTTCCATAGGCAATCATTTGCTCGGCATGGAACGATCCTTCGCGGCCGGTCAGACCTTGAATAATCACGCGTGTTGTTTCATCCACGAGAACGCTCACCGGGCACCCCCGGCCAGGCGCACAACTTTTTCCGCTCCGTCTTTCATTCCCGTGGCAACGGTGAAATTTAGACCCGAAGTTCGCAGGATTTCCTGACCCTTTTCGACGTTGGTTCCCTCCATCCGAACCACGATGGGAACTTTTACCTGAAGCTCTCGCGCTGCCTCGACCACGCCGGTGGCCAGAACATCGCAACGCAGGATTCCGCCAAAGATGTTGATAAAGACACCGCGGACATTAGGATCAGCCATCAGAATCTGGAAGGCGTGCTTCACCTGTTCGGCGGAAGCCCCGCCGCCCACGTCGAGGAAATTCGCCGGCGCTCCCCCCGCCAGCTTGATGATGTCCATCGTGGCCATGGCCAGCCCGGCGCCGTTCACCATGCAGCCGACGTTGCCGTCGAGCTTGATGTAATTAAGCCCGTATTTGCTCGCTTCGGTCTCGAGCGCATCTTCTTCGTCCAGGTCGCGCAGCTCGCGGATGTCCTTGTGGCGGTAGAGCGCGTTATCGTCGAAGTTCATTTTGGCGTCGAGCGCCAGGATTTTGCCCTCCTCCGTCACGACGCACGGGTTGATCTCCACGAGCGAGGCATCCGTCGCTTCAAACGTGCGAGCGATTGCCTGGATGAACGGCACCGCTTGCCTCGCGAGTTCGGGCGCGAGGCCGAGGCCAAAGGCGATCTTGCGCGCCTGATAGCTTTGCAGGCCCAACGCTGGATCGATCGCTTCCTTGAGGATGGCTTCCGGTTGGGTTCGGGCCACTTCCTCGATTTCCACGCCGCCGGCAGCGCTCGCCATGAAGACCGACCGGGCGATGGCGCGGTCAATCACGACGCCCAGGTAAAGCTCTTGCTTGATGTTCAATCCCTGCTCGACGAGCACCCGGCGAACCTGGCGGCCTTCCGGGCCGGTCTGAGCGGTGACCAGCTTCATCCCAAGCATGCGGCCGGCAATGTCGCGCGCCTCTTCCGGCGTTCGGGCCAGTTTCACTCCGCCGGCCTTGCCCCGGCCACCGGCATGGATTTGCGCCTTGACGACCACCGTGCCGCCCAGTCGCCTGGCAACGGCTTCCGCTTCCTCCTTGGTATAGATCATCTCGCCCTGCGGAATCGGCACGCCATAGCGAGACAATATCTCCTTGGCCTGGTATTCGTGGATTTTCATAGCAAACGTTTTGCGGGGCGCCCGGAGTCCCGAATCCCGAGGCGTCGGGATCGAGACGGTGAGTGTGCTAAAATGGCCCGTTCAGCCCGTCGAGTATAGCAAAGGAAGAAAGAAAAGCAAGAATTTACCCTGCGGGACTCATTCTGAGAAAGAAAAGAGAAAACAGAAAAGAGGTCGCGCCCTATTTTCTAATTTCTATTTTCTGATTTCTCTGCTCGCAGACTTTCCTCTTTGATGAGCTAGCGTGATTGTGCAGGCGATCGAGCGGCTGGTGGAGCGACATTCGCTCGGCGAAGAAGAATCCCGCCGGGTGATGGAAGAAATCTTTTCCGGCTCGGCGAGCGACGCGCAAATTGGAGCCTTCCTGACGGCGCTGCGCATGAAGGGCGAGACGGTGGATGAGCTGGTCGGCATGGCGAGGGCGATGCGGGCGCACGCCAAACCTATCTCCCTTCCCGGCGCGAGCCCGGGGGAAGAAGCCCTGGTGGACACCTGCGGAACGGGGGGTGACGGTGCCGGGACGTTCAACGTCTCGACCGCCGCCGCCCTGGTGGTGAGCGGCGCGGGCGTGCGCGTAGCCAAGCACGGCAACCGTTCCATTTCCTCGCGGTGCGGTTCGGCTGACGTGCTGGAGGCGCTGGGGGTGCGCCTCGACCTCGCTGCCGAACGAGCGGCGGAATCCATCGAGCAAGTCGGTTTCGGTTTTCTCTTTGCCCCCGCCATCCATACGGCGATGCACCACGCGCAACGCGCTCGTCGCGATCTTCGCCTGCGCACTGTTTTCAATCTGCTCGGGCCGCTCACCAACCCGGCGAACGCCTCAGCGCAATTGATTGGTGTTTCGCAAGCCCCCTGGACGGAGCTAGTGGCCGCTGCCCTCAATCGCCTGGGCATCCGCCGCGCCTTTGTCGTCCATGGCGCCGACGGGTTGGACGAATTGACGATCACCGCCGAAACCCAGGTGAGCGAGGTTTCGAACAGCACGATCCGGAGTTTTCGAACCCAGCCGGAAGATTTCGGGCTGCGGCGCGCCCCCGGGGAAGCACTGCGGGGCGGAGACACCGCCGAAAATGCGCGCATTATTCGCGCCATCCTGAGCGGGGAGAAAGGACCGCGCCGCGACCTTGTCCTGATGAATGCCAGCGCGGCCCTGGTAGCCGCCGGCCGGGCGGGAGATTTCCTCGAGGGCGTGGCAGTGGCGCGCGCCTCGATCGACTCCGGCGCTGCCCGGGCGAAGCTCGACCAGCTCATCGCCTTCACCAACGAAGGGAAAACAGAAAACAGAAAATAGAAATCGGGAACTGCAGGCTCTTGCAAGGCCCTGTCATCTGCTTTCTGATCTCTTTTTTCTAATTTCTGATCCCGGCTGGCGCTATTCTTGCTGCTTGCGGCAGAGCACCGCGCAGGAGGCCAAAGGGAACAGGGCGACCGCCGCGGATTCACGCAAATCCCGAAAGTTCAGGGCACACGATGCGGGCTGCCTCCCGCCTTCATGCATGCCGCCCGCGAAGCTTAAGAAAATTCCGAAGAATCTTCTTGCCGGCGTCAGTGAGGACCGATTCGGGATGGAACTGGACTCCTTCGAGGGCATAGTGCCGGTGGCGGAGGGCCATGATGGTGCCGTCGAGCGTCTCCGCGGAAATCTCAAGCTCCTTGGGCAAGCTCTTGCGCTCGACAATCAAGGAATGATACCGGGTGGCCACGAATTTCTGGGGCAGGCCGCGAAAGATGGTTCGGCCGTCATGAAAAATCTCGCTCGTTTTGCCGTGCATGATCACCGGCGCTCGCACGACGCGGCCGCCGAAGGCGTAGCCGATCGCCTGATGGCCCAGGCAAACACCCAGGAGGGGCACGCACCCGGCAAAGCGCCGAATCAACTCGACGCTGATCCCCGCTTCCCGCGGCGTGCATGGCCCGGGGGAGACGACGATGCGCTCGGGCTTGAGCTGCTCGACCTCTTCGATTGTCGTCTGATCGTTCCGGCGGACAACTACCTCCTGGCCCAACTCGCCCAGGTATTGCGCGAGGTTGTAAGTAAAGCTGTCGTAGTTGTCCAGTAGCAGAAGCATCGTGAAGGACCGCTAAAGTTTCCCTGCCAATTCGATTGCCGAAAACAAGGCCTTGGCCTTATTCACGCTCTCCTGGTATTCGCGCTCGGGTTTGGAATCATGCACCACGCCGCCGCCGGCCTGGATGTAGCCAACGCCGTTTTTCACAACCATCGTACGAATCGCAATACACGAATCCAGGTTCCCGGAGAAATCGAGGTAGAGGACCGCTCCGGCATAGACGCCGCGGCGGGTAGGCTCCAGCTCGTCGATGATTTCCATGGCTCGGACTTTGGGCGCGCCGCTGACGGTTCCCGCCGGAAAACAGGCCATGAGCGCGTCAAAACAATCCACGTCCGAGCGCAGGCGGCCGCGGAGGCTCGAAACCAGGTGCATCACGTGCGAGTAGCGCTCCACCACCATCAGGTCTTCCACCCGGATCGAGCCGTACTGGCAAACCCGGCCAAGATCGTTCCGGCCAAGGTCCACCAGCATGATATGCTCGGCGCGCTCTTTTGCGTCGGCCAGCATCTCCCATTCAAGCCGCCGGTCTTCTTCCTCCGTTTTGCCCCGCGGCCGGGTTCCGGCAATCGGCCGGTAGCAGACCTCGCCGTTTTGCACCTTCACCAGCATCTCGGGCGATGAGCCCAGCACGTGAACGTCTCCCAGCCGGAGAAAATACATGTAGGGGGAGGGATTGACGACACGCAGCCCGCGATAGACAGAAAAGGGAGAGACCTTGAGCGCTGTGGCAAAGCGTTGGGCCAGCACCACCTGAAAAATATCGCCCGCGCGGATGTATCGTTTCGACCGGCGGACCGCTTCCAGATAAGCGGCCTTTTCAAAATTCGACCTCACCCGAGGCCGAGTCGGTTGTCTGGCTCCTCGCCCGGAAGCACCCGGCTGAATCCCGGCAAGCCGGGACTGGAGGTTCCGTTCCACGCGGTCTATCTCCTGAACGGCCGCGTCGTATTTCTCTCGCAGGTTGCCGGGACCGCCCGTCGGGACGTTCTGGATAATAAAGATCCGGTGCTGGACGTGGTCGAATGCCAGCAGGCGCAGAAAAAACATGAGTACGGCGTCGTCCATCCCGAGGTCGTCGCGGCCCTTTTCCGGGATGCGCTCAACGAGCCGGACCATGTCGTAAGCAAGATAGCCGACGGCCCCGGCGGAAAACGGCGGCAAGCCGGGCACGCGCACCGGCTTGTACTCCTGCGCCATCCGGCGTAATTCCGCCAGGAAGTCGCTCGAAGTCCGGCCGCGCTGGCGGCCTTCCTCGACCGAGGTGAGACCGCTGCGGTAGCGGACAATGCGAAAGGGGTGGGCGCCCATAAAGGAGAAGCGCCCCACTGTTTCGCCGCCCTCCACGCTCTCCAGCAGGAAGGAATAGCTGCTGTCGGCCGCCATCCGCAGGTAAGCCGAAACCGGCGTCAGGAGGTCGGCGGTGACGACGCGATAAACGGGAACGATCCCGCTCTGCGGGACCTGGCGGGCGAGCCGGCGGAAAGTCGGAAAATCCGGCTGGGTCATCGGCGTGTCTCTTCCCGGCGCAGCGCTTCGAGAACTGCGTTGCGCATCACCTTCACCGGAGCGCGCGTGCCGGTCCAGATCTCAAATTGAGCGGCGCCTTGTTCGACGAGCATCTCCCAGCCGGGGACGATTTTCTTCCCTTCCCGGCGCGCCATCCGCAGAAGGGCTGTTTCCCTGGGCTGATAGACCAGATCGAAGACGACGTGGCAATTCAACTCTTGCCGCGCGAGCGGGCAGGCGCGCTCATCGGGATGCATCCCCACCGGCGTGGCGTTCACAATCGCGTCAAAAAAGAGGTGTCGCAGGGCCGAGCGCGGAATGGCGGCAGCGCCGGCGGCGCGCGCCAGCTTCTTTGCCTTTTCGGCTCGGCGCGACACAATGGCCACGTCCACTCCGGCCGATTTCAGCGCCCAGACCACCGCCCGAGCCGCTCCGCCGGCCCCCAGCACGCAAACGCGACTCTTCTTGAGCGTGATCAAGCGCTCGAGCGGCCGCAGCACGCCGACATAGTCCGTGTTGTATCCATAGAGCTGTCCGCCGCCGCGCACCACCACCGTATTGACCGCGCCGATGCGCGCCGCCACCAGGTCGCAATCGTCCAGGTAGCGCACCAACGTCTCTTTGTGAGGAATGGTGACACTGAACCCGGCCAACCCCAATCGGGGAATCGCTTCGATGAACCGAGCGAGATCGTCAACCGCAAAAGGCAAATAGGCGGCGTTCATCCGCCGCGCCTGGAAGGCGGCGTTCTGCATGACGGGAGAGAGGGAATGGCCCGCCGCGCCGGGCGAGCCAATCACGCCGTAAAGGCGAGT
>Ga0209321_10000092_pt1 | contig 45936 bp, 44 predicted proteins | sample Rifsed16ft4_FD_184012 | JGI IMG/M metagenome (GOLD analysis project Ga0209321, IMG submission 184012) | Soil microbial communities from Rifle, Colorado, USA - sediment 16ft 4 - CSP-I_5_4 (version 2) | ecosystem: Environmental > Terrestrial > Deep subsurface > Rock core/Sediment | place: Rifle...
GCGTTTCTTTGGACCTCCCGGCGTAGCCCCGGTTATGCCGGACCGCCCCGGTGGTGCAACAGTTGGGGAAAGGCGGGAGGCCCCAAGCGGTGAAGGGAATGACGTTAGTCGAGGTCCTGGTCGCGGTGGTCGTGCTGTCCACAGGGGTGCTCGCCGCGGCGTCGGCCGCCGCGGTGGTCGCCAGCCTGGCCGCCCAAGGGAAGCGGGCCACCCAGGTGGCCACCCTCGCCCAGGAGCGTCTGGAAAGGCTCCGTAGCCAGCCCTGCGCCAGCCTGACCGGCGGCACGGCCCGGTTGGGCGACTACCAGGTAACCTGGACGGTCGGGAGTACTCTGAATGGCCGCGGTCGGCGGGTGCAGGTCACGCTGGCCTGGCCTGCGGCCCGGGCCGTGCACGCCGAGGCCTTCGCGAGCACCTTCGCGTGTTGAGCCGGCGGGGCTTCACCCTGACCGAGCTGCTGGCCGCCCTGGCACTGGGCGGGATCGTCGCTACGGCCATAGGCCGCGTGCTGATCCACACCCACCGGCTGGCGCAGCGCCTCGCGCAACGCATCGAATTGAACCAGAACCTGCGCTCGGCCGTCGCCATTCTCCCGGTGGAGTTCCGTCAACTGGACGCCTCCGACCCGGCCGGGAGCGACATCGTCCAGTTGACGGATTCGTCTCTCACGTACAAGGCGACGCGGGGCTTCTACACCACCTGCCTCCGGGGGTCCGGCGGCAGAGTGTTCCTGGATACGGCCGCGATGGGCTCCCGTCTGCTGGATACCGAATACGATTCGCTGCTCGTCTTCAGCGAAAGACAGTCCCTCTTCACCAGCGATGACCGGTGGGTGCACGCGGACCTCACGGCCGCGACTCCGGGCCGCACCTGTCCCGGCGGGCGGCCCAGCCTCGACCTGTCCATCAGTCGCGGCGTGGCCAGTCCCGACAGCGTACCGGCGGGTAGCCCGGTGCGGAGCTTCGAGGTCGTCCAGGTGCGGCGCTATGTGGATGCCGCGGGGGTCACCTGGGTCGGCGCCCGGCGCTATAGCAAGGTGGCTGGGTGGAGCGCCCTTCAACCGGTGGCCGGGCCGCTCCGGCCCGGCGGGCTTCGGTTGACTTACTTCACCCCGGAGGGCGCGCCCACCCGAGACCCGGCGAGGGTTGTGCGCATCGGCATCCTGGTCGCCGGGCGAACGTCGCTCCCCGTGTGGCTGGACAGCGGGAAGCCCCGCTACCTGGCAGACAGCCTGGCCACCCAGGTGGCGCTCCGGAACAACCGGTAAACGGACCACTCATGAATCGGCTCCGGAGCGAAAGAGGCATCGCCCTGGTCGCGGCGATCGTGGCGCTGGTGTTGGTGGGCGGGATGGTGGCAGGATCCATGTTCATCGCCCTCCAGGAGCAGCGCGTTGGACGGAACATGGTCCGCCAACAGCAGGCCTTCTGGGCGGCGGAGACTGCCGCGTTGGAGCCCGTGACGGTCTGGGGCGCGTCGGCCTACCGCGACCTCGCCGTTGGCGGGACCGCCACGGCCACCGGCACCACGACCACCGGCTGGTACCGCTACACCGTCCGACGCCTGAACCATGTGCTGTACCTCAGCCAGGCGGACGGGTTCAGCTGGGACCTCGCGTCACGCCAACGCGTGGCCATGCTGCTCCGCCTGCGCCCCCTGCCCGTGAACATCGACGCGGCCCTGAAGACACTGGACCCTCCTAGCCTCGGCGGTTCCTCGGATGTCACTGGCGCCGACGTTCAGCCCGCCAACTGGACCGCCTGTCCCGCCCCGGGGCCTGCGATGCCGGCCGTTTGGGTCCCAGGCCCGGGCGGGCCCCCTGGATGTGGCCTCCCCTGCCTCTTGGGGGACCTTCCCTTCGATTCCCTTCGGAGCTACGCCACCAAGGCGGTGCACGTCGCCGGTCGTGCCGCGATCGTCCGGCCCAGTCAGAGCGGCGCGACGTGCCACACCGGGGACCCGTACAACTGGGGAGACCCAGGAGATCCCAGTGGCGCCTGTGGCAGCTACTTCCCGGCGATCTGGGTGGAGTCGGACCTGAGCCTGGATGGTCTCCGGGGGCAAGGCGTGCTGATGGTGAACGGCGACCTCACGTTGGGGGGAGGATTCGAGTTCGTCGGCCCCGTCTTGGTCAGGGGCACCCTTAGGACCTTTGGGATGGGCGCCCGGATTACGGGGGGCGTCATCGCGGGGGCCGTCTTTCTCGACCAGAGCGGAGTCCTGGGCCGCACCGTTATCCAGTTCTCGAGCTGCGCCGTGAGCCGGGCGCTCACCGGATCGGCGGTCCTGGTCCCGCTAGTGGAGCGCGGGTGGACGGAGCTTTACTAGCGGCGGTCCGGAGGGGTCGCTAACCGCGGAACCGGCCGAGCCAGCCAACCGACGCCGGTGAAGGACGTGAACGAAGTAACGTGACGTAACTCACTGGCCACAGAAGAGTTGTTCGCGGTCGGTTAAAGTACCTTGGAGCTTGACAAAAAGTGGGGGGGACCGTACTGTTGTCCTCCGCTCTACCCCCTTATGTGCTTAACCTGTAGGGAGATATGGCGCTTTTCGGACTCGGGGGATCAAAATCGACGGTCGGGCTGGACATCGGGAGCGGCCTGATCAAGGTCGTCTCAATCGATCACGGCAAGGGTGAGCCTGTCCTGACTAAGGTTGGCCTAGCCCCGGTCCTCCAGGACGCCATCGTCGAAGGCGAGGTCATGGACCCCGGCGTGGTCGGGGAGGCCATTCGAAGCGCGCTGGCGAGCGCCGGCGTAAAGCGGAAGCAGGTGGTGGCGGCCGTGGGCGGGCGCGACGTGATCATCAAGAAGATCCAGGTAGACCGGATGAAGGAAGGCGATGCGGCCGATGTGGTTCGCTGGGAAGCTCAGCAGCACGTCCCGTTCGACATTGAAGGCGTGGAGTTGGATTTCCAGGTGCTGGACCCCGAGGGTGAAGGGGTCCAGATGGACGTCCTGCTGGTGGCGGCCAAGCGGGAGCTGGTGGAGAACCGGGCAGCCCTCCTTACGGACGCAGGACTGGACCCCGCGGTGGTGGACGTGGACGCGTTTGCCCTGCACAACGCTTTCGAGGTGAACTACCCCGAGGCGATGCACGGGGTGGCGGCCATGATCCATGTCGGCCACGAGGTGACCAACGTCAACATCCTTCAGGACGGCGTGCCGCTCCTCACGCGGGACCTCAGCGTGGGCACCCGCAAGTTCCGCGAGGACCTCCAGCGGGAGCGGGCCATGTCGGTGGAGGATGCCGACCGCTTGCTCCAAGGGTTCGAGCGGAGCCCAAACCTGGATCCGTTCGTGAAGAACCGGGCGGAGGAGATCGGCGTGGGGGTGGAGCGGGCCGGCGCGTTCCTCGCTTCGGCGTCGCGGGACGCGGGCCAGATCCAGCGGGTGTATTGCTCCGGCGGAGGCGCCCGCATTCCCGGTCTCGCCGACACGTTGGGCGAGCGCCTCCGCCTGCCGGTCGAGGTGGCCGACCCCATCAGGGGCCTGAGGGTCAAGGATGACGCCTTCGGCAGCCTGGCGGTAGACGAGGTGGCGCCTCTCCTGATGCTGGCCGTCGGGCTGGCGCTCAGGAAACTGAACTAGCGACCCCGGCGAGGCATTGGTCCAAGCAGCTATGATCGAAATCAACCTGCTTCCCGGCCAGAAACGGAAAAAGCGAGCCGCTGCCGGGTTCGCGATGCCCGACTTCAAGGCCCTGCTGGCCCAGGTCAGGGATCCCCTGCTTTTGGGTGCGGTGGGTGCCTGGGTGGCGGTGCTCGCGGTCATCGGGTTCATCTATATGACCGAGAGCCGCAAGGTGGCAGCGGCGGAGGAAGCCCTGAAGGGCGTGCAGGCGGACGCCCGGCGGTTCCAGGCGCTCATCAACCAGAAGCGCAAGGAAGAGAAGCTGCGTGACTCGCTGATGACCGAGCTGGAGGCGATCCGATCGATTGACGCGGACCGCTACGTCTGGCCGCACGTCCTGGAGGAAATCACCAAGGCGCTCCCGGACTACACCTGGCTGGAGTCGGTCACCTCGCTGGCGGCCGGCGTGCCTGCGGAGGGCGCCGACACCGCGGCCGCGCCCGCGATTCGCGTGCTGCTTGATGGGCGGACCGGGGACATGGGCGGCTACACCCGGTTCTTGCGGCAGTTGGGCGATTCGCCGTGGCTGACCGATGTGGTCGCCGGGCCGACCAGGACGGTGATCGAAAACGAAAAGCCGGTTCTCACGTTCACGATCACCGTGACCTTCCGCTCGGCCGACTCGGCGTTCATTCGCACGGCGCCGGTTCTGGAATCGGTTCGGTAGGGGCACCCCATGGCGCTTGACGCAAAGCAACGGCAACAACTCCTGGGCGTCGCCATCTTCCTGGCCATCGTCGCGGTAGTGGCATTTTGGATGTACTGGCGCGCACCCAGGGAGACCCAGGTGACGAGTATGCGGGTGAGTATCGATTCCCTCCAGGCCCGGGTGGATTCCGCGCGGCGGGACTTGGCGTCGGGAACCGTGGAGGTGCTGCGGCAGCGGGTCCGCAACTTCGAGGCGAGCTTGCGACTCATGCGGACCCTGGTGCCGACCGGGGCCGAAGTACCAAGCCTCATTGACGACGTGACGGCGCGGGCCAGGCGCCGCGGGGTGGAGATCGCGGAGCTGACTCCAGTGAGCCCCGAGATGGGTACGCCGTTCGAGACCCACCGGTACCGGTTCAGTGTGATCGGGCACTACGACGAGATCGGCGAGTTCCTGGCGGACGTAGCGTCGTTGCGGCGCATCATGGTGCCGTTCGAGCTGTCGGTGACGCGGGCCAGCCAGGCGGCGGCCACCACCTACGGCGACACCACCGGGGCGCTGGCCCAGGCCGCGTTCCAGCTGCGGACCTTCGTGAAGCCTGCGGCGGCGGACACGGTGTCCGGAGGGCAGCGGCCATGATGCCCCGGCTCTTGAGCTGCGCGCTGGCGGTCCTGGCGCTGGCGTGTGGGGGGGGCGACGAGGCCCCCGCGCCGGCCGCGCCGGCTCAGCCGTCGGCCCCGCCGGGAGAGACCCAGGCGCAGGCCCCGCCGCAGCCGGCGCCTGACACCGTGGCTCAGGACACCAGCGCCGACCGGACGGGCCTGGTGCGCGAGGTGTTCGCGTATCGGGGTGCCGGGCGGGATCCGTTCCAGTCGCTGCTCACCTCGGCAGACATCCGGCCCCTGCTGGAGGACCTCCGCCTGACGGGCGTGTGGTACGACGATCGCTACCCGGCGCGCAGCGTGGCCGTGCTGCGGGATGTGTCGGTGAACAAGCGCTATGAAGTGCGCGCGGACGACGAGCTGGGCCGCTTGCGGGTCGCCGCAATCCGGCCCCGAGAAGTCGTGTTTTCGATCGAAGAATTCGGCGTCACGCGTCAGGTGACGCTGGCGCTGCGGAAGCAGGAGGGGATCCCATGATGCTGTCGCTGTTGCTCGCCGCCGTTGGGCTCGGGCCCGCGGCGCCCGTTGGCCGGCCCGCTCCTGGTCCCGGCGAGGTCACCGCCGTCAGCGTGATGCCGGGCCCCGGCCGCGCGCAGGTGGTCATTGACGTCGTCGGCACCGTGAGCGTGCAGGACTTCACGCTGAGGGGCCCGGACCGCCTGGTCATTGACCTGGTCGGTGCGTCCCTGGCGGCGCCCTACGTCGGGTACGATGGCCAGAATCGCGGCGGCATCGTCAACCTCCGCTACGCGCAGTTCCGGCCGGACGTGGTGCGCGTCGTGCTGGAGCTCGAGCGCCTGACCGACTATCAGGTGGACCAGGCCGACGGAGTGGTTACCGTGTCGCTGGGCACCGACCGCTCGTTCGCGGCCTGGTCGTCGGGCGACGGCCGTTGGGCCCGGGACCTGGCGCGGTATGCCACGGCCACAGAGGCCGAGTCGGCTCCGCGCGCCACGCAGGGCCAGCTGCCGCAGTCGCAGCAGCCGCCCCTCACTGCGTCGTGGGACAATGCGTCGGTCTCCGACGTGATCGCGGGGTTCGCCACGTTTAGCGGCAAGACCATCATCGTGGGCAAGGCCGTGACCGGGACGGTCACCGCCACGGTCAAGAACCAGCCGTGGGACATCGCGTTCCAGCAGATCCTGCAAGCGCAGGGGCTGGCCGCCTTCGAGGACTACCCGGGCATCCTTCGGGTGGACGATCAGGCTGCCATCGCCAAGCTGGATTCCATTGAGCCCTTAAGCACCACGATTCTGCGCGTCAACTACGCGCGCGCGTTCGGCCTGGTGCCGGCGCTCGACGCCATCAAGTCGTCGCGGGGCAAGATCGTAGCGGATACCGCCACCAACAGCCTGATCATCACGGATCTGGCGAGCAAGATCCCCGAGTACAGCACCTTCCTGAGCCAGCTGGACTTCCGCACGCCTCAGGTCTCGATCCAGGCCAAGCTGGTGTTCGTGGACCGGACCGACTTGGAGAACCTGGGCGTGAAGTACGACCTGGGCTCGCCCACGCAGTTCTTCAACCAGCTGGTGCAGCGGGGCGACCCCGCCTCGGCCCAGCCGATTGACACCAACGGCGACGGCGTCCCGGACGCGGTGCGGCCCACAGAGACCTTCTCTCAGGATAAGACTCTGGTTGACCTGGGCGGGAACTCGCTCTCGGCGCTGGCCAACGCGGATGCGTCGGTGCCGAGCGCCGCCCTTAAACTCATCTTCTCGACGGCCATCGGCAACTTCAACCTGACCTCGTTCCTGGAAGCGCTGGAGCAGGTGCAGCTGGCGGACCTCCAGGCCGAGCCGCTCATCTCCACCGCCGACAACACCCAGGCGTACATCCTCGTGGGTGAGCGAACGCCGATCCGCGTCATCGATGTCAGCGCCGTGGGCGGCGCGGCCGGCGCCAACGTGCCGCGGGCTTCCATCCGGGAGCAGACCACCGGCATCACGCTCCGGGTGACGCCGCACGTCACCAACAACCGGCAGATCCTGATGTCGATCCACGCGGAGAACTCCAGCCTCGCCACCGCGCCGGGAGACATCGGCATCACGTTCCAGACCCAGGAGGCGGAGAACCACATCCTGGTCAGTGACGGCGAGACGGCGGTCATTGGCGGGCTCACCGTGACCCAGGTCACTGTGTCCAAGGCTGGCATTCCCTTCCTTGTAGACTTACCGATCCTTGGGCGGATCTTCGGGTTCACCTCGCGGCGGGAGCAGCGCCGGGATCTGTTGATCCTGGTGACGCCTCACATCGTGGACGAGGTCCCGGAGAATTCCCCCCCCGATCGGCAGTAAGCGAGAGGACATGACCGCCATGGTACGCCGTGTGCTCAAGGGGGGAGTGCCCCTCGTCGCCGCCGGGTTGCTCGTCGGGTGCGCCGAGCAGCGCTTCCGGCTGGGCTTCGAAAGCGATACGCAGGTCCCCACCGTCGCCGTGGTCAAGTCGGCGGGGGACACGATTGACCTACAGGTGGCGCGGAAGGTCAGCTTCACCATCAGCGCCACGGACAACCTGGGGCTCAAGACCATCGCCATCTCGCTCCGGGGCGGGTTACTCCTGGATACCACCATCACGTTCACCAGTGCCACCACCACCATCGATCTGGTGGTGGACCTGCCGCAGGGGGTCAACTCGACCGTTGGCGGCGTGATCAATATCACCGCCACGGCCACGGACGGGAACAACAACAGCGCGACCGCGACGGCTTCCATCTTCGTGGTCAACCTGCGCGCGCTCACGGTGGTCCTGTTCAGTCCCACCGTGGGCTCGGTGACGTCGCCCGATAAGCAGCTGCCCATCCGGGTGCTGGCCGCGCAGCAGGCCGGGATCCAGCGAGTGGGGTGGCAGGCCATCGGCGTGGTCAACGCCATCGACTCGGCGTTCTACGCCTTGCCGGATACGGTGAACCTGTTGGACACCCTCACCATACCCACGGCCACGCCGGCGGGCACGTTCATCATCTTCGGGTTCGCGGTGGACTCCGCCGGCCGGCGCGTCGTCAGCACCTCGGTCACGGTCACGGTCCAGCTGGTCGTCACCGACACCATCCCGCCCATCGTCACGTTCACCGTGCCCCAGCGGGCCGAGGTCCGGGACTCGATCGCGGTGCGGGCCAAGGACCCGAGCGGCATCACGTCCGTCGGCTGGATCGCGCTCAACGCTGCGGGGACGCAGATCGGCGGCCGGACGACTGCGTTCAGCGGGACACTCACCGACGTGACGGTGATCGACAACCTGAGCTTGAGCCTGACGGCCGCGCAGCTCCCGGCGCTGGTGATTCTCAAAGCGTTCGCCACCGACGCGGCCGGGAATTCGGACTCGGCGCGGACCGATACCCTGCGCACTGTGCCGGTGCTGGCCGACAGCATCACGGTGGTCAACGGCATCACCAAGCCGCTGCCGGCGGGTGGCCACGTGGTAGACGCCATCTACAACCGGAACAACAACCGCGTCTACCTGACGAACTTCGACCTCGATCGCGTAGAAGTGTTCGACGTGACGGACACCTCCTTCAAGGCCGCCATGCCGGTCGGGTCGCGCCCGTGGGGCATCGCCCTGTGGCCGCGGGATACGCTGGGCGCCAACGGCGACACCGTGGTCGTGGCCAACTCCGGCGGCACCGACCTGTCCATCGTGGACGTGAGTCTGGGCCGGGAGCGGCGGCGGCACGCGTTGCCCAACTTCCTGATCCAGAGCGTCGAGGTGGAAATCACCAATGCGCTGGTCGTGCCCCCGGCGCTCAAACTGAAGGTCACGGAATTCGACTTCTCCGACCGGCCGCAGTATCTGGCCATGACCTGTCGGGTCACCGCCGGAACAGCGTGCTCGGCCACCGACGTCATGGCCGTGTATTCGACCGCGCCGACGCAGGCCCAGCAGGGAGCCTTCCCGTTGCGCGGCACCATGCGCTGGGAGAACCTCACCAGCGCCGTGCCGGAATCGCACTTCTGGTGGGAGCAGGCGGAGAAGCTACCCAGCCCGGACAACGACACGATTCAAGTCATCGTGGATCGCGGCCCGCTGCTCGGCACCGACATCCTGCTGGGGGCCTCGTGCGGTCGCACCGTCAACATGATCGAGCTGGGCTTCGTGGACTCCACGTTCACGCGCAACTCGGGCAACTTTACTCATGCGCTGATCGGCGAGGGTGGGTCGTCGAAGGAGCCGTCCCTGGAGTTCGCTCGCGCCTTGACCTACAACGTGAGCGTTGGGAAGACGGTGACGGTCTGCCCCGTCATCAACCTGGCGGGCGTGCTTTTCTCGGGGCGTGAGGAGATTGACAACGGCATCAGTCCCGGCATCCGGGTGCGGGACTTCATCGTCAACACCGCCATCCCCGTCCGGTCCATCGGCGTCAATTTCAACGGGCTCACCAATCTCTTCCGGGCGGACTCGGTCTACGTGTTCGACGAGGGGCTCCGGCTCCGAGGCATCATCGGGGCCAGCGGGGCCAACGCCGGCATGGACCTGAACTTCAACCACTCCTTCCAGGCGGGGACGGGTGGCACGCCGGGCACCTCGGGCGGCACGCTCAGTCCGGATGACCGGCTCTCCTTCTTGGCCAGCACCGACCCGCAGATTGACGTGTTCGACACGTTCTTCTGGGGTAAGGTCGCCAGCATCCCGATCCGGGACCCCGTGATCGGCCCGTTACGCGTGGCGCGGCTGGGGAGCGGTGAGCAGATCCTGATCGGGGTCACCGCGCGTGGGGTCGTCACGGTGCGGATCCCGGCGCTCACCAACCTCTACCCGGCCAACCGGTGGAGCGGTTCGCAGCGCTAGGCGTGTGGCCGGAGACCCGTCAGCCCAAACCCGGCCACTGAGCCGGGTTTGGTGTTTTGTGGCGTTTTCCATTATCCGTTGTTCGTTATCCGAACTCCCTGATGGTAGATGATTCGCTTCACTACTGCCGGTGAATCCCATGGGAAGGCCCTGGTGGCGGTCCTCGAGGGGGTCCCAGCCGGTCTGGGCCTCGTCGCGGAGGACGTTGACCACCAGCTCCGGCGACGCATGGGTGGCTACGGCCGCGGCGCCCGGATGAAGATTGAGGCGGACACCGTCGAGTACGTAAGCGGCGTGCGTGCGGGAGAGACGCTTGGCTCGCCCATCGCGATGCTCATCCCCAACCGCGACTGGGAGAACTGGGCCGACGTGATGGCGGCGGAACCCGATGCGGGCGGGAGCGGCCGGCGGCGCCAGGTCACCCGTCCCCGGCCCGGGCATGCGGACCTCGTGGGCGTGCTCAAGTATGACCGAACCGACGCCCGCGACATCCTGGAGCGCGCCAGCGCGCGGGAGACGGCCGCGCGCGTGGCCTGTGGGGCGGTGTGCCGACGCCTGCTTGCGGAATTCGGCGTGGAGATCGGGAGCCACGTGGTGGAGCTGGGCCCCGTTCGCGCCTCCCTCCCCGACCCGCTCCCCACGCCCCTCAACGACGCCGCGGACCGCTCGCCGGTGCGCTGCCTCGATGCCGAGGCTACCGAGGCCATCGTCCGCGCCATTGACGCGGCCAAGCACGCCGGCGACACGCTGGGCGGCATCGTGGAGGTGGTGGCGCGGGGCGTGGTGTTGGGCCTGGGATCGCACGTCTCGTGGGACCGGAAGCTGGACGGTCGCGTGGCGCAGGCGATGATGTCGATCCCCGCGGTGAAAGGAGTGGAGATCGGCCTCGGATTCGAAGCGGCCCGTCGCCAAGGCTCCGAGGTGCATGACGAGATCATCCGCGGGGGGCGCTCCGGCACGGGCGGCTTCGCGCGGCGCACCAACCGGGCCGGGGGGCTCGAGGGCGGCATGACCACCGGTGAACCGTTGGTGGTGCACGTGGCCATGAAGCCCATTTCCACGCTGATGCAGCCGCTCGGCACGGTGGAGCTGAGGACCGGTGAGCCCGCCCAGGCGCAGTCCGAGCGCTCCGACGTGAGCGCCGTGCCGGCCATGGGCGTGATCGCGGAGGGCATGCTCGCGATCGTGCTGGCGCAGGCCATGGGAGAGAAGTTCGGCGGGGATTCGCTGGGGGAGATGCGGGCGAGTTTCGATGCCTATGTCGAGCGGATGAATCGAAGGTGGGACGGGCTTGGGGAGTGAAAAGGCGTTGTCCGTTATCCGTTATCCGTTTTCCGAGGCTCCGCAGCACGGCCAGCCCGAACGGACAACGATGAAACGCCACATCGTGCTGGTCGGCCTCCCCGGCGCGGGAAAAACGACCATCGGCAAGCTGGCGGCGGCCGCGCTAAACGCGCCGTTCGTGGATCTCGACGTCGCGATCGAGCAACGCGCCGGCAAGTCCATCGCCCGGGTGTTCGCCGAGGACGGCGAAGTCGCATTCAGAGCGCTGGAGCGCTCGGAGATGGAGGCGGTGCTTTCGGCCCCGCCCAGGGTGATCGCTGCCGGCGGTGGATGGGCGGCGCAGCGGGGGAATCTGGAGGCCGTCGCCAGCCGTGGTCTCACCGTGTACCTCAGCGTGGCACCGGAGCTCGCCGCCGAGCGGGCCCTGCCGAGTGCTGACAGCCGACCGCTGTTGAGCGGGGGAGACGCCGTGGGGCGAATGGGTGAGATCTTCTCGGCGCGGCGGAGTTTCTACGAGCGGTGCGAGGTGACGGTGCCGGCGGAGCCCAACGACCCCAGGACCGTGGCCAAAGAGGTCTGCAATCTTGCGCGATCACTGGCCGGGTGGTATTAATCCGCGCCCTCGAGGTTTCCTGGCCGCTCGCCGGACAATCATCGCAACATGCAGTGGCACCGCGGGTTACGGTGGCGGTTGGGAGCCGGGGACGGTACGCCGGGAACCCTGCGGAGGTCTAAGACCGTGGGGGTGTTGTCTGGGAGTTGATGCCCGGATGCAGGGTTGGTAAAAGCGTTGTCCGTTATCCGTTATCCGTGGACCCCGGGAACGGCCCGCCCACGGCGCTCACGGACAACGGATAACGGACAACGTATTCTTTAAGGAACATGGCCAAACGCAAAGCCGCGGCTGAGAAAAAGGAAGCCCCACCTGATCGGAAGGGTTCGTTGGTGGTGGTCGAATCGCCGACCAAAGCGAAGACCATCAGCAAGTACCTCGGGAAGGGCTACACGGTGAAAGCCACCGTGGGGCACATCCGAGACTTGCCCAAGCGCGATTTGGGGGTGGACGTCGAGAACGGGTTCACTCCCAAGTACGTCACCATTCAAGGGAAGGGGAAAGCGCTGGCCGAGCTGCGGCGTGCGGCCAAGGCGTCGGGCAAGGTGTTCCTGGCGACGGACCCGGACCGCGAGGGTGAGGCCATCGCGTGGCACGTGGCGGAGCAGATCGGCGACGGCTCGAAGGTGCGTCGGGTCCTGTTCCACGAGATCACCAAGGACGCCGTGCAGGCGGCCATGAAGCACCCGGTCAAGATCGACGACCGCAAGGTCGAGGCGCAGCAGGCGCGGCGGATCCTGGACCGGCTGGTGGGCTACAAGGCGAGCCCGCTCCTGTGGCGATCGGTCAAGACGGGCCTCTCCGCGGGCAGGGTGCAAACCGTGGCGCTGCGGCTGATCGTGGAGCGCGAGGAGGGGATTCGCGGGTTCAAGCCGCAGGAGTACTGGACCATCGAGGCCCAGTGCGAGGCGCAGGGCAAGGAGTTCACGGCCAGGCTGCACAAGATCGCCGGCAAGAAGCCGGAGCTGCACTCGCGCGACACGGCTCTTGCCGTGGTCGCCGAGGTCAAGGGCCAGCCGTTCGTGGCCTCGGAGGTGACGCGGAAGGAGCGCAAGAAGCGTCCGCCCGCGCCCTTTACCACCAGCACGTTGCAGCAGGAGGCCGCGAAGCAGCTGGGGTACTCGTCCCAGCGGACCATGCGTACCGCGCAGCAACTCTACGAGGGCGTGGAGCTTGGGGCAGAGGGCGCCGTGGGCCTCATCACCTATATGCGCACCGACTCGACCCGGGCGGCTCCGACCGCGATTGACGCGGTGCGGGGCCTGATCTCCCACGGTTTCGGCAAGAGGTATCTCCCCGAGAAACCCAACGTGTACACCAACCGGAAGGCGGCGCAGGACGCCCACGAAGCGGTGCGGCCCAGCGACGTGCACCGGCGGCCGGAACCGCTCAAGAAATACTTGAGTGCCGAGCAGTTCAAGCTGTACCAGCTCATCTGGAAGCGCTTTGTGGCCTCGCAGATGATGCCGGCCGTGTACGACACCACCACGATCGACTTCCCGGTGGGGCGGTACCTGTTTCGCGCCACCGGCTCGGTGGTGGTGTTCGACGGCTATCACGTGCTGTACCGCGAGGGGCACGAGGCCGAGGAAGGGCTCACGCTGGACGACCTGGCGCCGGTACCCGCGCTCGAGGCAGGGGACCGGGCCGACGTGCGGGACGTGGTGCCCAGCCAGCATTTCACCGAGCCACCCCCGCGCTTCAGCGAGGCCAGCCTGGTGAAGGAGCTGGAGCGCCTGGGAATCGGCCGGCCCAGCACCTATGCGACCATCGTCTACACGCTGCGAACCCGCGACTATGTCCGGCTGGACCAGCGGCGGTTCCACCCCACCGAGCTGGGCGAGACGGTCGCCAAGGTGATGGTGAGCCGGTTCCCCGACATCTTCAACGTCGGCTTCACCTCCGAGATGGAAGAAGAGCTGGACAAGATCGAGGAGGGCGAGCTGGGGTGGCAGAAGGTGCTGGACAACTTCTGGCACCCGTTCGCGGACGCGTTGGGCAAGGTGGATACCAAGGCGATGATCCGCGAGGCGTACGACGTGGGGAACCTGGACGAGACGCCGTGCCCGGAGTGCGGGGGCAAGCTCACGGTGAAGAGCGGGCGGTTTGGGCCGTTCATCGCGTGCAGCAACTACCCGGAGTGCCGCTACACCAAGCCGCTCAAACGGGACAAGGTGCCGGATCGGCCCACGGACGAAGTGTGCAAGGAGTGCGGCGCTCCCATGGTCATCAAGACGGGGCGCTACGGCGAGTTTCTGGCATGCACCCGCTATCCGGCATGCAAGCACACGCGGCCCATTCCCCTGGGGATCAAGTGCCCCACCTGCGGCACCGGCGAGCTGGCGGAGCGGCGCACCAAGCGCCGGCGCTCGTTCTTTGGGTGCACCAACTACCCCGACTGCAAGTACAGCACCTGGCATCGGCCGGTGCCTGACTCGTGTCCCCAATGCGGTTACGTGGGTGCGGAGAAGCGTGCTACCAAGGCGCGAGGCGAGTACCGCAGGTGTCTCAAGTGCGAGCACGAGTTCGCGGTACCGGAGGGGACGCCCGCGACCATAGCACCGTGAACGCCACCGTCGTCGGCGGCGGCCTCGCCGGATGTGAGGCGGCCTGGGCGCTGGCGGAACGGGGCGTGGCGGTGAGGCTGTGGGAGATGCGCCCGGCTGTGAGTACGCCGGCCCATCAAACCGACCGGCTGGCCGAGATCGTCTGTAGCAACACCTTCAAGTCCACCGAGCTGACCAACGCCCACGGGCTGCTCAAAGCCGAGTTACGGCTGTTTGGTAGCCTGCTCCTCGACGTGGCGGACCAGGCCCGGGTGCCGGGCGGTGCCGCCCTCGCCGTGGACCGCCGGATCTTCAGTGACGAGGTGACGCGGCGCGTGTCGGCGCATCCTCACATCACGGTCGTGCGGGAGGAGGCGACCGAGCTGCCCTCGCCGGCCGTCATCGCCACCGGACCGCTTACGTCGGACGCCATGGCCCGGGTGATTGCCGAGCGGCTGGGTGCCGCCTCGCTCGCGTTCTACGACGCCATCGCGCCCATCGTGAGCGCGGATTCCCTGGAGCTGGACCGGCTCTACCGATTGTCTCGCTACGGGAAAGGGGGCGGCGACGACTATCTCAATGCGCCGCTGTCCGAGCCGGAGTACTACGCGTTCGTGGAGGCGTTGGTCACCGCGGAGCAATTCGAGGGGCACCAGTTTGACCAGGTCGAGTACTTCGAGGGCTGTCTCCCGGTCGAGGAGATGGCCCGCCGCGGCAAGGACGTGCTCCGCTTTGGGCCCATGAAGCCGGTGGGCCTGCCGGACCCCCAAACCGGGCAGGAGCCGTTCGCGGTGGCGCAGCTCCGGCAGGAGGACCGCGCCGCGCAGATGTGGAATCTGGTGGGGTTCCAAACCCGGATGAAGACGCCGGAGCAGCGACGGGTGTTCGGCACGCTGCCCGGCCTGACGCGCGCGGAGTTCCTGCGCTACGGGAGCATTCACCGCAACACCTACCTCAATAGCCCGGCCGCCCTCACGGCCCATCTCTCGGCGAGGGACGATGATCACCTGTTGTTCGCGGGGCAGCTGGTAGGCGTGGAGGGCTACACCGAGTCGCTGGGCACCGGCCTGCTCGCCGGCGTCAATCTCGCGCGCCTGCTCCAGGGCGAGCGGCCCCTGGTGCCACCGCCCGAGACGATGCTCGGCGCGCTGCTCCGGTACGTGCACCAGGCGGACCCCGCCCACTTCCAGCCGATGAACGCGAACTTCGGCCTGCTCCCGCCGCTGGACCAGCGAGTGCGGGACAAACAGAAGAAGAAGGCCTGGTTGGCGGAGCGGGCGCTTCGGGCGATGCGCGGCTTTGTGGAGGCCCTGCATTCCGTTTCCCCTTCCCCGTCTTGGTAACCGCCGTGCCCGCCGCCGCCGCCGAGGCGAGGTACCGGGACGTCGCCGAGTTTCTGACCTTTCTCGCCAAGGAACGGAACGACTCCCCGCACACCGTGAAGGCGTATGGGCGAGATCTCGCCCTGTTCGCCGCCTTCGGTGATGAGTACTACGGCGGGGGCGCCTGGACCTGGGCCGGCGTGGATCGGCTGGCGATGCGCAGCTTCATGGGGTCGCTGCAACGGCGTGGGCTCGCCAAGCGCTCGGTGGCGCGGGCGGTCTCGGGCGTCAGGACCTTCTATCGGTTCCTCTCCTCCCGCCGCGGGCTGGAGGTCAACCCGGCGCGCGGCGTGCGGACACCCAAGCTGGAGAAGCGGCTCCCGGTGTTCTTGGACCGCTCGCAGCTGGAGGAGCTGTTCCGGTTCGCCGAGGTGCTGGCCCAGTCGGGGGAGTTTCAAGCGGTGCGTGACCTGGCGCTGATCGAGACGCTGTACGCCACCGGCATGCGGCTGTCGGAGCTGGCCGGACTCAACCTCGCCGACGTGGATCTGGTCTCGGATCAGGCCAAGGTGCGGGGCAAGGGAAAAAAGGAGCGCCTCCTGCCGCTGGGGAGCTACGCGGTGCGGGCGCTGCGGCGCTATTATCGCGCGCGCGACCAGTTGCTCGGCGCCCTGCCCGCGGGCAAGGGCGACCATCGAGCCGTCCTTCTCTCGGCCCGGGGGGCGCGACTGGCCCCGCGGACCATCCAGGCCATCGTGCGGCGCTATTTTGCGGCCATTGGCGGGGAAAGCGGTCTCAAGACCCACAGCTTGCGCCACAGCTTCGCCACCCACCTGCTGGACGCCGGGGCCGACCTGCGTGCCGTGCAGGAACTCCTGGGCCACTCATCGTTGAGCACGACACAGGTGTATACTCATACTAGCGTGGAACGACTCAAAAAGGTGTACCAGCAAGCCCATCCGAGGGCGTGATGAGGTCTTTTCACGCCACCACCATCCTGGCCGTGCGCAAAGACGGCAAACTCGCCATAGGCGGCGACGGGCAGGTGACCGTCGGCGACACGGTGATGAAACAACGCGCGGTCAAGGTGCGTGCGCTGGCGGACGGCAAAGTCCTGGCAGGATTCGCCGGGACCGCGGCGGACGCGCTCACCTTGTTCGAGAAATTCGAGGAGAAGCTCAAGCGCTTCCCGGGGAACTTGCCCCGGGCCGTGGTGGAGCTGGCCAAGGACTGGCGCAGCGATCGAGTCCTGCGGCGCCTCGAGGCGCTCCTGGTGGTGGCGGACGCGGAGCACGGATTCCTGGTCAGCGGCAGCGGGGAGCTGATCGAGCCGGATGACGGGCTGCTCGCCATCGGCAGCGGCGGGCAATATGCGCTGGCTGCGGCCCGCGCGCTGGCCGCGCATTCGAGTCTCTCGGCGCGAGAGATCGTGCAGCGGAGCCTGGAGATCGCGGCTGACATCTGTGTGTTCACGAATAGAAACATCACGGTGCTCGAGCTGGGCGGATAGACGGACCGGCGGATAGACGGATAATGGGCGCATGACCGAGCCACAGGGAATCGAAGAGAAGCTCCAAACCGCGGACAAGGGCCCCGAGTCGCTCCCTTGGCTCGAGGAGCTGCCCCCCAGGCAGATCGTGGCGGAGCTGGATCGCTACATCGTGGGGCAGGACGCCGCCAAGAAGGCCGTGGCGATCGCGGTGCGCAACCGCTGGCGGAGGGCGCAGGCGCCGGAGGACATCCGGGACGAGATTCTCCCCAACAACATCATCATGATCGGGCCCACGGGGGTGGGCAAGACCGAGATCGCCCGCCGCCTGGCGCGCCTGGCAGGGGCCCCGTTCATCAAGGTTGAAGCGTCCAAGTTCACCGAAGTGGGCTACGTGGGCCGGGACGTCGAGTCCATGGTCCGCGACCTGGCGGACTCGGCGATCAACATGGTGCGGGGCGAGCGGGAGGACGAAGTCTATCCCACCGCCGAGGAGCGGGCCGGGGAACGGCTGCTCGACCTTCTGCTCCCTACCGCCCCACCCACGGCGGCAGAAGCGGCAGAAGCGGCAGAGGGGACCGGCGCCCGGGACCGGGGACTGTTCGTCGTGTCCTCGAAAGGAGAAGCACGCCCTCAGCCATCTCCTGCCGCCTCTGCCGCTTCTCCCGCCGACGCCGAGCGTCAGCGCCGCACCCGCGACAAGCTCCGCCAGTTGCTCAAGGATGGGAAACTGGAAGACCGGGAAGTGGAAGTCGAGGTGTCCCAGCAGAATTTCCCGCTCCTCGAGTTCATGCAGCAGCCGCCGGGCATGGAGGGCACCGACGTCAACTTCATGGAAATGCTCCAGGAGATGCTGCCCAAGCGGAAGAAGCGCCGCCAGGTGCGGCTTCCCGAGGCGCGCCGCATCCTGATCGACGAGGAGCTGCGCAAGCTGGTAGACATGGACGACGTGGTGAACGAAGCGCTGGACCGGGTGGAGAACCACGGGATCATCTTCGTAGACGAGATCGACAAGATTGCCGGGGAGCGCGGCACCGTGGGCCCCGACGTCTCCCGCGAGGGAGTGCAACGCGATCTCCTGCCCATCGTCGAGGGCTCGACGGTGCAAACCCGTTACGGCTACGTGCGCACCGACCACATCCTGTTCGTCGCGGCCGGCGCGTTCCACGTGTCCAAGCCGTCCGACCTGATCCCCGAGCTCCAGGGCCGCTTCCCCATTCGCGTGGAGCTGAGCCCGCTGACCAAGGAGGATTTCGTCCGCATCATGACCGAGCCGGAGAACGCGCTCACCAAGCAGTACGCGGCGCTGTGCGCGGCCGAAGGCGCGGACCTCAGCTTCACCAGGGACGGGATCGAGGAAATCGCGCGCATTGCCGGGCTCCTGAACGAGCGCATGGAGAACATCGGCGCCCGCCGGCTCCACACCGTGATGACCACCCTGCTCGAGGACCTGCTGTTCGAGCTGCCCAACACCGACCAGAAGAAGTTTCTGTTCGACGGCCCCGGCGTCCACGAGCGGCTGATGCGCATCGTGAACGACGAGGACCTGCGGAAGTACATCCTGTGATGGACTAGCGGGCGGTCCAGATGAGGATCACGCCGCAGCCGCTCTCCGCTCCGCCGTATTGCGTCGGCACCTCGGAGGAGCCGCGATACACCTCAATCGCAAGAACGTCCTCGGGTTGCACTGCCTCGTTCAGATCCCGAACGAGATCCCTCCACGAAGATCCGGGATCGTTGGCAGCCACCCGCATTCCGTCGAGATAAACCAGTGGCAAGCGGCACGGCGCGAAGGACTCCATCCCCCTGAGCCGAAAGCCACGGCTGTTGAGATTGGACCCGCCGCCCAGTGCCAGCGTCGCCACTCCCGGAATCGCCTCAAGCACGTCCGCGAACTCCGCCGCCTTCTGCCCGCGGCGCTCAAGCTCGGGGCCATCCAGGTAGTAGCCGTGGCCGGTACCCTTGCGTTCGAAGTAGCCGGCCTTCTCCAGGTAACGCGTCGCCGCCTCCGGCGCGGCCGTCACCGTCACCGGCTCCAGGCCCACCGCGCCGCGCGGAAGCAACACCGACAGGCTGATCTCTGATCGGTGTCCTAGGGCGAAGGGCTCAGACCGCACCGTGCGGTACCCGAGGCGCTCGAACTGGACCGCGTGATCGCCCGGCGCCGGCGCGGTCAGCACAAACTCCCCGCTGCTGTCGGTTACCACCCGATCGACGATCCGCCCATCGCGATTGATGAGCGAGGCCCAGCAGGCGTCGAGGAGCTTTGAGGTCGCGGAATCCGCCACCGTGCCCCGGACCACTTGGGCCGAGGACACGGAAACGGCTGGCAAGAGCAGGAGGCCAAGGGCGAGGAGCGCGCGGACAATCCCGGTGAACCGCATTGGACGCCGGCAGTGGCTGGCAGCGTGCAAGCTACGGCGCTCTGCCGCCAGCGGCAATCGTGCAAACCGCTGACTCCCCCGCTTTACATCGCCGTGCCCCGCTGGTACTATCTCCCTTCGCCGCCTGTCATTTTGACCTGCCTGGGTTCAGAGGGTATGCCGAAACGAGACTTCCTCGCCATCACCGACCTCTCCGCCACCGAGATCGACGCGCTGTTCGACCTCACCGCGCATATGAAATCGGGTAAGTACCGGAAGCAGCCCCTGGCGGGCAGGGTGCTGGGCATGGTCTTCGCCAAGAGCAGCACCCGGACGCGGGTGTCGTTCGAGGTGGGGACCTACCAGCTCGGCGGCCATGCGCTGTTCCTGTCGGCCCGGGACATCCAGCTGGGCCGCGGCGAGCCCATCAAGGACACGGCGCGGGTCCTGTCGCGCTACGTGGACGGCATCGTGATTCGCACTTTTGCGCACGGCGACGTAGAAGAACTGGCGCGCTTCGCCACGGTGCCGGTGATCAACGGGCTGACCGACCTGCTGCATCCCTGCCAGGTGTTGGCCGACCTGTTCACCATCCGGGAGGCGCTGGGGGGCTGGGATGGGAAGATCGTCGCCTGGGTCGGTGACGGGAACAACATGGCCAACGCGTGGCTCCAGGCGGCGCAGGTGCTGGGCTTCGAGCTTCGCCTGGCGTGCCCCGAGGGTTACGAACCCAATCACGAGATCTTCGAGCAGGCCAAGCGGAACGCCACGGTGACCATCACGGAGTTGCCTGAGGAAGCCGTACGCGGCGCCCACGTGGTGAACACCGACGTGTGGGCCTCGATGGGCCAGGAGGAGGAAGCCGAGGCGCGCGCCCTGGCGTTCAAGGGCTACACCGTGGACCGCGAGTTGATGAGCCTCGCCGCGCCGCGCGCCGTTTTCCTGCATTGTCTCCCGGCGCACCGCGGCGAAGAGGTGACCGACGACGTCATCGAAGGACCGCAAGCGCGGGTGTTCGACCAGGCGGAGAACCGGTTGCACGTCCAAAAGGCGTTGTTGGCCACGATCATGGGGCGGGACACACCGGCGTAAGCCGTGGCTGAGACGTGAGAGGTAAGAAGTGAGACGGTAGTTCTCACTTCTCACGCCTCACGTCTCACGCAGTTCCATCCCGCATTGAAAGGACACGCATGACCTCCACCGCAGTACTGAAGCGCACGCCGTTCTACGACCTGCACGTCGCGCTGGGCGCCAAGATGGTGGCCTTCGCGGGGTTTGAGATGCCGGTCCAGTACCCGACCGGCATCACCCGGGAGCACGAGATCGTTCGCACCGGCATCGGCGTGTTCGACGTGTCGCACATGGGGGAGTTCGAGATCACCGGCCCGGACCGCAACGCCTTCGTCAATCGCGTCACCTGCAACGACGTGAGCCTGCTGCGCGCAGGCCAGGCCCAGTACTCGGCCATCCTCACCGAGGACGGCACCTTCGTGGATGACTGCCTGGTCTACCGATTCGACGACAAGATTATGATGGTGGTCAACGCGTCCAACATCGAGAAGGACTGGGACCACGTCGTGAACCGCAAGGCCGGCATCAACGTTCGGCTGAAGAACATCTCCGACGACGTGGCCCTGCTGGCCGTCCAGGGACCTCAGGCCGAAGCGCTGATGCAGTCGCTCACCAAGCTCAACCTCACGACGCTGGGCTATTACCACTTCGACACCGGCCAGGTGGCGGGGATCGAGTGCTTCGTCTCGCGCACCGGCTACACCGGCGAGGACGGGTTCGAGATGTACTTCCGGCCCAAGCAAGCCGAGGTGATGTGGCACGCGGTGGTGGGGCAGGGGCGTGGGTCGCCCATCGGGCTGGGCGCGCGCGACTCCTTGCGGCTCGAGGCGGGCTACCCGCTCTACGGCAACGACATTGACGATACCACCAACCCCTACGAGGCCGGGCTCAGCTGGATCGTGAAGCTGAACAAGGGCGCCCCGTTCGCCGGCCGGGTGGCACTGGAGCGGGTGAAGGCGAAAGGGGTGACGCGGAAGCTGGTGGGCTTCCGCACCGTGGAGAAAGGCGTCATCCCCCGCCACGGCTACGACGTGTACCTGGGCGAGCGGAAGGTGGACGTGGTACGGAGCGGCGGCTTCAGTCCCACGCTCAAGCAAGCCATCGGCACCACGTATCTGCCCACCCACTCGGTCGAGCCTGGGACCCAGTTCCTGATCGACTGCCGCGGTAAGAAGGTGGAGGCGGAGGTTGTGAAGCTGCCGTTCCACCGGGGGAGCGTGAGGAGTCGGTGAGACGTGAGACGAAAAGCAAGCGCGCACGGGCCGCCAGGCCCTCCATCCCAGTCCGCGTCGCCGTGCTAACTGTCTCTGACCAAGGCGCCGCGGGCCAGCGGGTGGACACCTCGGGTGATGCCATCGTGGCGTGGGCCACCAGGAAGCGATTCACCGTCTCGGCGCGGGAGATCGTGCCGGACGAGAGCGACCGCATCGCCGGTGTCCTGCTTCGCTGGGCGGACGACGGCCTGGCGGACCTGATCCTCACGACCGGCGGCACGGGCTTGGCACCGCGCGACGTTACACCGGAGGCCACGCGGGCCGTCTTGGAGCGTGAGGCGCCGGGGATCGCCGAGGCGCTGCGCGCGGGAGCCCAAGCCCGCGTGCCCCGGGCCGCGCTCTCCCGCGGCCTCGCTGGCGTCCGGGCGCGCGCCTTGATCGTCAACCTGCCGGGGAGCACCGGCGGGGTGAAGGATGGACTCGCGGTGCTGGGGCCGCTGGTGGAGCACGCGGTGCAGCTGCTCACCGGCGCGCCCACAGATCACTGAAGGCGGTAGTTACCGACAACGGATAACGGACAACGCACTCGGATGACGGATCGGGTCCTGATCACCATGGACGACCTCGAAACGGCGGTGCGCACCAACGCCGCCTTCGAGCGGAGCGCCTTCCACACCAGCATGGTGTCCTCGCTGGACGACGCCGTGGGCGTGCTGCGCAAGAGCGAGCCGGACGTCGTGGTGCTGACCGGCGCGTTGCAGGAGTCCACGGCGATCGAACTGTTGGGGGTGGCGCGGGACAACTCCGTGTCGACGCTGGGCCTGGTGGAGGCGTCCACCGGCGATCCGCGTGGCCTGGCCCACCGCCTGGGGCTCACGGCGTGGATGGTGAAGCCGGTGGATCCGGGCGAGGTCGTGGCCGCCGCCCGCCGGCTCATCGAGCGACGGCGGCTCCAGGAGCGGACCGGGATCAGCGGCGAGAGCCCGGCCATCCAGGAGGTGCTGGTCAAGATCGAGCAGATGGCGCCGGTGACCAGCACCGTGCTGATCGAGGGCGAGTCCGGCACCGGCAAGGAGCTGGTGGCGCAGGCCATGCACCATCTCTCACCGCGCCACACCAAGCCGTTCATCGCGGTCAACTGCTCGGCCCTGCCGGAGACGCTGCTCGAGTCGGAGCTGTTTGGTCACGAGAAGGGCGCGTTCACCGGCGCCGCGGAGCGGCGGCTGGGCCGGTTCGAGCTGGCGGACGAGGGTACGTTGTTCCTGGACGAGGTGGGTGACATGCCGGCCGCCACCCAGGTCAAGCTGCTTCGGGTGCTGGAGAGCCGAAGCTTCTTCCGGGTAGGCGGCAGCGAGCCCATTCGGGTGGATGTGCGGGTGATCGCGGCCACGAACCGCCCGCTCAAAGAGGCCGTGGCGTTGGGCCAGTTCCGCGACGACCTGTTCTACCGGCTGAACGTGCTCTCGATCTACCTCCCGCCGCTCCGCGAGCGGCGCTCCGACATCCCGCTCCTGATCAAGCGGTTCGTGCGCGAGCTCTCCAAAGAGCACGGCCGGCCGTTCCCCGGGCTGGCGCCCGAGGCGATGCAGATCCTGGTGGACGCGCACTGGCCCGGGAATGTGCGGCAGCTTCGGAACTTGATCGAGTCCATGGTGGTGCTCGCTCCGGGGCGTGAGATCCGGCCCAGCGACATTCCCAGCGACGTGCGGGAGGCCGGAACCCGGTTGCTGCCCATGCGCATGCCTGGCGGAGCGCCGGAGGTGCACGGCCACGAGCTGGAATTCATCTTCCACAGCCTGGTCGAGCTCAAGCTCCAGTTGGAGACCTTGCGGCGACGCATCGAGGAGGCCCCCCAGCGGGTCGAGGTGATCGACGTGTCGCGGCCGCACGAATACGCGGACGTGGTCTCGGGGACCGCCGTGGATGAACGGGGAAGGGGGATGGGGGAAAGGGGAACGGTGGTTGACGAGTTGGCGGTGGTCTACCAGCCCGGCATGACGATGGCCGAGGTCGAGCGCGCCGCGATCGAGGCGGCGCTCCGGGAGACGCACGGCAACCGCCGGCGCGCCGCCGAGCGGCTGGGGATCGGCGAGCGGACGCTGTACCGGAAGATCAAGGAGTACGGGCTGGGCTGATCTCGGGCCTTGCGTTCTCGGCCGAGCCGAGCGTATGCTCGGCGCATGGACCGTACCCGCCCCGCCGGACACCTGATGTCGCTGGACGAGTACCTCGCGTTTGAGGAGCAGAGCCCCGTCAAGCACGAGTACGTGGCGGGCGAGGTGTACGCCATGAGCGGCGTCACCACCCGCCACAACTTGATCACGCTGAACATCACCCGGCATCTACATGGCGCCGCGCGAGCGCGCAGCTGCCGAGTGTTCGCCACCGACGTGAAGCTCCGGGCCGCGGCGGACCGGATCTACTATCCTGACGTGATCCTCGCGTGCGGGAAGGCGGCCCAGGTCGAGCTGATCGTCGAGGAGCCCAGCCTGATCGTCGAGGTCACGTCTCCGAGCACCCGTGCCACCGACCGCCGGGAGAAGCTCGATGCCTATCGGCGCATCCCGTCCCTGCGCCTGTACCTCATCGTGGACCAGCGCCGCCGTCACGTGTTCGTCTATCGCCGGAATGTTGTCGGCGAGTGGCTACGGGATGAGATGCATGGGGAGGGGGAGATCCCGATACCTACCCTCGAGACCGAGTTGAAGATGGACCACATCTATGACGACGTACCGCTCCCACCGCTGGCGGTCGGGGAGGGTGAGGAGTGGGAAGACTACGCCGACGAGGAGGACGAGGATCGCCCATAGCCGCCCCGTTTCCTCCTCCTTCTTCCCGTACTCATGTTCTCCGGCGAGCAAGTAGCATCACTCTTTGCGCGGTGCGGCATCACCCACGTGGTGACCGTTCCGGACAGTACGTTGGGTCAGTGGGAGCCGGCCATCCAGAAGGCCGGCATCCGGTTGGTGCGAGTGTGCCGCGAGGGCGAGGCCTGGGCCGTGGCGGCCGGCCTGTACCTGGGCGGCGCCCGGCCCCTGGTGATGATCCAGTGCACCGGCCTGTTCGAGTCGGGCGATTCGCTGCGCAACGTGCTGCACGACTGGAAGCTCCCCATCTTCAGCGTGATCGGCTACCGCTCCTTTCTCAACCAGGAAACCCTTCCGGGCGACACCACGCTCATCTTCACCGAGCCGACCCTCCAAGCCTGGCAGATCGACTATCGGTTCATCACCGAGCCCGGTCAGTTCACCGTCTTCGCCCGCCACCTCGAGACCTGCAGTGCGGAGGGCAAAGCTGGAGCGGTGCTCATCGCGGAAGGGAAGGCATGAGCGCGCCACCAGCCGGCATGGGGCTCCGGGATGCGCTGGTCGCCCTGCGGGCGGAGCGCCGCGCCGACGACGTGGTGGTGTCCGCCATGGGCGCGGCCCGCGAGTGGATGCGGCTGGGCACCCATCCGCTCGACTGGGTGTTCGTCCCCTCCAGCATGGGGCAGGCCACCTCGCTGGGCTTGGGGTTGGCGCTGGCGCAGCCCCGGCGGCGCATCATCGTCCTGAACGGCGATGGCTCGACGCTCATGAACCTGGGCTCGCTGGTCACGATCACCGCCGAGCAACCCGGCAACCTGGTGCTCCTCACGTTCGACAACGGCGTGTACGAGGTCACGGGAGCCCAACCTACGCCCGGCGCGGCCGGGGGACGGCAAGCGGGGGACCGGGTGGATTATGTAGCGCTGGCAGGGGCCTGCGGGTTTCGGTCCACGTTTCACTTCACGACGCTGCCTGAGTGGCTTGCCGGCGCGCGACGCGTGTTGGATGCGACGGGTCCCACGTTCGCCCTGCTCGACGTGGCGCCGGTGCCCGGTGCCCGCGGGCCGCGCTCGCCCGGCCCTACCGGCGAGCGGGCCCGGCGGTTCATGGCGGCGCTGGGGCCGAGGGGCGAGCTCGGGATTGACCACCCCCGGCGACCCGGGTAATATGACCATAGTCATATGACCAGGGTCGTAACATGGTAGCAACCGTCTCCAAGTCGCGCTTCAAGGCCCAGGCCCTTGAGTTATTCCGCCAGGTCGAGCGCACCGGCAAGCCGCTCGTCATCACCGACCGTGGGACCCCGGTCCTGAAACTGGTCCCTTATCGAGAGGATCCGGCAGCGGTGCTCCGCGTGCTCCGCGACTCGGTGGTGAAGTACCAGGCACCCACCAAGCCGGTGGCGGAGGAGGATTGGGAGAGTGCCCGGTGATCGTGCTGGACACGCACGCGCTGGTGTGGTGGGTTTCTGATCCGAGTCGCATCCCGGCCAAGGCGCGGCGGGCCATCGGCAGTGCGGTGGCGGCGGGCGACCCCGTCTACGCGTCGTCCATCAGCGTCTGGGAAGTGGCGATGCTCGTCGCCCAAGGCCGGCTGGAGCTGACGCTGGACGTCGAAGCCTGGATCGCGCACGTCGAGGCACTGCCCTTGGTGCAGTTCGTCCCGGTAGACAATCGCGTCGCCGTCCGCGCCGTTCGGCTGGAAGGATTCCGGCACCGCGATCCCGCCGACCGGATGATCGTGGCAACGGCCCTGGGACTCGGCGCCACGCTGGTCACCGCTGACCAGCGCCTTCAGGCCTACCGGCCCGTGAACACCCTCTGGGCGTAGTCAGAACGCGAACAGCTTCGTCACCTTCGCCGTCACGAACCGCTCCAGGACGCCCCGGCCCCCCGGGCTCACGTCCCGGCGCTCGGTCAACACCAGGAAGAAATCGCTGAGCGGGGCGTGGATGAAGTTGAGGCGCAGATTGGTGACCACCTGATCCGCGTCCGCGTTGTACTGCACGAAGGCCCCGAAATAGAGCGTGGTCGAGTAGGCGTACTTGACCCGCGCCGTGTAGAGATCCGCCGTGAAACTGGTATCCGGCAGCGACACCGCGTTGTGCTGGGCCCCGGCATCCAGCGTGATGTGGTAGTCGGGCTGCCAGCTCAGGCCCCCGTTGATGGTGAACCGGTCCCCGTAGTAATAGCCGCCCCCCGAGACGCCCACGTTCCCCGAGAGCATCCGCCCTTCGCTCGCCTGGTAACTGGCGGATGCTTCACCGAAGTGATAGTCACCCACCGGGATCGCGATGCCGGTGCGCACCTGGAACGGCTGCTCCAGCAGTTCCCGCCGGTCGGCGTATCGGAGATTCAACATCCCGCCGTCCGTGAATACGACTCCGAGCCCCGCCGTCCCTTCCCAGGTCTCCCGCTCGCCGCGCAAGTTGGTGACGTAGTCGGCCTCGGCGAAGGGGTTGAGCTCCAGCACGCCCGGGACCGGCACGCGGGGGTGTGCGCCGAAGGTGCCATACCAGTGCCGGATGCCCCGGCGGCGGACGAAGCCCATGCCGGGATTAAAGTCGTCTCCGGCATAGCGCATCATGGCGGCGGCATTCCAGACGCGGTCTCGCCAACCTAGGGCCAAGCGCCCCGCCTCGCCCCCGGTGCCGGGCCCTCGCGTCAGCGCGAAGTAAGAGGTGACAAACAGGTACTGGGCCAGCCGCATGTTGAGGTCGGCGCCCAGGGTGCGATTGTAGGCATCGCTGGTGTCCCCGGTGGTCTGGCGGTTGGTGACCAGGAACCCCACATCCGAGCTCCTCAAGAAGTTCCGGCGCAGCCGGGCCACGCTGAAGTTCTCCGCCGGCGCTCCTTCGAACGACTCCGACTGGACATCCAGGATGCCGAACTCCATCCCCTCGGCCCGTCCCGTGAGGCGGGCGCCGCCCACCAACGGCACCGGTCGCCCGCTCTTCAACCCGATGGTCCGCGAGTGGAATAGGGTGAAGTCGCGCAAGCTGGCCCCGCTTCGGGGGGCGCCTGGCGCCGTGACGTCGCCAAAGACGAACGTCCCGGAATTCTCCAGGAAGAACTCGCGCTGCTCGGGGAAGAACAGCGGGAACCGGGTGAGGTTCACTTGCTCCTGGTCCACGTCGGCGTCGGAGAAGTCGGTGCGGATGGTGAGGTCCAGAGTGGCCTGGGGCGTGATGCCCCACTTCACGTCGCCCCCAGCGTCTCCTTCGTACCCCGTGTCCGCCGACGCCAGGTTGAGCCCGGTGGCGCGGCGCCCCAGCACGAACGGCTTGACCCAGATGTTGCGACTCTTGGGGATGCGCGGCAGGTCGTGGAGGGTGCCGGCCTCCGACATCAGGAAGATCCGGTCCCGCCGAGCCAACGGCGCCCAGTAGGACACCTCGTTCTTGCGGCGGATGCGGCGGCTGAAGTTGGCGCCCCACGATTGCGGCTCGCGCGTGGGATCGAACCGCAGGGTGTTCCAGGGGATGGCCATCTCCACGGTCCAGCCGGAATCGTGGACCGTGGTCTTCACGTCCACGATCCCGTCCCAGTTGTAGTCCCGGGTGGTCCCGTCGTTGAAGGTCTGCCCGTCCTTGAGGCCGCCCCGCGGGTTGACCATGAACACGAACGAGCCGCGGCGGTCCAGGAACGTGTCGAACCCCACGCCGAAGGCGTCCATGTCCTCCGAGATCACGCCCGGGTAGTCGCGCTCGATGGTCTTGGTGATCAGGTGATCCGGGTCGGAGTCGTAGCAGACGGCGCTGATGTAGAGACGCGCGTCGTCGTAGACCAGCCGGACCTCGGTGCGCTCCGTGGCGGGCGCTCCGGTGTTGGGCTGGGCCTGGATGAACTCGGTGATCGGCGTAGCCGCCCGCCAGGCCGGTTCGTCCACTCGACCGTCAACGTCGATCTTGGTGGTCGCCCGGATGGCGCGGGTCTCGGGGCGGGGCATCTTCTCGGGGTCGCGGACTCCCGGCGCGCTACCCTGCGACCAGGTCAGGGCGGGGAGCAGGGCCGTGGCCGCGGTGGCCAACAGAAGTGTCTTTCGCATCGGCCACGAAGTTGCCTACACGCGGGCGGAGGCGGAAGCCCTCCTACTGCGCTTCCACCCCCAGAATGTGGGGGTTCCCGATCTGCTGCAGCGCATCTCGCAGCGTGTTGGGTGTCATCTTCTTGCGGAGCCGCACCGCGTACTCCAGCACCACCACGCCGCCGGCTTCCGGCACGATGCCGGTGAATCGCCATTTCTTGAGCTGATCGTCCAGCACCGGCTCCACCGCGCTGCGGGCGTCGGCCGCGCTGCGGGTCCGGACCCGCAGCAGCACGTCGAAGTCCGGCTCCGGCTCCGCTTCGGCATCCGGCGCGGCCTGACCCCTTCGCTTGCGCGCCCGATCGGCGATCACGTCCAGCTGCTCGGGAGAGAGCGACTTCAGCACCTCCTCGTCCAGCATGGTGACGAAGCTGCTCTGCCGGCCCGCGAACTGCCGGGCCGCCTCCAGCCGCTGCTCCGCGACCGCACCCTCGAACACGGCCGCGGTCCGGCCGAAATCGGTGTACCACAACATCAGGATGATGGTGTTATAGATGAGCGAGATGGCCAGCGCCACCGGGGGTGCCACCGCCGCGGCCAGGCCCACCGCGGTCGCGACGAAGATGTAGACCGCGTCCTTGCTGTCCTCCAGCGTGTTGCGGAACCGGACCGCGGCCACGATGCCGGCCAGGCTGAACGCCAGAGCCAGGCTGTTCTTCACCAGCACCACCACGCCGCCCACCACCACCGCCAGGATGATCAGCGTGTGGACCACCGACTGCCGGAACCCCTTTTTCTGCCGGGTAAGGATGTAGAGCCAGGCGACGGGCAGCGTGAGGAGCGCCGCCACAACCATGGCCACGGCCGCGCTGTACATCTCGGCGACGGGCCCCACGCCTGTGGCGGCGCCCGTCTGGACCACTTCCTGCCGGCCGAACTCGAGGCCGGGGACGCTGGGGCCGGCCGGCTCGAGCAGCAGCGCTCGGCCGGATTCCGGCAGGTACGGCCACACCAGGGCGAGCAGACCGAGGAGGACCAGGTAGTACCCCACCGTCCTCGCCGACAGGCTGTCCCACGCTCGCCGAAACGGGCCCCGTCGCTTAGCCATCTCGTCCCTCCGCTCGCTGGGTCCCAGTCCTTAAGGTGCAACCGCCGAGCCGTGGCGGGAAGAGTGTCCAACTGCGGGGCAAGCACGCAGATTCAGGCTTGGGGAGGCTACCCGTCCCTACGGAGGTGCCCAATGGCCACCCGAAAGGAGTTCTCGGTGACGATGGAGAACCGTCCCGGGACCCTCGCACAGATGTGCGCAGAGCTGGCGGAGCGGAACGTCAACGTGGTGGCCTTGATGTCCATTGAGCACGGGGGGAAGAGCCTGGTGCGAATGCTGGTGGACAAGCCCGCGCCTGCCGTCAAAGCGCTGGACTCCCTCGGCTACCAGTACAGCCAAGGGGAGGTGTTGACCACCGCGGTGGCCAACCGGCCCGGGACGCTGGGAAAGGTGGTGAAGGTGTTGGGAGAGGCAGGCGTCAATATCAACTACGCCTACCTCGGCGCCGAGGGCGAGGGCCAGCGGCACTTGCTCCTGGTGCTGTCCGTGTCGGATACGGAGCGGGGCAAGACGCTGGTGAAGTAGGGCGACTCGTACGCTAAAACTGCGTAAGGGGTGAGGGGTGAGGGGCCTCCATACCCCTCACCCCTTACGCCGTTAGACCCCGCCTCATCGTCCCAGCAATCTCGCCACCCGCTGCTGCGTGGGCGGGTGGGTCGAGAACAAACTGATGATCCCCCGGCCCGCGAACGGCTGCACAATGAAGAGGTGCGCCGTGGCCGGGTTGGCCTGGAGCGGCAGTTGCTTGGAGGCGACCTCGAGTTTCCGGAGCGCGTCCGCCAGGCCCTGCGGCGAGCCCGCGATCTCGGCGCCCCCCTGGTCCGCCACGAACTCGCGCGAGCGGGAGATGGCCGCCTGGATCAGCATGGCGGCGATGGGCGCCACGATGGCGGTGGCGAGAAGGCCGAGCCCGCCCCCGCCGCGGTCGTTGTCCCGGCCACCCACACCACCGAAGATCGCACCCCACCGGGCGATCGAGGCCAGCATCATGACCGCCGCGGCGATGGTGGCCGCCACGGCGCTGATCAGCGTGTCCCGGTGCCTGACGTGTGCCAGCTCGTGCGCCATCACGCCTTCCAGCTCGCGCTCGCTCAAATTGGCGACGATGCCCTCCGTCGCCGCGACCGCCGCGTGCGCGGGGTCCCGTCCGGTGGCGAAGGCGTTCAAGGCAGGGGTGGGGATGATATAGACCTTTGGCATGGGGAGGCCGGCCCGCTGGACCAGCCGCGCCACAATCCGGCTGAGCGGATGCTCGGCACCCACCTCTTTGGCCCGGTACATCCGCAGCACCAGCTTGTCCGAGAACCAGTAGGAGCCGAAGTTGAGCAATGCCGCGAAGACGAACGCGACGATCAGGCCCTGCTGTCCACCGACCGCCTGGCCGACGATCAGGAGCAAGGCGCTCAGGATGCCCAGCAGGAGGGCGGTCTTTGCTGTGCTTTTCATTGCGCTGTCCGTTATGCCGTTATCCGTTGTTCGTCATGGTACACCGATCATCCTAATACTACACCGATCCCGGGCCGATGCGCCGGTCCGCGCAAGGAATCCGTCTGGTCCAGGAGCCGCGGGCCTTGGACGCGTAGCTGGCGCGAGGCTCCCTCGCCGCATAGACTGAGGCGTGCGGCGATCGTTACTCCCCAGCGTCCTGCTCGCCCTCGGCGGGACGTTGGGCTGCCTCTTTCCCGCGGACCAGTCCACCGAGCTCCTGGTGGAGCTCGACTCCGTTCCGGAGCTGTTCCTCAGGGACTCGCTGCGGCTCACCGCTCGAGTGGTGAGAGCGACCGGCGATTCCGTTCCCGGTGCCGTGGTGTCGTTTAGCTCGAGCGCACCCGCCGTCCTGAGCATCGATCCGGCGGGGGAAGGGCTGGCCGTAGGCGTGGGCTCGGCCACCGTGACTGCCAGCGCGCTGGTGTTCGCCAGCGCGACGCCGGCCACAGCGGAGGTTCGGGTGCGCGGCCTGCTGGAGATCGACAGCATCAAGCCGCCAATGGTCCGGTTCGGCGATTCCCTGCATGTGTTCGGCGTGGGGCTCAACCCCGATTCCCTGTTCACCACGTCACTGGGCGGGGTGGAGCTCAACGCTGCGCAGTATGTGGCCGCGGATCCCAAGAGGCCCGGCCGGCTGGGCCGTCTTTCGCTCTGGGTCAAACCGCCTGCCGAGCGGTTCAGCACCCTCACCTTGGTGAGCTTCGCCGGGGGCGTGGTCTTCCCCGATACCATCGCCGTCCTCCAGCGCGACCGTTACGAGCCAAACGATACCACGCCCAGCAACCTGGGTGACGTCCCGGCAGCCTTCTACAACCCGGCGCTCGCCTTCGAGGCGGGTGGACGCGCCGATGTCACGCAGCCGGCGGACTGGTACACCTTCACCAACCCGGCGACAGCCGACCGCACCATCATCGTCTCGTCCGATTTCGTGGGCGCCGCCACGTTTTCGGTCTTTGTCACCGACTCCCTGGGATGGAACGCGGGCCTGGCGCAGTATGTCGTTGGCTCCCGGTCGTGGACCATCGGACCGCAGACCTACTTGTGCTCCGGCAAGAGCGTGACCCGGAACGGTGTACCCGTGGTGTTGAAGGAGCAGGTATTCCCCATCACCATTGTCTCCCTGGCCAACCTCCCGGCCGGGACCTACCACGTCCTGGTGCCGTACCTGGCTCCGGCTCAACCCCGGGCCTATCAGGTGTTGATCACCCGGAGTTACCAATCCAGTCTGCCGCGCGATGCCGCCGAGGAGAATGACTACTGCGACGTCGCCAAGCCGATCGCGGTGACGGTCGGGGCGACGCTCAGCGTGGACAACCCACACGACATCGACTGGTACCGGTTCAGCGTGACCACCGCGGGCCCCGCGTCGTTCACCGCGGTAGCCGGGAAGGCGCTGAACCCCAACCTGCCGGATCCCGATCTCGACCTGTACCTGATCCGCGACTTCCGGCCGGATTCCCTGGTGCTGGTGACCCCCGCGACGACCGATGGGTCCACCGAGACCCTGTCCGTAGGCGTGCTGCCGGGGAACTACTTCCTGGTGGTGGTGGACTTCGCGGGCTCGCCGACTCAGTACACGCTGGCGTCCACCATCCCGCCCGCCCCGCCCGCGGCCCCGTTCCAGGCGGAGGGCGCCACGACAGTTCACCGGCGAGCGCCTCAGGAGCGGGTCTCCGCGGTAGGAGCCCGGCTCCGGGCGCAGGGAGCGCGCCGTCCGTGATCTGCGTCCACTGCTCGACGCCGCTCCCCGACGGCAGCAATTTCTGCAGCGCCTGTGGTGCCGACGTTTCCGATCCGGGATCAGCGCCCCGTGCCCCCCGCACCGGCAGCGTTGATCTTATGGAGCGGCTCCAGGCGGCACTCGAAGGCCGCTACCAGGTGCGGCGGTTGCTGGGGCGGGGCGGGATGGGCGCCGTCTTCCTCGCCACGGATGTGGCGCTCGATCGCCAGGTCGCCATCAAGCTCCTGCCGCCGGACATGGCGCACGACGAGAACTTCGTCCGGCGCTTCGAGCAAGAAGCACGCACCGCGGCGAAGCTGGACCATCCCAACATCATGCCGATCTACGCGGTAGAAGGGATTGACGACCTCCACTTCTTCGTCATGAAGTACGTCGCGGGCCGGAGCCTGGATCAGGTGCTCGAAGCCGGGGCGGTCCCGACCGACGTCGCCCAGCAGATCCTCTGGGAAGCGGCGTGCGCTCTGGGCCATGCCCATCAGCGGGGCTTCGTGCATCGCGACATCAAGCCGGCGAATATCCTGCTGGATGACGACGGCCACGTCATGCTCACCGACTTCGGCATCTCCAAGGCGTTGCAGTCGGCCAGCCAGTTCACGGCCACCGGGCAGGTCATCGGCACGCCGCACTACCTGAGCCCCGAGCAGGCGCGGGGCGGCGAGCTGGACGGGCGGTCCGACCAGTACTCGTTGGGGATCGTCGCGTATCGGGCGCTGACCGGCGGCCTGCCGTTCGATGACGACTCGGTACACACGCTGCTCTACAAACACATCTACGAGATGCCGCCGCCGGTGGAGCAGGTGCGTCCCGAGGTGCCCGCCTTTCTGGCGACCGCCGTGCGCCGGGCGCTGAACAAGGATCCGAACGATCGTTTCCCGACCATGGAGGACTTTGCCACGGCGGTGTGGCCCGAGCATCCGGTCACCGCGGCGCGGAAGGCGCGGAGGGCCAGCAGGCCGGCGTCCACCGCGTCGGCGGCACCGACTCAAATCACTCCGGCGCCCCAGCCCGGAGCCAAGCGGCGCCGCTGGCTGGCGGCCGCGCTGGGGGTGCTGGTCCTCGCGGGCGGCGGCGCCGCAGCCGGTCTGGTCCTGAAACGCAGCGGAACCGAAGGAGCTGGACGGACGGGTGGGGACGTGGCGAACCCGGTGGGTCAACAGCCGGGCGCCGTGGTTTCGGCGCCCGAAACGACGACCGCGCGCACCGCCGGCTCCCCGCAGCCCGGCACCGCTGCGCCGGCTCCCACGCAGGTGCAGCGGCGGTCGCCGCCCACCCAGGAACGCACGCCGGCGCAGCGCCCAGTACAGGAGGCCGCGCCGGCCCCGGCGATCGTCGGGTATCTCACGGTGGACGCCACGCCGTTTTTCGGTGCCGTGTACATCGATCGGGTGGAAGTGGGCGATACGCCCGTTATTCGCCACGCGCTCACTCCCGGGCGTCACGTTATCGAGGTGCGGCGCGAAGGGTTCCGCACCACGGTGGACACGGTGGTGATCACCGGGGCCAATACCACGGTGCTCAGGAAAGTGCTGATTCGGGAGCCGTGAAACCGCGACCCCTGCTTTCCGTCTTGCTGCCCATCGCGCTGATCGCGGGGCCGCTGGGCGCCCAGCAAAGCCCCACGGTTCGGCGGGCGAGGCAGGCCTACGATCAGCTGGACTTTTCCAGCGCGATCACCCTGGCGCGACGCGCGCTGGCTGAGCGGTTGACTCGCGACGATCGCATCCAGCTCTACGAGGTGTTGGGGTACTCCTACGGGGCGCTGGATTCCGCTCGCCAGGCGGTAGAGGCCTTCCGCCAGCTGGTGTTCCTGGCCCCCGACCGGGAGCCGGACGTCGAACGCGTGTCGCCCCGCATCACCTCGCTCTACGCCTCCGCGCTGGGCCAAGTGCTGGTGGTCCGAAAGGTGGCCGTGGACAGCGCCAGCTTCATCGCTGGGGAGGGGCAGGTCCTGATCCGCTACCAGGTCTCTCGCCCGGCCCGGGCGACCACGCGGGTGGTGGGGCAAGGGGTCGAGATCGTGGTGGACTCGCAGCTGGTGACCGGGCCCGCCATCGCCACCTGGAACGGGCTCACCGGAAGCGGCGAGCCGGTGCCGGCGGGTACCTATCAGATCCTGGTCACCGCGGTGGAAGGTCGAAACGAATTCACCGGACCCGCGGAGATCCGGGTGGACCGGGGGTCGGTGGATACCCTTGCGCACCTCACCGGCCTCCCCGGCTACAGCTTTCAGCCCGAGACCGAAGCTCCGCCGCGAACCTGGCGGCCGCTCGGTTTGGCGGTGCTCTACACCGGGCTGGTGGCCGGCGCGGCAGTGGCCCTGGAGAACACCTCGCTTGACCTGGGAGACCGAAGGGAGGTGGGCGGTGTGGGCTTCCTCGCGCTCGTCACGGGACTGGTGATGAGCGTGAAGAAGCCGGATCCGAGGCCTGTGCCGGCCAACATCCAGTACAACCGGTTGCTGCGGGAGCAGATCATTGAGCGCAACGCCCAGATTGCGGAGGAGAACGGCCGGCGGCGGCAACAAGTGACGCTCACCATTACCCCTACACCGGTGCCGGCCCCGGCACCCCGATGATCCGCTGCGGCGTGGTACTGGTCGCCCTCCTGGGGCTGGCGACGCCACAGGTCGCGCCGGCCCAAACGGTTCGCTTCGGGCTACAAGGCGTGGGGCTCACCTACAGTGAGATTGATCAAGGCCGGCGCGCCGAGGGCGGTGGGCTGGGCGGGACGTTCTCGGTTCGCTGGAGGCGGTTCCTGCTGGATGCCAGCGGCATGGGCGCTCGCCTTGACCCGAAGGGGGACGGGGGAGGAACCAGCTTTGACCTGCTGCAGGGCGACGTGCGGCTGAGCTACGCGTTCGCGCCGAGTTTCGCCGTGGAGATCGGTGGGGGTCGCCGCGCCATCGATCCTGAGTTCGCCACGCAGGATATCGGCGTGGTCCGCCTGGGTGTGCTGTCCGAGATCGCGCTCAATCAGCTCTCGACGGTGTGGGCCCGCGGGGCCTACCTGGTGGACTCCCGGTTCAGCGGCGGCGGGAGCGCCGACCTCGCGGTGGAGCTGGGCATGGGGGTGGGCGTGGGCACGGCCAATGGGCGGTTCCGTGGCCGCGTCGATTTCGAGTTCCAGCGGATCGACCGCAAGGTCGGGGGCGCCGACGTCCCCCTCCAGATGGCGGTGGGAAAGCTGGGGCTCGAGCTGGGCTTCTAGTCGGCATCAGTCGTTGGCTTGGCGCCCGGGAGGCAGTCTTCGGCTCGGGCTATCGAGTCAGGTCCACGCCGACCACCGGCACGTCCCAGTGCGCCAGCAAGATCTCGAACCGGCGCTGCTCCTCGCGCTCGAACTTGGCCCGATCGGGGTAGAGCTCGCGCAGGATCGGTTCGAGATCCACTTCCTGCATGTGGGCGGCTGCATCCCGGAAGACGATGGTGACGCGGTAGTCCCACCGCCCGTCCTCGGTTCCGTGATACCGGGGCGCTACCGCCGTCACCTGAAGAATGCGGCCCATCGCTATTTGCTTCGCGAGCACGGGATAGTGGTTCTTCCGGAACAGCTGGATGAACTCGTTGGCGTAGCCCCACCGCGCCTTGTAGTAATAGTCAACCACGAACGGCTGCTGCTGGGCGTGCGCGGCGTGGGCGGGCGCGATCGCGCATACCAGCACCGACGCCATGGCGACCAGCTGAGACGTGCGACCTCGCATGGCTCTCCCTCCTGTCCCGGGCAGCTCGTTCCTCGAGAAACTGGGCCCAACCTTCAGAAGGAACCGTGGCCAGTCGGCCCCGCCGCGTAGTGGCCTGCTGTGCTACGGCGCCGGCTGGTTACTGTTGAAGATGTCCGCCAGAACCTTCCACTCGCCCGCGTCCGTCTTCTCCCAGACCACGACGTACTTGCCATTGTCCTCAACGCGGCCTGCGGGGCCGTCGAAGGCGAGGTTGTAGGTCCCGATGTCGTAGGCCGGGTCGCCCGCCTTGGCGATACCGATCTCGGTGGGGCCGAACGTCAGTCGCGCGTTGGGTAGCTGGAACAGACCCGCCCAGGCGGCCTGGATGGCCTCCCGTCCGTGCGCCTGCGGTTGGTTGGGCGCCATGAAGTAGCCGTCCTCGGCGTAGAAGGTGACGATGGTGGCTGCATCGCCCGCCGCCACGGCCTCCACCCACCGCTGGTCCAGGTCCCGGATGCGCTGTTCCTCGGCGGCGTAGTCCACGGCCGGCGCACAGGCGGCGAGGAACAGGATCATGGCGGTCAAGTGAGTTGCACGCATTCATACCTCCCGGAGGGGTTGCCTGCGAAACCTACCGATGGGACGTGGACCGGCTAGGTGGGGGCCTCAGCGGTTGCGGGCCGCCGAGCGCGCCCCGTCGCGGCCGGCCCCGCGGCACGGTAGGTTAGGGCCGTGACTGCCCCGCCCGCCGGCCCGAAGGAGGAATCCGTTGCCAGGGTGAGTTGCGCGGTTCGGGCCTCTACCCGGGCCCGGCGCCGCAGCGCAGGCTGGCTCGGGATCGCACGAACCATCGTGTGTCCGCATCCGTCCCTCTTGCCCGCCTGACCGCCGCACTCGGCGACCGCTACCGTATTGACCGGGAGGTCGGCGCAGGGGGGCGGCCCTGCCCTGGCCACGGGTCCGTTCCCGGCCTATTGTTGAGCTGGCCCGCGCCCCCTGCTTGAGCCCGGACGCGCGGACCGCCTGAGAGAGCCGCATGGAAACGCACGTCCACGACGTCCTCGTGATCGGCGGGGGCGGGGCCGGTCTGCGCGCCGCCATCGCGGTGGCCGAGACCGACCCCGCGCTGCGCGTGGCCCTGGTTTCGAAGGTGTACCCGATGCGGAGCCACACCGTCTCCGCTGAGGGCGGCGCCGCCGCGGTCGTCAAGCCGGACGACAGCCTCGAGGCCCACGCCTACGACACCATCAGCGGCGGGGATTGGCTCTGCGACCAGGACGCCGTGGAGGCGTTCGTGCGCGAGGCGCCCGAGGAGATGCTTCGACTGGAGCATTGGGGCTGCCCCTGGAACCGGGAACCGGACGGGCAGGTCGCGGTTCGCGCGTTCGGCGGTATGCAGATCAAGCGCACCTGGTTCGCGGCCGACAAGACGGGCTTCCACCTGCTCCACACGCTGTTCCAGACCTCGCTCAAGTACGCCAGCGTCGCCCGCTACGACGAGTGGCTGGTGACCCGGCTCCTGGTAGACGAGGGGCGGTGCCAGGGGGTGGTGGCGCTCGAGCTGGCGACCGGGGAGATTCACGCGCTCCTGGCGAAGGCCGTGATCCTCGCGACCGGCGGCGGCGGCCGGGTGTTCCCGTTCACGACCAACGCGAACATCAAGACCGGCGACGGCATGTCGCTGGCTTACCGTGCCGGCGTGCCGCTCAAGGACATGGAGTTTGTTCAGTACCATCCCACCGGCCTTCCGTTCACCGGGATCCTCATCACGGAGGCCGCGCGCTCCGAGGGCGGCTGGCTCCTCAACAAGGACGGGTACCGCTATCTCCAGGACTACGACCTCGGCCGGCCGGAGCCCACCCCGGTGCTGCGGGCGATGGAGCTGGGACCGCGCGATCGCCTCTCGCAGGCGTTCGTCAAGGAAATGGAGAAAGGGCGGACCATCGAGACCCGGCACGGGCACGTGGTGCACCTGGACGTGCGCCACCTGGGCCAGCGGGTGATCGAGGCCAAGATCCCCTTCGTGCGCGAGCTGTGCCTCACGTACGAGCACCTCGACCCGGTACACCAGCTGATCCCGGTGCGGCCGGTGGCCCACTACATGATGGGGGGCGTCCACACCGACCTCACCGCGGCGACGCCGCTGCCCGGGCTCTACGCCGCGGGGGAGACCGCGTGCGTGAGCATCAACGGGGCCAACCGGCTGGGCTCGAACTCGCTCACCGAGATCCTGGTGTTCGGCGCCCGCGCCGGGCGGGCGGCGGCGGCGTACGTCGCGCGCGCTCCCGCCCCTGCGCCCGACGGCCCCGCCCGCGCCCAGGCGCTGGACGAGGAGCGCCGGATCTTGGCCCAGGTGAGGGGGAACGGCAGCGGCGGCGAGCGGGTGGCTACCTTGCGTACGGCCATGCAGCGCGCGCTCGAGGCGGGGGCGGGAATCTACCGGGACGAGCAGGGGCTGCGCCGGGCCGCCGAAGCCCTCGCGGAGCTCAAAGGACGCGCCCGCCGGGTGGCGCTCGACGACCGGAGCCGCACGTTCAACACGGAGGTGGTGGCCTTCCTCGAGCTGGAGAACATGCTCGACGTGGCCGAGGCCATCGCGCACTCCGCGCTCGGGCGCCGCGAGTCGCGGGGCGCACACCAGCGGACCGACTTTCCCGCCCGGGACGACCACCGCTTCCTGGCGCATTCGCTCGCGTATGGCTCGGCGGACGATCCGCCGCGGGTGGAGTGGCTCCCGGTCACCATCACGCGCTGGCCTCCGGGCCAGCGGGTCTACGGGAGGTAGCGGTGCCGGAGACCGTGACCCTCGAGGTCCGCCGCTACCGCCCCGAAGAGGAAACCGAGCCCACCTGGCAGCGCTACCAGGTGCCGTTCCGGCGGGAATGGATGGTGCTCGACGCCCTGAACCACATCAAGGATCACCAGGACGGCACGCTGTCCTTCCGGTGGTCCTGCCGCATGGGGGTGTGCGGCTCCTGCGGCATGATGGTGAACGGCGACCCGCGGCTCACCTGCGCCACCTACCTCGAGACGCTGCTGCCGGGGCCGGTGCGGGTGGAACCCCTGCGGGGCTTCCCGGTGATCCGCGACCTGGTGGGTGACCTCACGGACTTCCTCACCAAGCTCAAGCGGGTGCAGCCGTGGATCGTGCGCCAGACCGAGGGCCCGCCGGCCCAGGGCGAGTACCGCCAGACGCCCGACCAGCTGGCGGCGTACCGGCCGTACGCCATGTGTATTAACTGTATGCTGTGTTACTCGGCGTGCCCCATCTACGAGCTCGAGCCCAGCTTCCTGGGCCCTGCGGTGATCGCCCTGGCGCAGCGCTACAACCTCGACTCGCGGGATCAGGGCCGCGAGGCGCGGATGGAGGTGCTCTCCGAGCACGACGGGATCTGGGCCTGCACCTTCGTGGGCGAGTGCTCGGCGGTGTGCCCCAAGCACGTGGACCCCGCGGGCGCCATCCAGCGGTACAAGCTCGAGGCCGTGGTTGCGTGGGCCAAGGGGCTGGTGCTCCCCCGGAGCGGCACATGAACCCCGCGTACCGCCGCTATCATCCCAAATGGTACCGCGCCCGGATGCCCATTTTCTGGTGGCTCCGCAGGGTGTCGTACTTCCGGTTCATCGCCCGCGAGTTGACCAGTGTGTTCGTGGCGTACGCCGGAGTCCTGCTCCTGGTGCAGGTCCGCTCAGTCGCGGCGGGGCCCGAGGCGCTGGCCCGGTTCACCGGGTGGCTCCAGTTGCCGCCGGTCGCGGCCTTGCACGTCGTGGTGCTGCTCGCGCTGTTGTTCCACACGATCACCTGGCTGCACCTGGCCCCGCGGGCCATGGTGGTCCGGCTGGGCGGCCGGCGCGTGCCCGACGTGGCGGTGCTGCTGGGACACTACGGGGCGTGGCTCGCGGCGTCAGCGCTCGTGGTGTGGGTGGTCGTCCGGTGAGTGGCCGACGGTTGCGGGAGCCGGGGCTCTGGCTGCTCTTCAGCGCCGGCGGCACGCTCGCCGCGCTGTTCCTGCCGGCGCTGGTGATGGTGCTGTGGGTGGCGCCCTCAGTTGGGTGGCTCACGCCGCCGGTGCACGAGACGCTGGCGGCGGTGGCCGGCGGCGTGCTGGGGCGGCTGTTCTTGACCGCGCTGATCGTGCTGGCGCTCTACCACTGGGCGCACCGCTTCCGCTACACGCTGTACGACGGCCTGCAGCTCTACCACCTGAACCAGCTCATCGCCGGGCTCACCTACGGCGTGGCGACGGTGCTGAGCGTCGCGGCGGCCGTGGTGGTGTGGCGGTGATCGGCGCCAGGGCGGGCCTGGCGCTCGGCCGAGCCGGTGCTTCAGACGGAGGAGGGAATCATGTTCACGCTCAAGCGGCTCTCCCGGGACGCGATCGAGGCGGCACTCGAGAGGGCGGAGCGCTACCGGCTGCTCAACGAGCCGTGGGAGGCGGAGAGCATCTGTCAGGATGTGCTCGCGATCGACTCGGGCAACCGCCGCGCGCTGGTCACGATGCTCTTGTCGCTGACGGACCGGTTCCAGAGGCGGGAGCCGGGGGCGATGGCCGCCGCGCGGGAGCTGCTCCCGCGGCTCGACAGCGAGTACGACCGGTGCTACTACGAGGGCATCATCTTCGAGCGCCGCGGCAAGGCGCTGCTCAACCAGGGCGGGCCCGGCTCCGGCCCCATGGTGTACGATCAGCTGCGCCGCGCGATGGAGTGCTACGAGAAGGCTGAGCCGCTGCGGCCCTCCGGGAACGACGCCGCGATCCTGCGGTGGAACACCTGCGCCCGGGTCATCATGGCGCATGATCACGTGCGGCCGGGGGTCGAGGAGCCGGCGCAGACCATGCTGGAGTAGGCGCGGGGGCTCAACGGCCAGCTGGAACGGCTACCGCCACCACGCGGAGCTCAAACCGCACCTCATCCTTCACCTTCACCAGCCCCAGCGCCTTGCTGTAGGGCTTGATCCCGAAGTCGGTCTGCTTCACCACGAAAGACCCCTCCGCTCGGAGCGTGTCCGCCGAGACCTCGAGCTTGAGGTCTACGCTTACCGGCCGTGTGCGGCCCACCATGGTGAGGTCACCGGTGACCTGAACGATTGCCGTCTCTGCCGTCTCTGCCGTCTCTGCCGTCCCTGCCGTGTCCTTCCGAACCGCCTCGCGTGACACGAACACGATCTCCGGGAAACTGTCCACGCGGAGCGTCTTCGATCGCATCGTCTTGGTGATCTCCGGAATGTCCGCCGAGTCGGCCTCGGGGACGACGCGAAGGCTGTCCGTCAACACGGTGACCGAGACCCGGGATCGGCCCAGGTCCCCCGGGAAGTAGACCACGGTCCCGCCGAAGGCGTGGGCCCGGACCTGGTGCTCGTGGCCTAGGCCCTTGAGCAGCCCGGACTTGCCGGCGTGCACCAGGAGCCGGCTGGATCGGTCCACGGCGTAGACCGCCGAGTCCCCGGGAATCGGGCCGCCCTCGGCCTGACCGAGGAGGGGCGGGGTAGGTATGAACGCGGCCCCGGTAAGGGCCGCTCCGAGAAGGCCTAGGTTACGGTGTTTCAGCACGTTGACGGTTTGTATACGCTATTGACACCGACCTACGCAAGGCACATCATGATGCCCAATCTACCAGGCCCAGCGCCCCGGCCCGGCATACACGGCGATTCGGGTACGTGCTTTTCGAAATCAAGGCGGAGAAGTGCGTCAGTTGCCTGGCCTGTGTGCGGGTCTGTCCCGCCGAGGCCGTCGCGGTTGACGGCGCTTCGGTCAGCATCGTGGATGAGGCGTGCACCCGGTGCGGTATGTGCGTGCCGGCGTGCCCTCACGACGCCATCGCCACGGTGGGCGATCTGGCGAGGGCCACCGCGCTGGCGGCGCGGGGCGACGCGGTCCTGATCCTCACGGTGGAGGCCGCGGCTCACTTCTACCCCAACACGCCGGAGCAGGTGATCAACGCCTGCTATCGGGCCGGGTTCCGGGCGGTGCATCACGGGGTGCTGGGGGACGAGCTGGTGGCGGTGGAGTATCTCAGGCTGTGGGCCGAGCCGGAGTGGGGCACCATGGTCCGCTCCACCTGTCCGGTGATCGTGGAGACGATCCGGCACGACTATCCGGAGCTGGTGCCGTATCTGGCGCCGGTCAAGACGCCCATCGCCGCCGAGGCGCAGTACTTGAGGGAGCTGTACGGGACGGACGCCCCGATCGTGTACGCCGGCGTCTGTCTCGCGGACGGGGCGGAGGACGTGACGGCGGCCATCACGTTCCAGGAGCTGGGCCAGCTGCTCGCGGCGCGCGGGGTGGCGCTGAACGACCAGCCACAGTGGTTCGACCGGATCCCGGAGGAGCGGCGGCGGCACGTGAGCACGCCGGGTGGCCTGCCGTTGTCGGTGTTGCAGGAGGCGAGCCAGGCCAGCCGGCGGTTCCGCAAGGTGCGGGGGCTGGGAGGGCTCTCGGCGCTGGCCCGGGCGGTGGCCACGGAGCAGATGGACTTGGGGTTCGTGGACATCCTGCCCTGCGAGGGGTGCCTGGACCATCCGCTCCTGGGCCCGCGGGAGGAGCTCTTCTGGCGGCGCCGGGTGGTGGGGGAGGCTGAGCCGCCGCGCAGCTTGTTGCCAGTGCTGGATCCGGACGTGGCGGTGGAGGTGGGGACGGCGTTCGCATTCGTGCGGAACGGCAAGCGACCGCCGGTGGACGCCGTGGAGCAGGTGATCGAAGCCATAGGCCGGGCGCCCAGCGGGAAGGCCTGGGATTGCGGGGCGTGCGGCTACGGAACCTGCGTCGGGTTCGCGGGGGCGCTGCTCAAGGGGCGGGCGACCTATCGGCAGTGCCCGCCGTATCAGGAGCGCCGGGTGAGCGAGGCCGAGCGCGAGGCGGCGGTGGATGCGCTGACCGGGCTCGCCACCTTCCGGGTGTTGAAGCACCAGCTGGGGCAGGAGGTGGCGCGGAGCGACCGGTCGGGCGAGGGCTTTGGCCTGGTGTTCGTGGACATGGACCGGTTCAAGCGGCTGAACGACACGTTCGGGCACGCGCAGGGGAACCGGGTCCTGGAGGGGGTGGGGCGGGAGCTGCAGCGGGCCGTTCGCTTGACGGACGTGGCGGGGCGGTACGGGGGAGACGAGTTCGTGGTGATGCTGATCCGCACCGATGCCAAGGGGGCGATGCGGGTCGGCGAGGTGATCCGGAAGTCCATCGAGGCGATGGGCCTCGCGATGGGGTTCGAGCCCGGGCTGGTGACGGCGTCGGTGGGGGTGGTGGGCTACGATCCGGAGCGGCCGGGCACGGACGTGTTGGAGGAGGCGGATAAGGCGTTGTATCGAGCCAAGGCGCAGGGTGGGAATGTGGTGGCGTGAAGGCGGGAAAGGTATACGGGAAACGGGAAGCGTCAGGCTGTCACGGACCACGGATAACGGACAACGGACAACGCTTTTTCGATGACAGCTAGCGATCCAGAACGCCTACCCGAGCCGCGGACCTCCGGCGAGCAGAAGATGCCGGACCCCTGGGGGGTGAAGCGGGCGGAGAACCTGCTTCAGAGCCTCGAGGGGGTGCTCTCGGCGCGGGTGGTGGTGTCGCCGGTGGGCGAGGTGACGGAGGTCCACGTGCTGTCGCAGTCGGGGACGCACCCCAAGCAGGTGGTGCGGAACGTGGAGAGCGCGCTGTTGGCGCACCTGGGTCTCAAGGTGGACCACCGGAAGATCAGCGTGGCGCAGACGGCGGACGTCAAGCCCATACAGGCGCTGGAGCAGACGGCGGTGCGGGAGGCGGCGCTGAAGCGGGCCATCGTGTTCCAGAAGGTGGACGTGCGGCCCAGCCGGGCCAGCCGGGTGGCGATCACGGTGTCGCTGCTGGTGGAGGGGCAGGACGTGGGGGGGGAGATCGACTGCGCGGACACGTCGAAGGCACGGGTGCAGGGGGCGGCGCGGGCCACGGTGGGGGCGCTGGACAAGGTGTTGCCGCAGGGTACTATCGAGCTGGACGGGTGCAAGCTGGTGCAGGCGTTCGACATGGAGTTCGCGTTCGCGGTGGTGCACTGTGTGGAGGGGCGGGGGGACCCGCGGATGTTGACGGGGACGTGCGAGGTGCAGGATTCGGAGGAGCGGGCGGCGGCGTTGAGCGTGCTGGATGCGACCAATCGGTGGATACAGTCCAGACGGTGAAGTGGAGGGGAAGAGGGAAGGGGGAACGGGGAAGGGTAACGGACGTGCAACGGATAGACGTTTTGCTTCACGGATAACGGACAACTGACAACGGACAACGTTCTTTCTTAGGGAGGAAACGAGGGGGCCCCCGGTCGGCGATCAGCCCACTTAGAGGAGCGAATCGGGCAGCACAGCGAGCGGAGCGTCGGGCGTAGCGTAGCGAGCTACGTCACTTCTCGGTGAAGGTCGGAGCAGTCTGACCTGAGAGGAGGTGACGCTCAATGTTCGGTTTTGGTTGGCTGGCTGCACTGCTAAGTGCCTTGCTGAACTTCGTTATTTCGGCAAGCGGCAATCAGACGTTCGGCTGATCGGCGTTCGGGGGCTTCTTACCTGGTGGTATGGATTCCCCGGTGCGTTCTCGTCTTGTTCAGGGGTACCTGTGGGCCATCGTCCTCTGCGCCGGCGTCGGCTGGGCATGGTCCGCTGGCGTAGACGCCAGTTTACCCACGCCGGTCGCCGCAAGCCTCGCCGGGGCCGCGGCCTTCACGATTCTCGGTCTGGTTCTGCAGTTGACGGAACACCGCCTCACTGTCAGTCCCGCCCGCGGATCGGTGGCGTTCATCGTATACCTTGGGTCAGCCCTAGTCTTTGGCCGAACGTGGGGTGCGGCCATCACGGGCGTCAGCCTCGGCGTTGCTCAGCTACTAGCTAGGAAGCGCCCTCTTCGAATCGCTTTCAACGTTGGGCAACACGTGCTGGCTGTCCTCCTAGCGAGCGCACTCTATGAAACGCTCGGCGGTGAGAGCCCGCCTCAGGCGCTTGAGAGTTCGATCTTTCCCTTTGCAGGCATGGTGGTTGCGTTCTTCACGATCAATTCCACTGCGGTGAGTGCGGCGGTGGCGCTCAGCGAGGGCCAGCGTTTCGACGAGGTGTGGCTCAGGAATACCTGGAGCCTGGTAGGATACGACCTCGTAGCCAGTGCCTTAGCCTTGGGAATTGCGTGGCTGTACCAGCGCTCCGGGATCGGCGGCATCGCAATTGTGGTTGTGCCCATTTTGTTCCTGCGGCATGCTTACCTAGTGAACGTTCAACTGGAGGCAACCAGCCGCGAGCTGCTGGAGTTGATGGTCAAGGCGATTGAAGCTCGGGACCCGTACACCAGTGGGCACTCTCAGCGAGTTTCGCAGCTGGCTCGGCTGCTGGCTAGCGAAATGGGGCTCCACCTCCGTGAAGTCGATAACATCGCGAGCGCTGCATTGCTCCATGACGTCGGCAAGATCTACGAGGAATTTGCACCCATCCTCCGAAAGGATGGCAAACTGACGCCGGAGGAACGTCAGATCATGCACTCGCACC